>VYLN01000025.1_pt1 | contig 71747 bp, 50 predicted proteins | sample 5109471 | NCBI WGS metagenome assembly VYLN01 (sample SAMN12291806, study PRJNA351875) | freshwater metagenome | isolation source: freshwater lake | place: USA: Michigan, Lee Lake | collected 2013-08-06 | reverse complement strand
AATGACGCAGGCGAGAACGATGGCGTGGTGAACGGGCTGGACGCGCCCATCGGTCGACTGGCGAGTTTAAGTGAGGCGGGAACGGGGCTGGTTGGGCCGAGTATTTCGGCACCGGCGTTTGATGCCGCTGGAAACATTTTCTTCATCGCGTCGGTTGCGCTCAAGAAGCGACCGGGCGTGGTGGTTGTGGATGAGTATCAGGTGGCGTTGGTGCGAGGCGTGCTGAACAGTGCTTCGACGTGTTACACGTTGGAAGTGGTTGTCGCAACTGGCGACACGTTTGCAGGCCGGAACAGCGGTCGCAACTATCGCGTGAACTACTTGGGACTTGCCGATGGCGATTCGATTGCGAGTTCGTCGCTGTGGTCCACGAGTGTCGTGAATCAGCCTTGGAACAACATTCCTAACGGGCAGTTGCCGCAGAATGCGCCGCAGCACTTAGGCGGAATGGCGGTTTCGGCACGCGTGATTTATGACATGGATCAGAACGGGCAATATCAAGACCCGACGGCGGTGAGCGGCAACCAAGCGAGCAGCGACGAGGCGTACAACGTCGCGCTGCTGATCGCGAACGTCACGCTTCCGGCGGGCTGTGACAGCATTGACTTCAATAACAACGGCGTCTTCCCCGAAGATCAGGACGTGATTGATTTCTTCAACGTGCTGGCGGGTGGTGAATGCGCGGCGTGCAGCGATATTGATTTCAATAACAACGGCGTCTTCCCGGAAGATCAAGACGTGATTGATTTCTTCAACGTGCTGGCGGGTGGCGAGTGTCCGTGATCTTGTGAAGGGGACTTTGTGAAACGGGGCAGCGGCCTGTGCGTCAACAAGATGCGGAGGTGCGTAATGCGTCGCTCACGCAAGATCGCTCTGATTGTCGGCATGATGGCAGGACTTGTGACCTAACTGGTACTGGCGTTTGTCACCAAGGTGATTTCACGCGATGACGCGCCGATTGTCTTCGGCGGGTTTGCGACGATGTCGGCGGGCATGGTGCCGCTGATGCAGGATCGCTCGCGTGGACGCGGCTGTAAGCGAACTGGCATGGATTTGCGGTGATTCTGTAGCGACTGCGTTGCGATTCGCGAGGCATTGCGGCGTTGGTCGCATCGCCGCGGGCGTGCGAATCGAATCGATGGTGTCTTGCTGGCATCAGATGATGGCCGGGGCGAGGCATCATCATGGCAAACGAAACAAACGAAACAAACCAGTCTAACGAGTCCGATGCATCCGACATCAATCCGATTGAGCCGGGCCGGGATCTAGCCGAAGGCAGCACGAGCGGTCGCAAGTTGCCGGGCGGGTTGGTGCACAGCTACCAGAAATATGACCCCAAGAACTTTCCGTCGCCCACGGCGGAGGCTCCGGATCTGGCATCGGCGGCGATGAATCAGATGTTGATGTATGGGGACATGCGCGAGTTGACGGAAGAGGAACTTGCGCGGGCGGTACGGCTGGACCCGAGCATGTTTCCGAAGCTGGGGCCGAGTTTGGATGCACTGCGTGCGATGCTTGAGGAACGCAAGCGCAAGATTCTTGCGACGTATGAAACTGACAGCGTGCAGCAGCAGTCGGCGCGGGAGTTTCGTGAGCTGGCGCGGGAAGCGACGCCGCCTGGGAACATGCGCAAGGGGTTTGATGAGGCGGTGCGTGAGGAACAGATTGGGGACTTGGAGGCGTTGTACTACAAGCAGAAGGATGACCAGAGTCAGTTCTCGCAGGAACTGGTGCAGCTCATCAACACGCTGGGGGCGAAGTATGAAGTTGAAGAACTGGCAAGCAAGTACTCCTTCAGCGGGCGCGAGGGGCTAGACGTTGAGCAGGCACTGGAAGTGAAGAACGAGCTTGAGACGATCGACAAGTTGCTCGAGCAACTCAAGCAAGCGAAAGAGAACGCGCAGCTCGCGATCATCGACATGGAGTCGATGCAAGAGATGGCGGAGAATGCGGGGATTGATCAGGAGCAGATCAACGAGCTCAACGAGATTCAGCGGCAGATCGAGGATTATCTTCGCAACGAAGCGGCTCGGCAGGGGCTGGATAAGACGAGCAATGGGTTTCGGCTTTCGCCAAAGGCGCTGCGGCTGTTTCAGAAGCATTTGCTGACGGAGATTTTCAGCGATTTGCAAGCAGCACGAAGTGGTCGGCACACCGGCACTGTGACAGGCGAAGGCGTTGTGGAGATTGAGAAGACCAAGCCCTATGAGTTTGGTGATAGTGCGACGAATGTGGATGTTGTCGGAAGCGTGCTGAATGCGGCGTCGCGACAGGCGCAGTCGCGTGCGCGTGATGCTCAGGCCAGTGGACATGTTGGCGACTCCTTGCGGCGCGAGTTGCAAGCTTCAATGGATGATTTGCAGATTCACTTGACGCGCAACAACCCCAAGTGCGCGACGATGGTGCTGATGGATATGTCGGGCAGTATGCGATATGACGGGCAGTACATTCATTGCAAGCGAATGGCGCTCACGCTTGATGGGCTGATTCGCACCGAATATCCGGGCGATTACGTGGGTTTTGTCGAGATGTACAGCGTTGCGAAGGTTCGGCATGTGAGCGAGGTTCCGGCGCTGCTGCCCAAGCCTGTGAGCATTCATGCACCGCGCGTGCGGCTGAAGGCGGACATGAGCAATCCGCGAATGAGCGAGATGCAGTTACCGCAGCACTTCACGAATATTCAACATGCGTTGCAGCTTGCGCGGCAGGTTTTGAGCGGGCAGGACACGCCCAACCGGCAGATCATGTTGATCACGGATGGCTTGCCTACGGCTCACTTTGAAGGCAAAGACCTGTACTTTTTGTATCCGCCTGATCCGATGACGGAAGAGGCAACGATGCGAGAAGCAATGCTGTGCAAGCGGGCGGGCATCACGATCAATATCTTCTTACTTCCCAGTTGGAGCCAGTCTAGCGAAGACATTCAATTCGCGCATCGGCTCGCCGAGACGACCAAGGGACGCGTGTTCTTTACCGGCGGGCGCGATCTTGATCGCTATGTGGTATGGGATTATGTGAAGCAGCGGCGAAGTGTGATCGGATAGGGATGACAGAGCCTTGCCATCAAGCGACGCCCCACTGCTCGCGCATTTTGCGGAGGCGTTCGAGGACGCCTTCGGTGGAGAGCTTGGTTGACTCACGTTCGACGACAATAGGAAAAGAAAGCGGCGTAAAACGCTCAGTTTCAACGAGGATCAGTCGTGACGCGGCGAGACGCGCCATGCAGCGACCAAGACGCGAGCCTTCAAAGTGGCGGTCGAGGACCTCGCGTTTGGCCTGTTGCAAGAGCATGTTGCCTGGATCGAACTGAGCGAGGACATCGAAGATCAACGTGCTGTTCGCTTGGACGTGCTTGCCGGTTTTCTTTGCGCCCGGGACGTTTTGCAACACCAAGCCGGAGACGCGAGCGATCTCGCGGAACGCGATCTTCGCGAGTTGGCTCATGTTGACGCTGGCGGCGGCATCATCGGCAAGGTTGTCGCTCGTGAAGAGATCCTGCGAGAAGAACTCGGCGAAGGGATAGCTGGCGGCGCTGAGGATTTCGAGGCCGTAATCATTGACGGAGATGGAAAAGCTGCCGGCTTGTTGGCGGGCCAGGCGCAGCGCGAGCACTGCTGCGAGGCCAGCGTGGACAAGACGACCCTCAAACGGAAAGATGAACAGGTGCGAACCTTCGCGCGAGGTCGCAGTTTCGATGAGCAGTTCATCGTGGGCAGGGATACGCGAAAAGCGACGTTGTGTGTCGGCGAATTGGCGTGCGGCGAGCAACTCAGCAGGGGCATTTGCAGAAATGCCGTTGCGGAGCAGTTCGAGTGATGAGCGCATGCCGGTGGCAAGACTTTCGCTGATGGGAAGTTTGGTGCCAGCCCAGAGCGGCGTAGTCGCAACTTTGCCCGTTGCAGCCTTTACGAAGACCGTGCAGTCGCGGATTTCAATGAATTGCAGCGTTTTTCCAGCGAAGACGAAGCGTTGGCCTGCACGAAGATTGGTGATGAAGTTCTCGTCGATGGTGCCGAGTTTGCGTCCGGTGTTATAAACGATGTCGAGGCTGCCATCGGCGACGATCGTGCCGACGTTCATGCGATGGGTTTGTGCGATGCGTTTATTGAGGACGCGATAGATGCCATCGTCGCACAGCGAGATGCGGCGAAACTGTGGATAGGCATGAAGGACGCCGCCTTGTTCGACCAAGTGCATCGCCCAGTTGAACTCCTCGCGCGTGAGATCGCGATAGCTCCAGGCGGCGCGGATGTTGGCGAAGAGATCGTCGGCGCGGAAGCCGCCACCCAAGGCGCACGTGACGATGTGCTGCGCCAGGACGTCGAGCGGGGCACGCATGGCATAGCGAGGTTCAACTTCGCCCGCGGCGATGGCACGGCGGGCGGCGGAGACTTCGATCAGTTCGAGATGGTGCGTGGGGACACACGCGATCTCGCACGTGACGTTGGGGCGGTGGCTGGCGCGACCCGCACGCTGCATCACGCGGGCGATTCCTTTGGGCGAACCGATTTGAATGACCTTCTCGATGGGCGAGAAATCAACGCCCAAGTCGAGACTGCTGGTGGCGACCACGATGCGAATAGAGCCTGCTTTCAGGCCCGCTTCGACGCGTTCGCGTTCTTCGCGATCGAGACTGCCGTGGTGAAGTGCCATGTGGTCGGCCCACTCCGACTTATTGAAAGCGATGGCGGCGAACCAGCGTTCGGATTGCGAACGCGTATTGACAAAGACAATTGTGGGCACATCGAGCGAGAGTTCGCGCAGCACATCGGGCAGCATGTTGAGGCCAAGGTGCCCGGCCCAAGGCAGACGCGAAAGATCGTCGGGGATGATTGCGCGGAGGTTGATCTCACGCTTCATGTCGCTGCGGATGATGATCGACGTTGCGGTGTCAGCAGACTTTGAGCCGATGAGCGTGTGCAGGGCTTCGTCGGTGTTGGGAAGTGTTGCGGAAAGGCCCCATGTTCGCATACTTAGTGCGAAGTCGCGAAGCCTGGCGAGAGTCAGTTCGAGGAGTGTGCCGCGTTTGCTAATGAGCAGATCGTGCCATTCGTCGACGATGACGCACGAGAGTGACGCGAACAGTTCGCGAGCGTCCTCGCGGGTGAGTAAGAGCGAGAGGCTTTCCGGCGTGGTAACGAGTATTTCCGGCATTCGCAGGCGCTGCTTGGCGCGAGTGCTGCTGCTCGTATCGCCCGTGCGACTTTCAACTCGGAAGGGCAGAGCGAGTTCGTCGATGGGACGCTTGAGCGCGAGCTCAATGTCGCGCGTGACGGCACGCAGTGGAGTGACGTAGACAATGCGCACGTTGGATGGTCTGCGCGCAGTCTCGGGCTCGGCCATGAGTTGCATGAGCGGGCCCAAGAACGCGGCGTAGGTTTTGCCGCTGCCGGTGGGGACTTGAATGAGGCCGGACTTGCCTGAGTCGTACGCGGTCCAGGCATCGCGTTGAAACTGCCAAGGTGTCCAGTTGTTCTTGACGAACCATGTTTCGATTTGAGCTCGCGCGGATTTCGGTTCAGCTGCAGGTGCCACCGTTGTGGATGGAGCTACCTTTCGCTTTCGCGTAGGAGCGGCAGGACGAGCGGTTTTCGCGATGGTCCTTGCCATTGGGGTATCGTTGACGCGTCGCAGCGTGAATGCGAATGATTGGAGAAGCATCCGTCGCGAAAGTTTGGACGAAACAGGAGTATTGAATGCGGTGACTTTGCCAGCGTTGCTCGTTTTGCTTCATGCGGCAGCAAGCTGCGCGATGGCGGGCGTGCTTTGGATTGTCCAGCTTGTGGTGTATCCGGCGTTTGCGATTGTACCGGTTGACACTTTGCCGACGTATGCAGTGGCACATGCCCGGCGAATCACGCCCATCGTGGCACCGCTGATGTTGGTTGAAGCCGTGACGTTTGTGGCGTTGGTTGCGATGAAGGTTGAGATGCCGGCGTGGTTGGTGATTGCAGGCGGCCTGACGCTCGTCGCGAACTGGGTGTCGACCTTTCTTTGGCAAGTGCCGCTGCATGGGCGGATACAGCGTGGCGACGTGGACGCGATTGCGAAACTGGTGCGAAGTAACTGGTTGCGGACACTTTGCTGGAGCGGGCGCGCCGCGATTGGGATGATGATGGTTTGGCTTGTACTGTCACGCAGTGCGATCGTGGCTGGATAGTGGTGAAGCAAACTATGGCGAAGCGAGCAACAGCAACTTCAACATCGAAACGGGACGGACGTTGTCGAAACATGATCGTGGTGCTGGGCGATCAGTTGAGTCATGATTCGGCTGCACTCCGAGACATTGACATCGCGAGCGATGTCGTGGTGATGATGGAGGTCGCGCAGGAGAGCGCGCATGTGCCGAGCCATAAGGCTCGAACAGTTTTGTTCTTGTCGGCGATGCGGCACTTTGCTGCTGAGTTGCGGGCACGCGGCGTTCGCGTCTGGTACAGCGAACTCGATGATGCGGCGAACACGCAGCAACTCTCGGGTGAAGTGCGGCGGGCAGCGGCGGATCTCAAGCCAGAACGAATCGTGATCACGCAACCAGGAGAGCATCGCGTTGTGGCGATGGTGAGGGCGTGGGAACGAGAACTGGGCGCGCCGGTGGAAGTGCGCGATGACGATCATTTCTTGACGACGCATTCGCAGTTTGCGGCGTGGGCGAAAGGGCGGAAAGAACTGACGATGGAGTTCTTCTATCGTGAGCAGCGGAGGCGGCTGAACATTCTGATGGAGGATGACGGAAAGTCGCCGCTTTCGGGCACGTGGAACTATGACCATGAAAATCGGATGAGCTTCGGCAAAGCCGGGCCGGGGGCGAAGATTCCCAAGCCGATTGTGTTTTCGCCTGATGAAACAACGCAGGCGGTTCTTCGTGTCGTAGAAAAGAAACTTGCAGGACTGCCGGGATCGCTCGATGGTTTTGCGTGGCCGGTTTCGCGCGCAAATGCGTTGGCGGCACTAGATGATTTCGTCAAGCACCGATTGGCGAACTTCGGTCCGTATGAAGATGCGATGTGGACGGGCCAGCCCATGCTGTATCACAGCGGGATTTCAATGGCGTTGAACTTGAAGTTGCTGCATCCGCGAGAGTGCGTCGATGCAGCCTTGGCGGCGCACGCGAAGGGACGCGCGTCGCTGCAGAGTGTCGAAGCATTTATTCGACAGATCATCGGATGGCGAGAGTTCATTCGCGGGGTGTATTGGCTTGAAGGCGAGACGTACAACCAGCGCAACTATCTGAATCACCACGGCACACTGCCTGATTTCTATTGGACGGGCGATACGAGCATGAACTGCTTGCGCGAGACAATCACGCAGGTCGTTCGCACGGGCTATGCGCACCACATTCAGCGATTGATGGTCATGGGCAACTTCGCGCTCACAAGCGGCGTGCATCCGCGGGCACTGAGCGACTGGTTTCTCGCGATGTACGTGGACGCAGTTGATTGGGTGACGCTGCCCAACACGCTGGGAATGGTCATGCACGCTGATGGCACGGCGACAAAGAAGCCGGTTGTCGGAACCAAGCCATATTGCAGCAGTGGGCAGTACATCAAGAAGATGAGCAACTACTGCACCGGCTGTAAATATGACCCGAGCAAGCGAACCGGTGATGATGCGTGCCCGTTTACGGTTTTCTACTGGGACTTTCTGATTCGGCACCGGGCGAAGTTCGCGAAGAACCCTCGCATGGCGCAGATTCTCGGAAACATTGATCGGTTTGGCGCGGACAACGTTCAGCAGATCACCATCTCCGCGAAGCGGCTGCGCGACTCGTTTGGGATTGGGGATATCGACAAGCCTCGGGCGGAAAGCGAGGCGAGTGGACGCACGTATGTGGCTTCACAGAAGGGTAACGACCACGCGAAGGTCGCAGCGCCGCCGCTCTTTTCGTAGCGAAATCGGCGACTTTCTGTGCCCTTGAAATCCTTGACTTCGTCGTGGGCGAACAGATGCCTAGAGCGTCAGCGTTGCTGACACGTTCGCAACAAATGAGGTTCCACATGCGTGCATTGGTATGGTTTCGGGCCGATCTTCGGACGCTGGATAACGCGGCGTTGTGTCAGGCGAGCAAAGCCAGCGACGGCGGCGTTGTGGCATTGTTTGTGATAAGCCCGGGTCAATGGAAGCAGCACGATTATGCGCCCGCGCGAGTCGATTTGATGTTGCGGACATTGGCGGAGTTGTCGCGATCGCTTGGGCAGTACAACATCGCACTCAAGATTCGCGTGGCGAAGAGAATGGCTGATGTACCGGGCGTCGTGGCAGCAGCGATGAAAGAGTTCGCGTGTGACGCGTTGTACTACAACAAAGAGTACGAAGTTGATGAAGTTCGCCGGGATGAGAAAACGGCTGAGATGGTGAAGCAGGCGAGTGCGAAGGTGTTCGCGCAGACCGATCAGTGCCTGATTGAGCCTGGCGAGGTGCGGACGGGTGAGGGCAAGTTCTTCACGGTTTACAGCCCGTTCAAGCGTGCGTCGTACAAGCACTTTGCGAAGGAGGGCGGCGTCAAAGAGTTTGCGATGCCCAAGAAGCAACATGGCATGGTGGGCACGGCGGATGCAGTGCCAACCAGCGTCGATGGATTTGAAAGCAGCGTGGATGCGGCACATTGGCCCGGTGGCGAGACGTACGCGCTTAAGCAACTGCGGAGCTTTGCAGAAAAACAGATCGTGCCGTATAAGGCGACTCGCGATTTTCCGGGCACTCGCGGCACCAGCATGTTGAGCCCATATCTCGCAATTGGCGCGATCTCGCCTAGGCAGTGCATCGTCGCAGCCGTGCAAGCAAACACGCTTGCGGCGAAGTCCAACACAAGCCCGTTTGAATCAGGGCCCGAAGGCATCACGCATTGGATCAGTGAAGTGCTCTGGCGCGAGTTTTACATTCACATTCTCGTCGGTTTTCCACGGGTTTGCATGCATCGCGCGTTTCAGCCGACGACCGAATCGATTCTGTGGAATGACAATGCCAAGCATCTGGAGGCGTGGAAGCTAGGCCGGACTGGGCTGCCCATCGTCGATGCAGGCATGCGGCAATTGCGCGAAATGGGATGGATGCACAATCGCGTGCGCATGATCGTGGCGATGTACTTTACGAAAAACCTTTTCCTAGATTGGCGACTTGGCGAAAAGTTCTTCATGCAGAACTTGGTTGATGGTTTTCTCGCGAGCAACAACGGCGGCTGGCAATGGAGTGCGAGTACGGGAACCGACGCCGCACCGTACTTCCGCGTTTTCAATCCGCTGACGCAGAGCCAGAAGTTTGATAGCGATGGCACGTATATCCGGCGGTTTGTGCCCGAACTACGGGACGTCGAAGGCGACGCGATTCACGAGCCTTGGACGATTCCGGGGCTGCTGCGATCACGGGTGGATTATCCGGAGCCGATGGTGGATTTGAGCAAGACGCGTGAGCGCGCGATTGAAGCGTTTCGGGATATCAAGGGCGTGAACGCGACGTGAATGAGCGTGAGTCAAGGCTGACCAGTCGCCGCGGGTGGCGTTGCAACAGGAGCGTTCCTCCGACTGTTGATCTCTTCTTGCAGCGCGCCCCATGACATTGCGAAAGAGATGATTCCTGCCAGCAGCGAGCCTGAAAAGCCGCCCTTGATGCGGACGTCTTCGGTCTTGAAGAGGACGTAGTACAACAAATAGAGGTAGGGAATAAACAGACAACTGAGCAGCAGGCACACGACGAGCATGACGCCCTGACCAACGCTTTCGCGAAACGCAACGACAAAGACGAAAATGCAAAGGGCGAGGGTTGCAAGACCAGCCACACCGGCGACCGCGATCGCAACCGGCTGCAAGGAGTCGTTAAGCGCGAGCAAACCTGGGGCGAGACCGAGAACGAAAAACAGACCGAAGAAAATCCAAGGCGTGTCCTTCGTCAGCGGGTTCTCTATGTTGCTCGCCTCTTTTGGCGCCTTTGCAGCTTTCTCGCGATGAACACGCGTGGAAAGCATCTTACCCGTCTGCATGTCATAGCCGCATGTCGTGCAGATGACGGCGTTGTTGTTCAGAAACGTCTTGCACTGCGGGCAAGATTTCGCTGTCGCTTGCGCGCTGGACTTGACCAGATCGGCCATGACCGGATCTATGCCCATCTCGCCGCTTTGGCGGGCGGAGGCTGGCTTGGCGGGTTGCTTGCCGGGTTGGGGTTGTTGGGGCTTTTGTGGGGATTGGTCAGCCATGGGCGTTGCTCCGCAAACACCGGATAGTACCGGCGGGCGGAAGGCTACCACAAAGAACTCCAAAGAGCAACCCCCGAAGCCGTAATCGTCTCACTTTGGTTTGGCTGCGTCGCTGTGGGGTAGCGACACTGGCTGCAGTCTGCGCCACACGTCCGCGGCTTGCCAGGCGGGTTCCGAGAACGGTGCCGCGGCCATGACAGTTTCGAGTCGCGATTGCAGATTGTGGAGCGTGTCGATGTCAATCGCATCGGCAGAGCCTGGGATTGCGGCCTTGACAGCAGCAAGTTCCTCGCTTGCCTTTGACTCAGCTGCCTCGCGACGGGCTCGGGCCGGCTCATCGACCCATTGCAGCGCGAGGGCAAATCGCTCGGGTGTCGCCATTTCGTGAGCCATGTCGGGGTAGTCGTCGAGCTTTGTCGTGATGCCGTCGCCTTTCATAATGGCGAGTGCTTTGCGAATGTAGTCTTGGTTGCCATCTTCATCGCCTGTAATCGCAGCTATGCGTCCAGCTTTGAGGTTCTTCATCGCAACACCAAGCGGCTTGGAGAAATCGCCTCGCCAGTACTTGCCGTCGTCGCGTCGCATGTTCTCATAGCTGCCAACGCCCACGATGGCGATGACGCCGTCGATGATATCGGGAGCGGCTGCCCATGTGTGCGTCGCAATCTTGCCGCCACCCGAGACGCCCGTGACGTGAATTCGATCCGGGTCGATGATGTATCGATTGCAAGCGGTCGCGATGGCGTCGAGCGTCAGTTGCATGCGGTCAACCCGATGGCGATCGTTGGGAACGTTGTCGGGCGCGACTGCGATCATGTTGAGTTCGTCGAGAACGGCGTGCATTTCCGCGTGTATACCTGACGTTGGGCCCGGATGGACATAAACGAGAAGGCCGTGCGCGAGGCGAGGATCGAACTTCTTTGGCAAGCGAACGAAGACCGCTTCGTCAGCGATCTTGCGTGTCGTGGGTTCGAGCGGCGCTCCGCCATAAGTGAAACGCGCCTTGAGATTGCCCGCATCGAGCGTGATGGGCGAAGCACGCAAGGCATCGGCGGTCAAGCGTTTGACTTCGCCAGGTTTGGGATCATCCGCAAGTTTGGTCGTGCTGCCCGCGAATGCCGAAAGATCGATGAGCAGCGGAGTAAGTGCATCGTCGATGACGACTTGGGCAAACTTTGCCTTGGCGTCGTCCAGCGGTACGAGAAACTCGCCCGTTGGCGTCCGAAGAATGCGGACGATACGTGATGTCTCGCCAGCGGAGACACGCAGGGTGAGGTACTCGGCTGCATCGGCGGGCAGGGGCATGCGTTTGCTGCTGCCGATTTTGCCCAGTTGACGAAGTTGGTCCGCCGAGAGGCTGGTGACAACGCCTTGCTCGCGGAGTTGCATCGGTGGAAGTGCGGCGGGCGGCAAAGCACTGGCGTCGGTCGTCGTTGACGCGACGACAAAAGCAGATTCGGGCTTCTTATTGGCGATGTCAAACGGTCCTGCAACTGCCTGCGATGCGATAGCGAACATGGCGAGACTGAGACGGACGAGCGCGAATCGCATGAGAACCTCCGGCATCGAAACTGGCGTGGCGGGCGAATACATAAAGCGAGTGCGGCTGCGATCAGCGTAGCGAGCGCGATGGATCACGAGTTTGGCGAAGGATGAAGCAAACAACTATGAGTATTTCCATGACTTCAACTGCATCAAAGTCCCCCGCTGCTACCACGCTGGGCCAACTGCTTGCGAGCGACTGGCAAAGCCGAGGCGTGAAGGTCGAACTGCGCGACAATCTTGTCGCCGCGCTTCGCCGAGGCGACGTGCTCTTTCCGGGCATTGTCGGATACGACGACACGGTGATTCCGGAAATCACCAACGCGGTGCTCGCAGGGCACGACATGCTCTTCTTGGGCGAAAAGGGACAAGCCAAGAGCAAAATCATGCGGCTGTTGTCACGATTCTTGGATGAGTGGACGCCTTACATCGACACGGCTGCCGCAGGTACTGGCGTGTCACCCGTGCATGAAGATCCGACGGCACCGATCACCCGGCAAGGCAAGGACGCAATCGCGAAGCTAGGCGACAAGACGCCCATCGCGTGGTGGCATCGCAGCGATCGCTACGTTGAGCGACTCGCGCCCGGAACCAAGTTCGCCGACATCATCGGCGAGATTGATCCCGCGAAATTGCTCAGCGGCACCAGCATGGGAACAGAAGAGGCCCTGCACTTTGGGCTCATTCCCAGGCTGCATCGCGGCATCTTTGCGATGAACGAATTGCCCGACCTTGACGATCTGGTGCAGGTTGGCCTGTTCAATATTCTCGAAGAACGCGACGTGCAGATACGCGGCTTTCCGATCAAGTTCGACATCGACGTGCTCGTGCTTTTCAGCGCAAACCCCAGCACGTACAACCGCAGCGGCAAGGTGATTCCGCAGCTCAAGGATCGCATCGGAACGACAATCCAAACACACTATCCCCGCCAGCGCGACTTGGGCATCGAGATCATGGACGCCGCTGCGGGTGAATCGGGCAAAGATGTGCTGGTGCCGCGATTCATGAAGGAACTGGTTGAACAGCTTTCAATCGCTGCGCGTGCGAGCAAGTATGTCGATCACGCCAGCGGCGTGTCGGCACGGTTCTCGATCGCGAACTACAAGACGATGATCGCCAACGCTCGCCGGCGTGCAATTCTGCTGAATGAGTCGCCAGCCGTGCCCAGAATCAGCGATTTGGCGCACTTCCACAGCAGCGCGACAGGCAAGCTGGAGCTTGATCTGCTCGGCAGCCACCAAATGACCGAGAAGCAGGCGCTTGACGCGATCTTCGCGGAAGCAATCAAGAGTGTGTTCGCGGAGTACGTGAGCAAGCACGGCTTGGCAGAGATCGGCGATGTCTTCGCGAAGGGCGTGAAGATTGAAGTTGGCGACATGCTGCCCAGCGAGCACTATGCCAAGGTGCTGCAGCGCGTGCCCAAGGTGTGGGAGAAGGCCTTCGAAGTCAACGCAGGTGAAAGCCCGGCGGTGCGGGCAAGCTGCGTGGAGTTTGTGCTCGCTGGTTTGTGGGCGAGTGATGTCATCAGCCGAGCCGAGAAGCACGGACGCGTGAACTACGAAGTGAAGTGATGCGAGCTACTCGGCGAGAGCGGCGACTGGGACGAGCAATCAACGCAGCGAACTGAGAAACTCGGCGAAGCGATCCATGCCTTTGTTGATCTGCTCTTCGCTGCACGCAAAGCTGATGCGAACGTGGTTCTTGCCGCACCCGCCGAAGTCTTCCCCGGGCACAAACGCAAGCAGACTCTCTTCGAGCAAAGCCTCGCTCATACTCATGGCACTATCAATCTTGCGGCCACCTTTGCTGGTTTTGCCGAAATACGCCGACACATCGGGAAACGCGTAAAACGCGCCCGTGGCCTTCGCATTCTTGATGCCCGGCAACTTGCCCAAGCGAACGTTGATGAGTTCAGCACGCTTGGCGAAAGCTTGACGCATCATCTCAACCTCGCCCGCGCATTGCGTCAGGGCGGCACGAATGCTGGGATACGTGAAGCTCGTGATGTTGGTACTCATCTGACCTTGCAACGTGGCCATGGCGTTCGTGAACTTCTTGCCAAACTCGCCGCTGCTGCCGGTGTAGCCGATGCGCCAGCCCGTCATGCCATACGCCTTCGAAAGTCCGTTGAGCGTGATGACTCGCTCAGCGATTTGCGGCATACTGCCGATCGAAAAGTGGGGGATGCCGCCGTAGATGATCTTCTCGTACAACTCGTCGCTCAGAACGATGATGTTCGGAGCGATCGTACGCGCAGCTTCTTCAACGACTGCGCCGATGGCTTTGAGTTCATCAGGCGTGTACATCGTGCCGCAGGGGTTGCTGGGGCTGTTCAGGATGAGCATCCGCGTGTTGGGCGTGATAGCTTGCTTGATCTGCTGCGCGGTCGCTTTGAAGGCTGTATCGACCGTTGTGGGCACTTCCACAATCTTCCCGCCCGCAAGTTCGACAATCGGCGCGTAGCTGACCCACGCTGGCACAGGCAGAATGACTTCCTGCTGCGGCTCACCTGGCTTTGGCTCATCAATAAGCACGTGTGCAAGCACGAACAGGCTGTGCTTGCCGCCAGCGCCGATGGTGATGTGATCCGTCGTGCAATTCGGCAAGCCGTTCTCTTCGGTCAATTTCTTTGCGATGGCCGCGCGAGTTGCTGGATCGCCCAGCGTGGGCATGTACTTGGTCTGCCCCTTCGTGAGGGCATTGATTGCCGCATATTTGATGATGTCAGGCGTGTCGAAATCAGGTTCACCCGCCGCGAAGGAAAGCACATCCTTGCCCTGCGACTGCATTGCCTTGGCGCGATTCATAAACGCGACAGTGACGCTGGGCTTGAGGCTTTGGACGCGACGGGAAACGGAGAGGTTCGCCATGGTTGCGGAATGTAGGAAGGAACTTGCAGGTTTGGCGAAATCGGCAGCCGCAGAAAGGCGAATCTTGGGTTTACAGAACACCAAGTGCCGATGCCGATCCTACGAATACTCACCGTGCGCCGCATTCGCTGGGTATTCATCGCCCTTTACCTCGTTGCTCTCGCGCTGTCACACCTTGTGACGGCTGGGAATCACTTTGCGATGCCCGCACGCAGCGTTCAAGTGCCCATCGGCGGCGCGATTACGACCGCTGCAACGAACACAAACAGCGCTCAGACTGCAACGCTGGCCTACGCAGAATGGGCGGCAGCAACGCCAGACGCGCCGGTCGTCGTGCTGCTCCACGGCTCACCGGGCGACGGTTCCAACTTCGCCCAGTTTGCACCGTTGCTCGTGGCCGATGGTTACCGCGTGATCGCACCGGACCTGTTGGGGTTCGGCAAGAGCACGCTGCGGGTGCCGGATCACTCCATTCACGCCCAAAGTCGCGCAGTGCTTTCGCTGCTCGAACAACGAGGCGTCGAGCGAGCGCACGTCGTTGGCTGGAGCAACGGCGGCGGTGCCGCAATCTGGCTCGCGGCGGAACAACCTGCGATGGTGCAGACGCTCACGCTGATGGGCAGTATCGGCGAGCAACGATTCGAAGGATCGGGCAGTTACTACGTTGAGCATGCGAAGTACGCAGTGGGGTTTGCTCTCATCGGAGGATTGCCCGAACTTGTTCCGCACTTTGGCCTGCTGGGCACATACGCAACACGAACCGGCTGGCTGCACAACTTCGCCGATAGCGATCAGCGCGAGATCTCCGGCTTGTATGTTCGCCTGCGCGAGAACGGCGTCGCGTCACGAACGCTCATTTTGCATGGCGCCGGCGATGTGCTCGTGCGACTGACAAGCGCACGCAGCGCTCACGCTGCAATGCCCGCCAGCAAACTCGTCGTGCTTGATGCGAATCACTTCCTGCCCTTCCAGCAATCAACGCAGTCGGCAGACACGCTCAATCGATTCTTCCGCGGCGAGTTGAAACAGACAGCCACCGAATCACCGCTCGCGCGCAGCCGCACCGGCCTGCTTTGGCTGGTTGATCAGTTTCGCAACTTAGTCCGCGCAACTCCATGGTGGCTGCATGTCATCGCAATCGCAGCCCTCGCAGTAAGGCGCCCTGCCTGGGCGGTGATGCTCGCAGGCCTCGCAATTGCAAGCGATTTCGGCCCGGGAATGGACATTTTCGTCGCATTCGTGGGCCTGTTGCTCGGAATGGCGCTCTGGACGCTAAAGACCATTCTTGTGTCTCGCCGTCATCATGACATCGAGCCAAGTCGCGCGATGGCAGGCTGGAATCAGCGCCTCGAACGCGCGCCGCTGATGGAAGGTTGGAACGCTGGCCTGCTGCATTCATGGCGGCCCGAAGCGTGCGCGGGACTCTGGAGCGCCACAGGCCCGCGTGCGTGGCTCTCACGAACGACGTACTGCGTTGCACTCGTGCTTTGGTGCGTCATCTCCTTGATCGCGGCCATCGTCGCGTTCATCATCATCGAACACGGCTTCGCCGAAGCAGTACACGGATGGTCAGCATTCATCGCAAGTTTGACGATGCTGCTAGGGTTTCTCAAGGTTGGCTGGAGCGCATCACGTTTTGCAAGTTTGCTCAGCCCACGCGGCTGGCGATTCGCCCAGATTGCTGTCGAGCGACTCATTTACTTTGAATACTGGCCTACCTGGTTCGTCTACCTGCCGCTGCTGCCGGGTCTGTTGTGGCTTGCCGCAAAGTACGGCAGATTGCTCGCATTTACCGCGACAAATCCCGCAATCGCAAACGCGGGCGGATTCGTTGGCGAAAGCAAGATCGAGATCATTCGTGATCTGGGTTCATCGCAGCGCGTCGCACGCACAGCTCTCATCCCGTCCGCGAAGGATGCCTCCGAGCGATTAACCAGCGCGATCGACCTCATGCGCGGAACTGGCATCGCGTATCCCGCCATTCTCAAGCCCAACGAAGGTCAACGCGGCCATGCCGTCAAGCTCGCGAAGTCGCCGCACGACATCGATGCGTACATCGCAGCCAATCCACACCCATTCTTGATCCAAGCCTTCGCGAAAGGTCCGCACGAATGCGGCGTGTTGTGGAGCCGGCACGCTGGCAATCCCAACGGATTTCTGTTCAGCATCACCGCAAAAGAATTCCCGATCATCGAAGGCGATGGCGTACACACGCTTGAAGAACTCATCGAGCGACACCCGCGCTATCGCCGCCAACATCGAACATTTCTAACCCGCTTCGCAAGCGAAGTAACTCGCGTGCTCGCCAAAGGTGAACGCATGTCGCTCGGCGTTGCTGGCAACCACTGCCAAGGCACCAAGTTCCTTGACGGCGCGCACCTGATCACGCCGGAACTGACGCGAGTGATCGAAGCGATCTGCCGGGATTACGCCCGCGACCGTTTTGCAAGCAATCCACTTGGTGGACTGGATTGGGTTCGCTTCGACATTCGCTACGAAAGCGACGACTTGCTTCGCCAGGGCGAAGGTTTCACAATCGTCGAAATGAACGGCAGCAGTGCCGAAAGCACCAACATTTATGACCCCAGGCGCCGTCTGCTGTGGAGTTACAGCGTGCTGTGGAATCAATGGAAGCAGCTCTTCGCACTCGGACACGAACGTATGACAACCGGCGTGGACGCTCTGACAGCGCGCAAACTGCTCGCCCTGTCATCGGCCCATACCAACCAGCGAACCGGCAGCAGCATCGCCGATTGACATCTCACGTCGGCCGCGACGAATACGCTGCTGCGAGAAACTGACAACGAGCAAAGTGACACCGCAGGCACTGCAACACATGAAGCTACCAATCTCCCATCTTCCCAATCAAGGCCAGATCTGGAGTTGGATCAGCTTTGATGTCGCCAACCAGTCCTTCACGCTGCTCATCAACACCGTGCTGTTCTCGCGGTTCTTCACCAGCGTGGTGTACAACCATCCCGACAGCAACACCGTGTGGGGATACATCTTCGCAGGCTCCATGCTTCTCGTCGTGCTCGCCAGCCCCATCGCCGGCGCAATCGCTGACGATCGATCATGGAAAAAGGAATCACTACTCATCACGGGCGTGATCTGTGCCATCCTCACATGCACATTGGCAATCTTGCAGCCAGGACAACTCTGGCTCGCGATTCTCCTCTACATACCAGCGAATTTCTGCTTCAACATCGGCGAGAACTTTCTCGCGAGCTTCTTGCCGCAACTCGCCAAACGTGAAGACATGGCCCGTGTTTCTGGATTCTCCTGGTGCATCGCCTACGCCGCCGCACTTCTTTTGCTCATCATCACCGCAGGATCAATCTTGCTCTTCAAACTCAACTCCTCGGCCGACTACGGCGGACTGTTCATCTTCGCTGGCGTCTGGTTTCTCGTGTTCATCATCCCGACACTCTTGTACCTCAAAGAAGACAAGACCAACGCCCCTTCGGTTGGAAATCCGATCATCATTGGCTTCACACGGCTTGCAGCGTCCGCGCGATCAACCGCTCAATTTCGTGATCTTGCTCTGCTCTTGCTCGGCTCGTTCTTCTACGGCGTTGCAATGACAGTCGTCATCGCATTCGCGAGCATCCTTGTCAGCAATCTTGGATTCACTGATATCCAAGGCGTCATCTTCATCGCGGTCGTCACACTCGCAGGCGTGGGCGGCACGATCATCCCCGCACTCTTCCAAGATCGCATCGGCCACAAGCGAACCATCCTGTCATTGCTCGTGGTCTGGATGCTCGCAACCCTCGGCTTTGCGTACTACGCGTACACATTTCAGCAAGGTGCCAAACAAACACCCCCGCACATCCCGCCGCAATGGCCCATGTGGTTCTTCGCGTGTCTTGTGGGCTTCGGGCTTGGCGCGCTCGGCAGTGCCAACCGCGCATTCGTCGGTTTTCTCGCGCCGCAATCACGCTCTGCCGAAGTCTTCGGCCTCTGGGGCCTGGTCTTCAAACTCGCCGCCATCGGCACCGTCCCCTTCGGCCTCATGATGGATCGCGTCGGCATGCCCGCCGCGTTGCTCACGCTGACCGGCTTTGTTACCGCGGGCTTTGCGGTCACGCTGCTCGTCGACGAGAAACGCGGCGGGGCAACCGCACGCGACGAAGACGCACGCACTGCCCAAACACTGGCATAACACACAGGTTTGCGGACGCGTAATCGTTTGCATTCCATCAACATCCACCACACTTATCGCCCGGGCTGACCGATGACGCCCTGAATAGGAAGTCCATCAGGAGTCTCAGCGTGCGTGCAATATTTGCATTCATTCTCGTCGTTTCGGCTGGACTCACTGTCGCATCAGTTGCCGTAATGTCATCCGCTGGCGACCGAGCCGCCCGCACGCTTGAAGCTGGCGCAACGACGCACACACCCGGCTCTACCTTGCTAGCCGATACCGATCGTGCAGCACGCAGCGCGCTTCAAGGCTCTCTGCAAGTTGCCATCAACAACACCGATGAAGTGCGCGGAGCTGCATATGGAGCTCTCGAAAGCTTCGCTGGTCAACGCACCACGTTCGAAGCACGAGCCTCGCAGTTTGGCGTGACAACCGCAGACGTCGATGCCTTCACCAAGCTCGCGGGCGCGTTTTCTGAACGCTGCATGATGCTGGTCCGTACGCCCACGGATCGCGACACATACCTGGCGGCGTGCGAAGCCTTCGCATTGCTGAATGAGCATAATCGCAAGGTTCACACCGCATTCGATACGTCAACCCGCAGCACGCTCGCCGCAGCACACGGACACACCCAACTCTGGACCGGCGTGAGCATCACAGTTGGCTTGCTGGGCGCGGCGGGCATGATCGCAGGCGTTGCTGGCTTCATGCATGCATGGCGAAAGGACTCGCAGATGCATCGCGGCGAAATCGACGTATTGACTTTCGCATCTCAGGAAGCGGCGAATACGTCTCGGAATTGTACCGCAGCACTCGCGCAGCTTGCAGATCAGTTCGCACCAGCGCTCGATGGCATGGCGATTTACGCAACGCAGCTTGGTTTGCCTAACGCATCACCCGGCGAACGCACGACCGTTGCCAACGGCCTCGCCGTGCAATCGCGCGCCATGGGAAACACGCTCCTCGCGCTGCGAGATTTCATCAACGCAGATGCGGGCTTGCTCGCGTTGCAACGCGTTGCAGTGCCAACAGCACCCTGCGTTCGTGAAACTATTGACGCCCTGATGCCGCATATGCCTGAAGGAACTGGCCTGCGAATTGATGTTGACAAAAGCGTGCCGCAACGCGTCCTGTTTGATCGGGATCGGCTGCGCTTGGCAATCGCGAGCATGGTGAGCCTTGGAGCCGATGAAGCATGCGGCACAGCAACCCAAGCTGAAGCCTGGCGCATGGCTCCTACGCCTGAAGGCGAAAACCTACCGACCGCCGCATCGACAGATCAAGAGCAGCCACAGCAACAGCCGACATGGATCGGTTCACATCTGGCAATCAGCTTCGATGCATCCGCAGGGCAACTCGTTTTCACCCTTCGTACGCCCGCTCGCGACATCAACACCGAAACACTGCACAGCCGTCTCTCGCCGCTCAGCGATATCACGCTCATGAAAGATCCATCATGGCGTCGCTGGCTCGACCTGGCGATTGTCGATCGTCTGGCAACCCAGTCAGGCGGCCAGTCCTTTACATGCTCAACGATTGAATCGGCCTGCATCCTAACAACGCGAATTCACGTGGGCGTCGCAGAAAACACCAGTACGCTGGCCGAAGCGATCACGATAGAGTTCGGCACACCCATGCCTCGCGAATTGCGCGAGCCTGCGAAGACTGCAACAGCAACACTCGAGGTATCCAGCCAACCCATCAGCCCACAAGCAGGCGATAACGCGAATGAACCCTCCGCCCAAGCGTCCGAAACCGAACAATTGGCCGCCAGCATTCCCGTCACCGACGTGAACGTGGCGCCGCCTATCGACTGCTCGGACGCCGCTGACCTCAACCAATCACCCGCTCGTCACAAGGCTGCCTGAGGTTTACTACTATCGCGGCGATGTCTTCACCCTCGCCTGTGCCACCAGTTCAGTTACACATTTACCCCGCAAAAGTGCTTCGGCAGAAGGCCAAGCCTATCGACAAGTTCACAGACGAACTGCGTCAGGTCATTGCACGCATGTTCGAAGTGATGGACGTCGAAGAAGGCATCGGGTTGGCCGCGCCACAAGTCGGCATTTCCCTGCGGCTGTTCATTCTCGACGTGCCGGAGAACGCCAAACGCGGCTCGCTCGCAACGAGTATTCCGCCCAGCGCGTCGCCAGGTCGCATGGTTTTCATCAATCCCGTGCTGCGTTTCGAAGGCCCAGTCGAACCGATGGACGAAGGCTGTCTGAGTCTGCCCGAAATCACGGGTGAAGTTCTTCGACCCCCAATCGTCCACGTCACCGCGCTTGACGAGTTTGGCAAACCGTTTACTCTGACCGCAGGCGGCTTGCTCAGCCGATGCATCCAGCACGAAACCGATCACCTCGATGGCGTCTTGATCATCGACAAGATGACACAACCGAGCCGCGTGAAGAATCGCATCGCCGTGAAAAAGCTAGAGAACGACTAGGCATTCTCGACGCGGTTGCTGATCTTGCCGACGCTCTCGATCTCAATCTCAACAACATCCCCGGCCTTCAGGAAAATCGGCGGATTCCGCGCAAACCCAACCCCGCTAGGCGTGCCCGTGAGAATCAGCGTCCCCGATACCAAAGTGTGATCTTTGCTCAGTTCATGAATGAGCGTCGCAACACTAAAGATCATGTCGCGCGTGTTCCCATCCTGCATGGTCTGGCCGTTGACGCGCGTAACAAGACGCAGACTCTGCGGGTCACGCACCTTGCTCGCGGAAACCACCGCGCCGATCGGACAAAACGTGTCAAAACTCTTCCCGCGATAAAACTGCCCCCCGCCACCTTCCTTCTGCCACCAGCGAGCCGAAACGTCATTCGCGACGCAGTACGACTCGACACACAACAGCGCCTCGGCGAGCGATACGTCCTTCACAGGCGAGCCATCGGGCTTGCTGCCAATGATGACGCCCAACTCGCCCTCAAAATCCACCTGCGGCTTCTCCTGACACACTTTGGGAATGCGAATGACATCGCCGTCACCACAAAGGCTCGCGATATTCTTCGAAAAAACCATGGGCCGCGTCGGGATATCCGCTCCTTGTTCTTTGGCGTGTTCCGCGTAGTTGCGACCAATGCCGAGAATTTGCGTGATGAGCATGCCGCAGGGTAGAAGTGATCTACGCCGTCAGCGTCGACAACGCAATGCCAAAGTCATTGTGCAACGCCGGACCAAACAAGTCACAGTTTTCGCCCCAATCCTTCATCGATGCGATGTAGTAGCTCACATTGCTGCCCGCCAACCCAATGAAGTGATCCGCATGCAACGCGATGCAAACATCGACCAGCACTTCCTCCGCGAGTTTGCGTCCATCGTGCTGCTGAGACAGATGCAGTCCAGCACTTCCAACCGCTCGCGTCGCATCGGTGACAATCAGCCGCTCGGCGTACTTGCGTTGCATCATCGCTAGCACTGCGTTGTCATCCGTCAGCAAAAGTACCTTCGCCGCTGGATGAGACACCAGCATCGCATCAAGCTTGGCGATAGCCGCCAAGTGTGCATTCGCCATGGCTTCAACGCCCAACTCAACAGACTTATCAAGCCCACGAAGATGAACCGCAATCGTCTTCGTGCCAAAGTTCTCGCGAACAAACGCCGCCGCCTGCTCCCGAAACACCGCCCGCGGCTTGATGTGTTCTTCAGCAAGTCTGGCGATGACCTCACGTGCAGACTTTCCAGCAAGCGCATCACTCGGCAGTACCCAGCGCCGCAACATAAACACATCCGTCATGAAATCCGAAACGCAAACAGCTTCGGCTCGCTCCATGTGACAAACCGCCGTGATCCGCGAATCAGGCCCGGCAAATCGATTCTGCACATCGGCAAACGGATCGCCATTCCACTTCCCTGGCCACGTCGGCAGCCCTGCAATCTCCGTCGGCTGCACGCTCGACAACGGCTCAAAGTAAATCTCCCACGCGTTCGCCACCGACACATCATGAAAAAGCGACGTTCGCCCCCACCACACAATCGGTGTCCGTTCCGTTAGCCGCGCAAGCAGTATGCCCGAGACAACATGATCCACGTCACTCCAAAATCCAGCCCCCCACTCACGGATCACGAGATATCTCTGATCACTGCGAGGTTTGCTCTGCGTCGGCAGCGCCTTCAAGTTCTTCACCGCTGGCTTGAAGTACGCATCAATCGCAATCGCTCGCTCAAACGCCTGCCTCGCGACTGCAAACTGCTCCACACGAGCCGCAATGCGTCCAAACGCATTCCAAGCCGCCGGGCTGCGTTCATCCGCGGCAATCGCAAGCTGCGTGCCCAATTCAGCAAGTGCCAGCCGCCCCTGTAAAAGGGCCTGTTCGCTGAGTGCCAGATACTGCGCAAGCTCGGAGGCTGAAGGCATACAGAATGTTAACCTGGAACAACACGTTCGGTAGCGGACAGGATGCGAAACGACCGATATCGTCCATGCATGGAACAGCTTTCTCCACTCAATGATTCCGGCGTCACTGACGTTGCCGCCCCCAATACGCTCGCGTCCATCGTCGCCACCATCGGCCCCGCAAGCGACAGCCCCGAAAACGTGCGCAAACTCATCGAAGCCGGCGTCGCCGTCTTCCGCTTCAATTTCTCGCACGGTGACTTCGCAGGCCACGCCAAGCGCCTCGCCACCGTTCGAAAAGTCAGTAAAGACATGGGCGTGCAGATCGCATGCCTGGGCGACTTGCAAGGCCCCAAGATTCGTGTCGGCAAGATTCCCGCAACCATCGGCGAGCCCAGCCCCAGTGGCGGCGGTCTAGTCGAAGTCGTCGCTGGCGAAGACATCGTCTTCAAGGCAGGCATTACCGACGCGTTCTATCGCGAGGTAGACAAAAGTAAAGACGCCGATGGCCGCGAACTCGTGCTGCCGCTCACCTATCAGCAACTCGTCTACGAAGTCGAACCCGGTCACAAGGTGCTCATCAACGATGGCGCAATTCGCCTGCTCGCGGTCGAGCGAGATCGCGAGAAGGGCGAACTGCGTTGCCGCGTGCGGGTAGGCGGCAGAATCAGCAGCAACAAAGGCATCAACGTACCACAAAGCGAACTCTCCGCACCAGCAATCACCGACCGCGATATGGAATGCATCGCGTGGGCCGTCGCGAACGAAATGGATTGGCTCGCCCTCAGCTTCGTGCGTCGCGTCGATGAAGTCATCGAGCTCAAGCAACGCATCGCCGCGATGAATCATCCAACCACCGGCGAACCCGCTTGGATTCCGATTGTCTCCAAGATCGAAATGCCCCAAGCCGTCAAGAACCTCGAAGCAATCATCGAAGCCAGCGACGCTGCCATGGTCGCACGAGGCGATCTGGGTGTTGAGATGGACATCGCCAAAGTGCCGGTCGTGCAAAAGCAAATCGTCGAGGTCTGCCGCCGCCGTGGCAAGCCGTGCATCGTCGCAACGCAAATGCTCGAAACGATGATCGAGAACGCCGTGCCCACGCGTGCCGAAGCCAGCGACGTCGCGAACGCGATTTTCGACGGCGCCGACGCGGTGATGCTGAGCGCCGAAACTGCTACCGGCAAGCACCCCGTGCTCGTCGTCGAAACCATGGCCCGCATCGTTGCCGAAGCCGAGAACCGCATGCGCGAGAAGGAATGCAACTTCACCGCGCCATCGCAATACGCCGACGCCCATCGCTCAACCGCCGTACTCGCACAAGGCGCATGGCTCGTCACGCGTGAGATGAACGCCGCCGCCGTCGTCTGCTGGAGCCAAGGAGGCGGCACCGCTCGTTACCTGAGCAAAAACAGCTTCCATGTGCCCATCGTCGCATACACCAGCGACGAAGCCACCGCTCGCCGCATGAGTCTCTATCGCTGCGTTCTGCCCGTGTGCTGCAAGCCGCCCGGCAGAGGCACGCTGAGCGATTGGAACGTCGCCCTCGACGACTACCTGCGCAGCCGCAACATCGCCAAGCGAGGCGACATGGTGGTGCTGGTCGCGGGCCGCCCGCTGGGCCACGCCCGATCAAGCAACACGCTCGCACTCTACCGCGTGGGCGAGCCAACCACTGGCTACATAGGCCACTAAACGCTCATCTCCGCACACTACCGCGGAACCACTGTCGGCGCAGGCTCGACCACCTCAACACGGTTGCGCTTCAAATCCCATCGCACCTGCTTCGCACTCAGCGGCGGATCACTCGCCGTGCCCGCAACATCAACCAGCACACTACCCGCCCCCTGCGCATCAAAGATGCTATTCGCAGGATCGTACGAAAGCGTCGCAGCCGTCAACTCGCGACCTTGGCTGCGTGCCCACACGCCGCCACTCGCTGTCACGCTCCGCACCTGCGCACTCGCGACTTCGGCTCGCCCCTGCATTTGCTCAAACACCGCACGCAGCGTCTGCGTTTCCAGTTCCGTCGGCTGCTCCGCTTCGCTCGCGCGATAAATCATCCGCACATTGTCATGCATCGTCGCAACACCGATCGCTTGCTCAAAGTCCGCATAGCCGCGCCACGCAAATATCGATTGCCCGCCGTTCACATTTGTCGCGCTGAACGTCTCGCGGTTCCCGGCATTCACATTCGCCGCTTCGCTCGTCACCAATTGCCCAGCCCCACTCGCACGAACCATTTGCTGCGGTACATCCGCACGAATCGTCGGACTACTCAGCGAAATCATCCTCGTTCGAACCGTCGAGTCACTCGCATCAAACCGCTCACTGCGAACTTTCGCGGGCGTGCCTGTTGCGAGAATCCACAGCACATTGCGGTCTCCTCCAGGCGACACAAACGAACCGGCAACGCCGCTCCTCGCCGACGCATCCACAGGCCGTACATCACCATCACCACTCCGCTGCTCTCGCTCAGCCAACAACATTTCAATCGTCGCCGCGCTGGTCGTATCGCGCGAAGTCGGCCCCTGCAACATCTCCACATTCGCATCACCCGCTAGCTTCGCAAGTCCGCTGACATCATTGAACGCGAAACTCTCACGCCACGAAGCTCGCACATCGCGCTTCGCCGCTCCATCACCTGCATTCTCAATTGATCGAAGTTCGCCCACGCCTGTCGCAAGAATCGACTTCGCAACCCCATCAAGATCAATCACCGGCGCCGCAAGCTCACTCTGCGACTGCGTCAACCTCGCAGGTGTGCCCGTCAGCTTCGCACGCTGTTCAAGCGGCCGCGCGAGCAATTCCGACGCCGCTGCCACAATCCCATCAGCCGTCGTCACTTTCACGCCGCCGCTCGCGTCAAGCTGGCGAGTCTCAACCTTCCCCGCATCATTTCTCGCAAGTTCCACCGTCGCAGACTGCGACTCAAGCGTCGCACCACTCGACGTGCCCCGCACATCACCCTGCGCCACAACCTGCGTGGGCGTAATGTCCTTCGCGAACGCATCAAACGAAATCGCAATCGTCGATGCCTCCACCGCATCCGCCACATCGTCTTTCGCAACGTCCTCTTTCGCCACACCACTCGCGAGCTTCGCCTTGCCCACAAGTCGAAGCATTTGCAGCGGACTCGCATCCCCCGCAATCTCACCCACTTTCGCAAAACTCGCCGACACACTGTCCGCACTCAACATCCCCTGCTCCAACTCGCCCCGCACATTGCCAAGCATGTTCGCCGCCAGCAACCTTCCACGCGGCAGCCCTGTCGGCTCATCCGGCGGAACCAGATCAAACTGTGCTTCATCACTCCACGCAAGCCGCGCCTGCCTCACACCCGCTTTGCTCTGCTCAATCGAGCCTTCGCTCAACACCCTCGCAACGCCGCGAGACAAACTCGCCTCAATCCGATGTCCACTGACCGCAACATTCTCTTCGCCGCGTTCCGCAACCAGTTGTGCCATCGCCGGCGCCGGACTGTTGAGCGACACCGTCCGCCGCGTTGCTGCATACTCAAGCTCGCGCCCGGTCACACGCACGCCCTGCTTCGCGGCGGACAGCGTCGCATCCGCATCGCCCTCAGCCAGCACACGCATCAACAAATCATCACGCTCGAGTTGAGGCGGAGCATCCGCAACGCGCCGAACATCAAGCGGCCCAGTAAACTGCAGCTCAATCGAAGTCGCTGTCGGCTCTCGTTCCGCAGCAGCAACGCTCGAACTTCGCGGCGACTCAGTTGCTAACGCTGAACTTCGCACAACTGCGTCAGCAGCCGACTTCTCCCCAGCCACCACATCACCACTCGCCGCTTCACCGCCAGCACCCCGCTTCACACGCAACTGCGTCCGATCCGGCAACCGATTATCAACCGTCCTCGCCCATCCCTCCAACCGATCGCCCGTCACCACCTGTCCCGCTTGCCTCAGTCGCACCGCCCCCTCCATCGAAATCGCGTACATCGTCTGATCCGCAAGATCCAGCGACGTCACAAGTGGTTCAACTGCATTCGCCACCTTCGCAGTCTCTCCCAACAACCGTGCTCCAACCTCTCCGCCAACCGCTTTCTCGCTAGCACCCGCACCATCCTGAGCAACCGATCGCGAACCCACATCCGTCTCTTGCGATGCATCACTCACCGCACGTCGCGGCACCGTTGCAGCCTGCGCGGCCGGATCATAAATCGCCCGCTCCGTCTTCGCGACGTACAAGCTCTCCAGCCGCTTGGTCATCGCATCAAACTGCACAATCACGCCCCGCCCATCAAACGTCAACACATCCGACGCAATCGCCACTGCATCTGGCATGTCCAGTTGTCCCAGCGTCCAATCAATCGTCAGCCTGGGCGTACGCAGCGTCGCAACCGGCTGCGCATCCGCACCGGGACGTTTCCCATCCGTAGTCCTACCAAACATCCGCACCCGCACATCACCCTCAAGGCTGCCACGATCAGGCGAACTGCTGCGCGCACCCGCCGGCATCACAATCGTCCCCTCCGCCGCCATCACTTGCACGCTGCGACCATCATCAAGAAAAATCCAACCGATAGGCTGCGTAAGGTCATATCGCCCATCAGGCTGAGGCGTGCTGCGTGTTGCCGTAATCTCGCCGCCCAGTCGCGTCGGGTCCGAACGATCAACAAACTGAATGAAAAACTGGTCACCGCTACCCAGCGTGGGCGCATCGCCCGTCGGCATTTCCCGCACATCAGGCACGCTCGGCGCCGCGGGTGATACCACGGCGCTCCGCTTCGTCGGCGAGCGCAACACAAGCGTCGCAACAATCGCAATCGAAGCAATAGCGGTTCCCGCCGCCAGCGCAAGTCCCACTTGCCGCGTGGTAAACCCTCGCCGCATGTTCACACGACTCATCTCGCCACTGCTCCGAAACTGATTCGCTGCTTTCTTCACGTTCGTCACGCCGCCGCTTTCTGCGATTCGTTTTCGCATCTCATTCCGTCACCAATCGCATCGCAATCAAATCTTGCACATCAAGCATGCCCACGGGCTTGCCCGCGCTATTCACCACCGGAATCTCATCTTGCCGAAACTCACGGAACATAGCCACCGCATCCTGCACCAACGCATCCTCATAAAGCGTTCGCGGATTCTTCGTCATCACTCGCTCAACCGGCTCTCGCAACGCTGCCGGCTGCCGCAGCACCAGCCTCCGCAAATCTCCGTCGGTAAAAATCCCCGCCAATTCACCACTCGCCTTCACCAGCACCATCGCGCCCGGTCGCCGCCCCTCATCCGCCTGATGCAACGCATCCTCAACCGACTTCGTACACAAAATCAGCGGCAAGTTCTTCCCCGCCGTCCATCGCATCACTTCCGTCACTGGTCGTAGCAGTCCGCCCAAACTCCCGCCCGGATGCCGCCTCGCAAAATCATTGCTCGTGAAGTTCCGTTCTCGTGCAGCCGCCAGCGCGAGTGCATCACCCAGCGCCAGCGTCGCCGTGGTCGACGTCGTCGGCGCAACAAACTGCGGCCTGTCCTGCCGCAAAATCCCCGCTAACCCCACCACTTCATCCGTCTCGCCACTAAAGCTAATTGCAATCACCGTATCCGTCGCACGAAATCGCCCAAGGTCCCCGTGCGCGGCTTCCGTTGGGTGAACGCTGTGGCTCGCAATCCCAAGGCTCGCCAGCGTCGCGGAAATCTTCGCGCCAACATGCCCGGACTTACCCAACCCCGTCACCAGCACCGTGCCACCCGCATTCGCACAATCAACAATCAACTTCGTCGCCCGCGCAAAGTGATCCGACGCGCCGATGCTCTGCGCGAGCATACTCAGCGCAGCCGCTTCATCGCGAATGACCGATTGAGCGAAGTGTGTCGTCAAAGACGTTCCATCTAGAGAAGGCATCGCATAAGAATACGAACCAATTCGCGACCACGCACGTCAACCCACTCAAGCATTCGCCGCCACGCAAAACGCCGGAACACTGGCATTCCCATCCGCATCCACCGCCCTGACCGCAAAATACGCATTGTCCTTGCTCACGCCCACCCGCAGTTCGCGCACATCCGCATCCACACTTCTGCTCGCTTGCCACACATTGCTCGTCGTATCGCGCCACAACACCTCGTACCGCGCGACATCTTCCTCCGCCGCCGAGTCCCACCGCACCAACGTGTCCTGCTCCATCCCCGCCGCAACAATTCTCGCATTCGCAGGTGACGATGGCGCATTCGCCAGCACCCGCAACGCCTTGCAGTTCAGCCTCGCCACTGCCGCAAGATACTCGCCCTGCACAAAACTCGGCACATCCCCATACAACCGCCCATCTCGCATCTGCGGATGCACATGCTGCCGCGAATACTCCTCCGCAAGACTCGTAAACCTCACCGCGGCAAATCCACACTCGTTGAAAGGCGTGTGATCCCCGCCGCGCAGAAACCGATCAGGCCGAGCAATCAGCCATGGCATCGCCACCGACGCATCCTGCTGAGCAATCCCCGCAATCGCCCGCGCAAGCTGCCGACTCGGCGAGTCATGCTCACCACCCAAAGTACGAATCGTTGCAACACTCTCGCCACTCGCCGCCTTCGGCAAACCCTCAGAAAACATCCGCACCACCGCTCGCGTCGGATCATCACTCAACGCTGGCAATCCCTCCCGCAGCAGCATCGGCCCCGGATCACCCACCGTGTCATTGTTCAGCACAATCACTTCACGAAGTTCACTCTGCGCCCGCAAGGCCTGTGCATGCGCCCTCGCACCCAGCAAGCCCTGCTCCTCCCCCGCCGTCAACAAAAACACAATCGTCGCATCAGGCCGCGTATTCGCCAACGCCTTCGCACACGCCAGCACCACGCCGCATCCGCTCGCATTGTCATTCGCCCCCGGCGCATCATCCAGCGCATTCATGATGTCAGCATTCATCGAGTCGTAATGCGCCATGCAATAGACCCGCCGATGCCGCGCAGACGCCAACCGACCAGGCAACATAGCAACCACATTCACCAGTTCCCCACCACTCGGCGTCCGCGCCGTCACCGGCGCATCATGCGACTCCAACTCAACCCGCAGGTTCCCACCAAACGCTCGCAACTGCTCCGCCAGCCACAACCTCGCCGCGCCGATGCCCCGCTTGCCATCCGTCGTCGTCGAAAGCGTGTGCCGCGTACCAAACGCTGCCAGTCTTTCGACATATTCCACGCACTCACTTGCGTTGATGTTCGTGTGCATCACCAAGCGTACAGCACGTACATCACGAGCGAACAAACAAAAAACGGCCCAGCTTTCGCCAGGCCGCTTCACGTTCCCATGCATGCCCGCATCACGCAGGCATAACTCATCACTTACTGCTTCTTCAAGTCCCCTGCGATAATCGCCCGGAACTCCGCGCCCTTCATGCGGCGCTTGATCGCATCATTCACTTGCTCCACCGTCAGAGCATCGGTCTTGTCAAGATCTTCCTGATCCCACATCATCGTCCGATCAAGGAACATGTAGCTGCTCAGCGTGCCAGCCACGTTGCCATCATCGCTCAAGCTGGTCAAGTAGTCCAGCTTGTACGCTTCCTTTCCCTTCGCCAGTTCTTCCGCCGTCACGCCCTTCTCAATCCACGCCGAGAACTCTTCCTGCATCGCGGTCATCGCTTTCTCCGCGTTCGGAGCCGCACAAATCGCATACCCACCAAGCGGCGTGACCTTATCAAGCGAACTCATCGTCATGAACGAGCCCGCGCCATACGACAAACCATCGCGCTGCCGCAGCCGAGTCAGCAAACGCGAGTTCGCATTGCCACCCAGCACGTAGTTCGCAAAGTTCAGCGCAACCGCATCCGGATCCTTGTCGTCCATCTCCAGCACGCTCGCCATCATGACCATCGCCATGGGCTTGTCGGGCGTGATGATCGTCTCAGGTCCGCTCAGGTTCTTGAGGTAAGGCCGAGCAACACGCTTGTACTCGCCCTTGGCTTGCCAGCCCGTGAAAATGTCGCTGATCTTGCCCGTCACTTCGCTCTCATCAAAGTCACCAACCACCGCGACCTCGACCTTGCCAGGACCAACAACCTTGCTGTAGAAGTCCTTCACGCTGTCAAGCGTGGTCGAGCGCATCTCCGCAATCTGCTCTTCCATCGTCTGCACATAGAAGTACGAATCCTTCGGATACGGAGCCGCCGCCCGCTGCATGGCGTTGCCGCCCAGCGCCTGCGGATTGGTCAAGCCAGCTTCAATTCCCGCGATGCGTTCCTTCATCATCGTGTCAAACTCAGCCTGCGGGAACGTGGGCTCTCGCAGCACTTTCTTCACGATTTCCAGCACTTTGCCAACGTTCTTGCGATCGCTGGTGATGTTCACCGAGATCGAACCCGGCGCGCTGCTGATGCCCACTTGGCTTTGCAGCGTGTCAAACTCGTCGCTGATCTGCTGATACGTCATGCCGCCCGCGCCGCGCCGCATGATCGCGCTCAGCGTGCCAGCCTGCACCCGCTTGCCCAGCAGCGTCTTCTCATCGCCAAAGCGAATCGTCATGCTCAGGTTCACCGCATCGCCGCGATTCTCCTTGGGCAGCGAAGCCATCTCAACATTCGGCATGGGCTGGCTGCGCTTCACGCGTGCCTCAATGCCCTTGGGCGTCGCGTCAAACGCTTCACCCTGCGCCGTCTGCTCCGTGCTCTTGTAATCCTTCACCAAGCTCTCAACGTCCGGTGCCGCCGGCACAATCGCGCGCGTCGCGTTGCTCGTCGGAATAAACATGCCGCTCGTGCGGTTGTTCTCCGTCACATACTTGTTCGCCGCTGCCTGCACCTGAGCCGTCGTCGCAGTCTTCGCACGATCGCGATTCAAGAACATCAGCCGCCAATCACCCGTCGCGGCGTAATCCGTCAGTTCAACGCCAATGCGGTTGCTGTCAGTCATCGCGACCTTGAACCCGCTCAAAATGCTGGTCCGCGCACGTTCAACTTCCTCATCCGTGATCGGATTCGTCGCGAGATTCTCCAGCACTTGCTGCGCCACTTCGTGCGCCTTCTTGGGATCTTGCCCGCTCTTGAGCGTCGCAACCGCAAACAAGCTGCCGCGTTCCTTCGCACTGATCGGGAACACACTCACGCTCGCCGCATAGCCACCTTCAACCAGCGCCTTGTACAAGCGTCCACCAGGCCGATTGCCCAGCACATCCGCAAGCATCTCAACCGCAACCGCCTCCTCGTGGCTGCCCGCAGGCGTGTGATAGAAGAACCCCACGCTCGCCTGACTGCCCTCGCGCTTCACTTCAAAGAACCGCGGCCCATCCTGCACCGGCTCATCCGTGTACGTCTCGCTCATGGGCAAGTTGGGAGCCTTCAGCGGTGCAAAGTACTTGTCGATCATCGACAGTGTCGCCGCCGGATCAAACTTACCCGCAACCACCAGCATCGAGTTGTCGGGGCGGTAATACTGCTGATAGAACTTCTTCAAATTGCTCGCCGGCACTCGCTCAATATCCGCCCGATTACCGATCGTGCTGTTGCCATACGGGTGCCACGTGTACGCCTTCGCAGCCAGATTCTTCATCATGATCTGCATCGGGTTGTTCTCACCCATCTCAAACTCATTGCGCACCACCGTCATCTCGCTGCGCAAATCTTCTTCCTTGATGTTTGAGTTCATCATGCGGTCCGCTTCCAGCCGCAGTGCAAACTCCAAATTCTTGTCAGTCGCAACCATCGTCTCGTAGTAGTTGGTACGGTCCAGCCACGTCGTTCCATTGAACTGCGCGCCGTGCTCTTGCAGCAACTTCCAAACATCCGGGTGGTCAGGCGTGCCCTTGAAGACCATGTGCTCGAGCAAGTGAGCCATGCCCTTTTCGCCTCGCCCCTCATGCCGCGAACCCACGAAGTACGTGATGTTCACCGTCACGTTCGCCGCGCTGGGGTCAGGAAACAACAACACGCGCAGCCCGTTGGGTAAGCGATACTCGGTAATACCTTCCACACTCGCAACCGGACTGCCAGCCCACGCACCAGGCGTGTGCGCCGCAGCAGTTGTTGCAGTTGCCTTGTCATCCATGCTCCACGCATTGCCAGCGGCAAGCGTCAGCGCAAGAGGTGCGAACGAGAACGCGACGAGTACACGGGTGAACCGATGCATGCGAAATGCTCCAACGCCAGCAACGCGAGCGACGAACCCGCCGAAGCCAACGCATAACCGTCCAGCAAAGGCTGCCAGACAAACTGTCTTCGCGTAGCGTAAACACGCGTTAGCCCCACGTGACACGAAGTGCGCACGATGTACCCGCAAGGGACAAATCAGTTAGGCTTTCACTTGGACTTCTTCGCCACTTTCTTTTTGCCAACCTTCTTCACCACCCGCTTCGTGGCTTTGCCCGTACTACTCGCCTTCGCCGGAGCCTCTTTGGTAGGCGGCGGCAACGCCAACGCCCCTTTGCCCGTCCCGCGATGCCAATACGCCTTCTGCGCTCCTTCTCGCGCAGGCGTTGCCGCCATCACCGGGCCGGGCATCACTTCACGAATCTTCGCGGCGATGACATCCGCGCACTTCGCAAACGCGCTGGGCTTGAGGTGCAGTTCATCCGACCAGTCTCCGTCCTGAACAATGCCTCGCAGATCAACATGCTTGTACGCGCCGTTGGGACCAGTCGCTGCAAATTCAACCTCAAGCTGCGCTTGCACCTTGTTGAACTCATCAATCAAGGTTCGCATGTGAAGGCGTGCATTCTCGAAACTGATACGACGTTTATCAAACTGCGTCTTGATCCACGGTCCCGCGATAGGAATGAGCCCCCAGATTGCCTTCGTCTTCGCGCCGTTGGGCACAGGTACGCCATAACCGTGATGAATCACCACGCACCCAGGCGAGGCAGCATTCATCTGACGGACAAAGTCACCAATCGCCTGCCGCGCCGTCGCATGAAATGCATCTTCAACCACGCGCATGCGCAGCTCAGGTAAGCCACTCTTTGCATGATTCAAGTACGCAAGCAGTTCCGTGCCCGCCACATCATTCCCACCACCAGAAAACAGCACCACGTTGGGCTTCAGAACCCTGGCCCGTTCCACCAACTCATCAATGCTCGACGTGCCGTTGCGATCCTTCTCGCCATACACCATGTTCTGCAGCGTGTCGCCAAAGCACCCCGCGTTCTCAATCTTGAACGCATGCTGATGCGTCAAGTGATCAATCAAATCCACGCCAGGCGGAAAATTGAACCACGAATCGCCCTCCGCAAGTATCACCTGCTTCGTCGTCCCCTCAGTCCGCACCGCCCGGCGGGCTGTCGCCTTTGTTTCGAGTTTGATGCTTTGAACTTGCGCCTTCGTCAGTTTGTCCAGTTCGGCATAGTTTGGCATAGTGTGGCCCTTTCTGGCCGCAGTATACAAGAAACTCGCGAAGAGCGAGCATCGCCGTCCGCGAGCGTGAAGCTGTTCACCAAGGATTCACACGCTGCACAGCCTGCACAAACTTGTACGCATCATGGTCATACCCCCACTGCCGCATCGCGCGTGCGCGAAGCACATTCCAGGGCACCTTCGGAATCTCAACGGCGCGAAAAAGCACGTTGCCATTGTCAGCAAACTTCTCGCTGGTTGCCGCCGGATTGCTTATCTCGAGAAACTTTTCGAACCCGTACCCGCGATTGTTCCGTACATCGCCGCCGACACTCGGATTCTCGCGAATAAACATGTAGCCCACACCCTCGGGCGCAAAGAGCATGTTGTCGCGCACCACAGTCTGGTTCATGTTCTGCAACGCAATGCCCCAGCCCGGCGCTTTGGGGTTGAGTATCACATTCTCATAAAACTCGCCAGTGGCATCATGCCCAACCCCCATCGGGTGGCCGATTCCCAGCGCGTTGCCACAACGATCAAAAACGTTGTGATGCACTTCGTAAGTGCCGCCGCGAGCCTGCACGCCAGCAAAGCCAGGATCACCAATCCAGTTCCGCCGCACAACGCGCTCACTGAGCGAGTCATGCACCAGATACATGCCCTGACAAAACGTGTCTCGACTACCGTTGCTCCAAAACACGTTGTCCTCAATCGTCACGCGCTGGGCGTTGCTCACATACACGCCCTGACTATGACTCTCCACGTTCCGCTGACCTTCGATGATGTTGCGCCGAACCGTCACCGTTCCCACGCGCTGATCAAGCCCTTGCACGCGCACGCCCACCGACCCACCCTTCATCAAACAATCTTCAATCAATATGTCATCCACGGTCCCCGCGATGTCAATCACCGCTTGCTGATTCTCCACGCAATCAAACGCCAATCCCTGCACGCGCACGTGCGAACTGTCCGCGATGCGGAGCGCAAACGACTCATTCTCGGGCACGCGAATAAGCGGCCGCTCGCGAGCCTGCGGATCAGCCGCCAGCGTCAACGGCAACTCACGCGAGACGCCGCCAAAGGGAATCTGCTCGTACTGGCCGCGTATCGCGTACTCGTACGTGCCCTCCATGTAGTAGATCACTCCATGCCGCGGCTCGCGCCAGCCTTTCATCACGCCAGCGATGCTTGCCTTGGGCTTCTCACGTGTCCCCGGATTCGCATCATCACCCGTCGGCGGCGGCGCGACGAACGCTTCAAACCCGCCTCGCTGAAGAATGACCGGTGTAAAGCCGTTCTCGCCCGCACCCAGTCGCACCGGATCGGTCTCGTGCGTGCCTAGCAAAGCTGCGTAAAACTCCTGCGTGTCGGCATCGCTCGGAAAAACATCATCTCGGTTGAAGTCGATTGAATCGCACGTTTCACACTCACCGCCGCTGATGACGTGATCGAACATCATTGCATCACGCGAGTCCGTAATGCCGTCTTTGTTGAAGTCCGTGTCACCTCGCTTGCCGGGCTGTGCAAGCACTAGCGCGAGCAATGCGATGAGTGTGATTGCGACCAACGCCGAACCTTCGGCGAGTCCTCGTGCTCGGCAATGCGTACGGCCGAAGAAACGCGACAAACCTGCGACTGATCGAAAGAACCCCGTCATGACATCCCTCCCTCTCGTTCCCAGCAACCCTGTGCGCGAGCGATTCGCGCGTCGATGACATCATGCGCGATACGAAAGCAAAAGGGAAGCGGAAAGTTTGGGAATGCCATGGGTTGAGCGCACAGTTGCGGTGAGTGCGTGAAAATTCCTGCCGCCCGCAGGGGCGGCCCACCGTTAGCCGCCTGCGCTGCCCTCGCCGCCCGGCAGCGTCATGCTCCAAGGGTTCAGGTAGCCGTCGATGTCCTCTTTGGTGATCGTCTTGCCTTTGACGTCCTTGGTGCCCACCACAGTTTCATACGCCAGCTGCCGCACGGTCTTGCCTTGTTTGAAGGCGTTCTTCGCGAGAGCCGCGCTGGCGTCGTAGCCGATGACCGGCACCAGGCTCGTACACATCGCGAGGCTGCCTTCGATAAGGCTGTTGCAGCGGGCTTCGTCGGCAACCAAACCCGGACTTGGCGGCAGGCCCGTGCTTGCGTCGCCGTTGTGGGCACGCAGCAGGTTCTGATCAAACATGTGGCACGCCCGGCTGAGCAGATGAATGCTGTCGAGCAAGTTGGCAGCCATCATGGGCATGGCAACGTTGAGATCAAGCAAACTGCCCACGCCGCCGAAGCCGCCGTACGTGATTGCCGCATCGTTGCCAACGACTTGGCAGCAAACCATGATCATCGCTTCGCAGATGACCGGATTGACTTTGCCGGGCATGATGCTGCTGCCGGGTTGCACAGCGGGCAAAACGAGTTCACCGATGCCGCAGCGCGGGCCACTACCCAGCCAGCGAATGTCATTTGCGATCTTGCTCAAGCTTACAGCGATGGTTTTGAGCACGCCGCTGGCTTCGACATATGCGTCTTTGGCGTGCTGAGCTTCAAAGTGATTCACCGCTTCACGGAAATGCACGCCCGTCGTCCGCGTGAGTTCAGCCGCGACCATTTTGCCGAATTGTTCGTGAGCGTTGATACCGGTCCCAACCGCGGTACCACCTATAGCAAGTTCACTCAGCGTGTGCAGCGCGCGATGCACTCGTTCTTGCGCATGGCGGACCTGACTGGCGTAGCCACTGAACTCCTGGCCCAAACGAATCGGCGTTGCATCAGCAAGGTGCGTGCGGCCGATTTTGACCAACTTGTCCCACGCCTTGGCTTTGGCTTCCAGTTCGCTCGCAACGCGATCAAGGGCGGGCAGCAGTTCTTCGTGCAGCATTTTCGCCGCGGCGATGTGCATCGCCGTCGGAAAGGTGTCGTTACTGCTCTGACCCATGTTCACGTGGTCATTGGGGTGAATGCCGCCAGCGGCGATGTAGTCTTTGTTCTTGGATGAACCGATGGGAGCATGGCGACGAATGCAAACGATGTTGGCGATGACCTCGTTGGCATTCATGTTGGTGCTGGTGCCGCTGCCGGTTTGATAGATATCAACCGGAAAATGCTTGGCAATGCCGCCAAAGGCACTCAGGCCATCTTCGATTTCCCGGCAAGCTTCAACAATCGCGCCGGTTCGCTCTTGCGAGAGGCGACCGAGTTTGAGATTCACGCGTGCGCACGAGGCTTTGAGAATTGCATAGGCCTTGATGACGCTGGCGGGCACCGGACGGCCGCTGACCGGGAAATTCAGCACGGCTCGCTGCGTACTCGCGCCGTAAAGCACATCGGCGGGAACAGGCATGGAGCCCATAGTGTCTTGCTCGATGCGGGTTGCGCCGCTTGGCGATTGCACGGGTGCAGCCGGCGCGGGCGGCAGTGGCAACTGGGCCGCAGGCTTGGATTTGTTGACCTTGGCGCGGGGCTTTTTCGCCATTGGCGGTTTCTTGTCGCGCGAGTTGCGGGCGTGGCGGACCGTCTTTTTGTTGTTGGGCTTGCTGGGCATAAGGACGGCAGTGTAAGTCTGGTTTGCCGGTTTGGGGTAATTGGATGAAATCCGTCTAATCTGGCGACACCATACCTTCCGTGGTGCGTCTGAGTGTTTAAGCTCATGGGGCAGCGCGGAGTATTGCTATGAAGATTCGTGTCGCATCGGGGCTGGCTTTGGTTGTGGCGTTGCTTTCGTGCGCGGGACTCGCGACCAGCGCGTGGTCGCAAACCGTGCCTACAAAGGTCAAGCCCAGCAAGACTGAGCCAGCCGCACCAGCAACACCGGCGAAGCAGCCCGATGCGCAGCCGCCCGCGCAAACTGGTCCGCGCGGGGCACCCAAGCGCGGCACGTACGTCGAGCGTGGCAAGTCACGCGACACGATGCTGAAGATTGGCGTGCGCGTCATGACCGAGATCAAAACCAAGGTCACCACGAAGAACATTCCGGCATTGCCCAGCAAACCCAATGGCGAAACCAAGAACCCCGGCACGCCCACAGGGCCCGTTCCCGAGATCTCAATTGACCTCAAGGAACAAGGCATCTTCGCGATTGATTCGATTTCGATGATCTTCCCTTTCGCTCGCACAACCGCAGGCAGCGACATGTTGGGCGATGTCGTCGATTGGCCTGAAGTTGCAGGCGGGCCGCTTGGCTATCGCGGCCGGTTTTACGTGGGTGACAAAGTCATCGACACGCAGCCGGACATTCTGACTGGCTACCCCGCAGGTGTGCAACTTGCCAAATGGGTGTACACGCGGGCCGAGGGCGACAAAGAGTTTCGCGAGGTCAAGCTTGATGTCGAGATGCCGGTGCGTTGTTACGAAGTGAAATTCAACGAGAAAGCGGCGATGGCAGTGCCGTGGCCGCGCGTGTGGCCCGAAGAAGCCAGCAGCGCGCTCAAGCCGCAGACGTACATCGAGCGCGGATTGACGAGCGATGGCGAAGTGAAGGATTTTGACCCCAAGCCGCTTGAAGCGACGCTCGCTGGATGGCTGAATGAAGAAGGCATCAAGGACGTGAAGAGCGTGCCTTTAGTGCAAGTGGCCAAGGTGCTGACCGGGCGCGTGTGGAAAGCCGTGCAGCCCAGCGGTGACGGACAAGTGAGCCAGAAACGCACGGGCAAGATGATGGGCCTGCAGATTCAGCCGCCCAGCGTGACGCTGGATCGCGGACGCGGAAGCGAGCACGACATGGTGGTGCTGCTGACGGCGATGCTCAAGCAAGCTGGCATCCCTGCGCGGACGGTGATCGGGCTGGAAGCGCAAGCCGATGGCGACCGCTTCCTGGATGATCGCGGCGGCAGCAAAGGCCTGCGTGCGTGGGTCGAGTTCTGCGTGTATGACGAAGCGCAGAACACGATCAACTGGGTGCCCATTGATATCTTCATGATGCGTCGTGGCGCGCCGCGGCCGCCCAAGATGAACACGGAATGGAAGCTCTTTGGCACGATGGAGAAGACGGCCGAGTTGGTGCCGTTCGCGTTGCAGTATCACCCGCCGACCGACGTTGCGACCTACGGCATCGCGGGCTTTTGGGGCTGGTTCGTGACGCCCAAGGCGCCGGCGGATGTTGAAATGACGCTGAGCTTCCACGCCACCAGCGTGCCCCGGCGGGCGAGTGAAGAGCTCAAGCCGGCGGATATGAAGAAGCGTGATAGTGAGAAGAGTGATAAGAAGAAGCTCGGCGATTAAGCGAGCGATTGTTTGGGCGTGAGAATTACGCGGGTGATTGAGCCAAGCGAGCGGCACGGCGGACGAGATGCTTCCGGTACATCGCTTGACCTTCTGCAATCGCGAGGCCCGCAATTACGACGATGAAGAAGCTCAACAGACATAGGACAACGACCAACACGAGCGGCTCTTGAGCGTCGGACCGAGAGTTGAGATTGGAAGATGTGAGCATGCCAAATAACAGCATTGCCAGCGAAGGGTAAACACTCACTTCGCGTGCTGCCCGATACCGAACTGCGGGCGAAGGAGTTCGAGACGAGCCGCCACTGAGCATATCGCAGCGGCGGCGAAACATGCGATATGTCGCGAGTCCGATCCAGCCAATAACGAGTACGTTCACAAGCGGCAGCCAGACTGTCCAGTGCTTTTCAGCTTCACTCGCGTACACAGACGCAAAGACCATGAAAACAGTCATCGCGGCGACGACAATCATGCCCACGAGCCAAAGCCGAAACGTCTCCGACAGATTTTTCTTTCGTTTTCCGGCGTAGATGCAGCGATACGGCGTCGGCCTCACAGAAAGCGTCAGTGTGCGGCCAATAAGATTTTGACTTGCCTCAGCCACAAGACTTCCCCCCCGTCCATCGCTCATTCCGGCTCCGGCCCCAGCACCTTCCGCGTCGCCGCACGGGCTACATCTTCATCAAAGCCTCTGCGTTCCAGGCCCGCCGCTACGCGCCGCCACTTGGTCGCTTTCGCCAGCTTCGCCGGCAACTTCTTGATGATCTCTTCGGCAGCGTCCTTCGCTCGCGCGGCTTCGCTCTTGCCTTTGGTCACGCGTTTGAGCGTCGCCGTCGCGGTCTCTTCGCTCACGCCAGCGTCGCGCAGCTTGCGCTTCACGCGTTCGGCGCCCGCACCCTTGCTCACTTCCGCTTCGGCCATCTGCTCAGCCACAATCTCGTCGCTCATCAGCCCATCGCGACGCAGTTCCTCCACCACTTGCTTCGCGACAGCACTGGTCACGCCCTTTTCCGTCAGCTTCACTTCAAGCTGCTGAGCGGTGCGACCCTTGACCGCCAGAATCTTCTTACCCGTTTCCTTCGCGCTGAAAATGTTGAACGCCTGCTCGCACGTCTGCGCTAACCGGCTGGTCCAGCTTGCACCCACCCGCAGGCCCAGCTTCTCGACATCTGCAAAGGGCACCTTCGCCACGACCTTGTCGCCCACTTTTACGAAGGCAACCGTGAGGTTGGACAGGTCAGGCTGCAACCCTGAAATCCGCGGCGTGGGCGAGCCGTCGCGACCGGATGGCGCGTCGCCAAACAGACCTGGACGGACAACTTCAACATTCACGCGGTAGCTGTTGATCACTGGTGGGTCCTTCAAAACATCCAACACAAACGAAGTAACGCAGAAACGGAGCGTTGCAAGTCGCTACGTCACTTCCAACTCATCTGCCAGAGCCTGCAACTCGCCCAGGGCGTGGGCGTCTTTGTGGGTTCTGGCTGCGACGATGCCCGCCGCTACTGCCTCGCTGGCCGCCTGATTGTTGCCCGCCGCTGAGAGTGCCCGGGCCTTGTGGTAGTATGCGTAGCAATACGCCGGATCGGCGGATACGCAACGGTCGTAGAAAGTCACCGCCATCTGCGTCTCTCCGGCTTTGGCGTACTCCTGTGCCAAGCCGTACAAGACGAAGGCGTCGTTGGGGTCGGTCGCGAGGAGCTTTTCGAGCTGCGCAATCGACGGCATGGGGTATTGTAAGGCGTACACATGCCCCCGGTGAAGTGCCGGGATAATGAGTTTGCGTGGGGGCGACAGCCGCACGGTTATGGGGTAGGGCGAGCGAAGACGCCAATTGCGGGGTGAACAGGCGATGTTGAGCCGCATTCGGGGCATAAAGCCAGACCGGTCGCAGAAGGAGCGATGCCGATGAGCGAGTAGCGGCAGCGTTTGCACGTGCTGTCGGCGGTGAGAATGGCGTTGATGCGGCTTTTGAGCAATCGGTCGCGGAAGAAAAGGACCCAGAGTGGGAGACTGATCACAAACAGACCCACGCACAGCAGCCCGGCGAAAAGTACGCTTTCACCGCCGCGTTGAGATTGGCCGAGCGCGAGACCGAAGGTCAAGATGATCCCGGCTACCGCACAAGGAACGATTATCAAAAGCGAGAACACCGTCGCCAAGCACAATCGCCAAAGACGCCAACCGCGCGAACCAGCCGCGAGTTCGAAAAACTGCCGACCTGTGTCCTCGTCGTACGCCTCAAGTTGCGGGAAGGCTTGATCGAGTTTGCGAGTGAGCAGTCGCACGTGAGAGAGTACATGCGGAATACGCGGCGGGTTCGCGGCAACTGCATTACCACTTGAATGTGTTGAGAACAAAGTCAACGGCGGGCAACTTTGTATCAGGTGAGTTGAGCGAGCCGAAGTCTCGTTCACCGTTTTTCATAAACCCACCATTGTCCGTCGCATCGCCGCCAACGGTGTACAACAAATAACTTCGGCATTCAGGGTCATCTTGCGGATCGACGCGGCGGTACGAAAGCGGCGTGGCGGTTGCCGCCCAAGGATCAAGCGGCAATTCGGCTACATATCCCGGCACTAGCTCCTCGAGTACTTGTGGATAGTCGCCGTTGTCGATCTTGTACCGCTCGAGTGCAATCATCGTGAATGCCACAGGACGATTGAGACGCTGCCGCGAATCAGATCTTGAAGTGCCATCCCATGCGTTCGCGAGTAGCTTTTGGACCAGAATCAGGCGTCCGTTGTAAACCGTGGGTTGGCGAAGTCGGCCGTATGCGGTCAGACTCAGTCCTGCTAGCTTGCGATCTGCGAATTTGTTGTACTCGGCAACGTTTTCTGCGTACGTTCCAATTCGCCAACCGTCTGTAAGCATTTCTTGCGTCACACCCGCGTTTGTGTACAGACCCTTGGATGGTCGACCATAGCGGACGTTGTCTGGATCAGCAAAGACCCATGCAACGATGTCGAGCCCAATTGCACGTTCGCCCTTGGGCCATATACCAAAATCGCTGCGAGTCTGCCGATTTATGGCCTGCTCGATGGCATCGAGCATTTGTGTATTTGGCTTTGACGACAGCAACACGTTGAGTTGTCTCATCGCGAGACTCTCGATGGCATCGCTCACCATCCAAGCAATCGCGAAGGGTTGTGTTGAGCAAGCCCGCGAGAGAGCGAGCGTTGACTCAAAGGCACGCAACCACTCCTTCGAGTCATGATTTTGCAAAGCAACGTGCATGCGTGCGGCGTTGTAACGAGCCAGATTTCGCAACTGTCCGAGTTCCTGCATGGTCGCTGTGGACGCCGGGTCTTGCGGCAGAAAGTTATAACTTCGGCGACTGTTGGTCGTCGCGCTCATTTCGTCCAGAATCGCGGGCAATTGCGAACTTTGGTACAATTCAAACTGCCAACGACCACGGCGAGCGGTCGCGAGATCGAACTCGGTGGGCTTGTAGCCCGGGTCGTAAGGAGCATAGATCATCGTCATATCAGGCCAATCAGCCTTGCGACCATCGATGACTTCGACGGGATGCTTCTGTTCGAGCAACAGGTCCGCGTTGGCTTTCTCTCGCTCTGCGCGCGGAACTATGTCATACACGCTGACGGACCGCGGATCAGAATCAGCAGGTTGCCCCTGCTCCATCAATTCCATCAACGCTTCCGGCGTGAGCCGATCTGCAAGCGCCTTCGCCGCTTGCCGACGCAGAAACCACTCGTAGCAGAAGAACGATCCGCCGACGATGACCGGCAGGCCGATGGCCGTAACGACCGCAACACGCTTGATGACGCGCATGCGACTGGTCGTAAAGATGCGCGGCGGTTTTCGCACATCTTTGGGCGTGAATCGCGCGGCTCCTTCCTCATCAACCGTGAGCTCACCCATCGATTCATCAACATGCGTGGGCGTGCCGCACTCGGGACACTGGACGATCAGCGATGCCGGAACGGCCAGACCCAGCAGCGAGTAGCGACACTGCACGCACGTCGCGCGAGTACGAAGGATGCGCCGAACACGCAGCCGCAGCAGGACGTCGCGCGTAATGAATCCCGCAATACCACCCGCAAACATCCACCACGCCCAGAACCAGGCCCTGGTCAACAGTGCATGCATGTAGATGTCGTCCAACGCCGGAAACACATAGACATTGCCACACTTAGGCTGCAACCAAATGGGCACAATGAGCGCAGTGGCAGACACTAAGGCAGTAGCGATGCTGGCGACGAGCCATGTCATCATCTTCGCTGACGTGCGAGCATTCGCAGCTTTCACAAAACGCTCGCACTGCTCATCACTGAAGCGATCAAGCTCCGGAAACGCTCGCCAGATTGTGCGGGTGAGAATTCGCATGGTTGACAGTTGCAATGAAACTTGCACTACTTCGGATCGGCAACAGCTTCCTCCGGGGGTTTCCGGTTGACAACAAAGTCGTACCCGTTTGCCGTTGAGTTGGGGTTGAACGCTGTCGTATCAAGCTTCGCGTGTTCATTCGCGTCGTTGTCGGTTTGATCAACACCAATACTGTAAAGCAAAAAGGGCCGACCTGATGTGACGCCCTCAGGTCGGAGCCTGTATCGAAATTGCTGATCTTTTGCCACCATGTCGATAGGTAGCACTGGGAATACTACTGGTGTCAGTTCACTCAGCGACTGCGGATATGCACCAGTGTTTTCGCGATGCACTTCCAAGCCCAGCAGAATCTGCACGCCGTGCAGCGTGGTGAGAAACTGGTCTTCGCTGCTGAAGTACCGCCCCATCGACGACATCAACATGCGCGACAAATCAAAGCCTCTGCGCTCATTCATCACCGAAGTATCGATCTTGCTGAAGTCACGCACAGCCCGCGGCAATTTCGCCTGCTCGAATGTCTCTTCATATCGCTGGATGATCGCCCGCTCGGTTTCTTCGCGCCGAGGCATGAACGCGGACATCATGTTAGACGTAGGACCAAGTCCCCCTGGTCCCAGCAGCTTGTTGTACGCTTCCGGAATAAATCTCCCATCCGCCGTGTGCGTGCGTTGCACGATATCCAGCGCACTATCTCGCTCAGTATCCAATTGAAGCGTCGGTGCCGGCCGCTCATCACATTGGTCAAGCGCGCGAAGCATTCGCGCTGCCAGATTGGCGTCGATGTTTCCAGCCGCATGTTCGTCACGTATCGTTCCGAGAACCATCGAGTGAATGGCAATCCCAACGAGCCGATCAATGCGCGTCGCCTGATGCGTGAGGACTGTTCCCAGCGCGATGATCTGCTCCATCGCAGCCATCGCATCGTCCTCTCGCCTTTCGCGAAGCGCCAGCACCAATCGCGCGTTCAGCAGCCGCGCCGTCTGCCGGGCGGGTGACAATTCCGGCAACAGCGTCGTCATGATCGGCTTGCCCCCAGCAAGCTCGCGCGACACGCCCACCAGCCCTGGCAATTCGGCAAGGTCGGACATGCGACCTGACGCCACATGATCAGCCATGCATTGCCGCGCGAGTTCGCGCCGTGCCGTTTCTTCTTCCTTGATCGGAGCAAACAGCAACCCGTATTCCACAGCCGGTTCTTTCTCGTCCGGCTGGGCCAGCCTGGCACTCCTTTGGTCAGCGTCGGCGATATTCAGCAGCAACCGCTCAAAGCGTGCAAAGTCTGCCTTGGGCTTCGCAAACCCCGCATTCGCTTCACGCACGCGCCCATTGACGAAGGTTGAATAATCCACCGTCACATGCGGCGTCGCCGTCGCCGCAAGATAAATCTCGCGACCAATTAGCAGCACAATCGCCCCCGCGACCACAGAAACCGTCCACACCGCGATACGCTTTGTGTTAGCCATGCAACATATCTACTGACACCGCACGCGGTGGTTGCGACGATGGATTCGGTTCATAAACGGTTCACAAGGCGTTTTCGGCCCGGTTTGGATCGCTTTCGCTCTGCTTGCGTTTGCTCGTGCCAGGCTTCAACCCCGCATCCGCCGCCGCCCGGCCTCCGTTTGGTTTCCGCTACCTATGAACGAGCATTCCCTAGCCTGTTCCGAAGTTTGGGGCGGCAACCAAGACGTCCTCAGCGCGGTCTCCATGCCCGGGCTTGATGCCTACGTCCTCAGCAAGCCCCACGCGGGCGATGCGGCGGGCGGCGATATTCACTATTTATCCAGTTGCGCCACCGGTCGCATCGGCCGCGTGCTCATCGCGGATGTCGCCGGTCATGGCGAGCAAGTTGCCAGCCTTGCCCTCAAACTTCGCGGCATCCTTCGCAAGAACGTCAACTACGTCGATCAATCGCGCGTCATGCAGCAGATGAATCGCGAGTTCGCCATCGAGCAGCAATCCGGCAACAGTCTCGTCCGTTTCGCCACCGCCATCGTCATCACTTTCTGGGGCCCAACCGGCGATCTTGACCTGACCAACGCGGGCCATCCCTCGCCGCTCTGGTATCGTGCCGCCACCAAGACCTGGCAATTCGTCGCCCAGCCGCCGCAAACCAGCGACGAATCCGACGTGCCCCTGGGCATTCTCGATGCGACGACCTATACGCGCCAGCAGGTCCGCCTCGCGAAAGATGATCTGCTTCTGCTCTACACCGATGCGCTTATCGAAGCCGCCCCCCCCCTCACCTGCTGGCAACACCAAGCACCTCCTCGGCACCACCGGCCTGCTCGACATCGTCACGCAACTCAACACCCAAGACCCCGGCGAGTTCGCCGCCACCCTGCTCGCCCGCGTCCGCGCGTTCGCCCAAAGCGACCTCGACGACGACGCCACCATCATGCTCCTCAAACTCAACACCATCCCGCCCGTGCGCGGCAGCCTCGCCAAAGGCCTCGAAACCACCGCCCGCCTCGCCAAAGAGTTCGCCCAATCCCTCTTCACCCGAGCCGGCTTCGCATGGCCAGAAGTGCGAAAGGACAATCTGCTGGGCTCGTATTTCGATAGATTCAATAGGAAGTAGAAGTACCGGAGTTCCGGAGTTCCGGAGTGCGGAGTGCCGGAGTGCGGAGTGCCGGAGTGCGGAGTGCCGGAGTGCGGAGTGCAAAGCCAGCCGTGCCACCGACCGATGGCTTTGCAGCGGTCGGTGCCGAAATCAGTTCAACCCCCCGAGCCGCCGTCGGTCAGTAGCCATGCTGGCATAAAACTTCTGTGCCATCACGCTCGGCTTTGAGAGCGTGATGCTGGCCGTCGCTGTCGCGAAGGAAATTCGGAAAGATCGAACTTACTTCAGTTGCCGCGCCGCTTCAAGTACACTCGGAACGGTCGGAGTCGCGCCTGCATAGATTGGACCCTGGTATCGTCACCGCCTGGGCCATCGAATCGGAGGCGAATGTCATAGAGTCCGCCAATTTCGGGATGCGGTTCGTAACCATGGCACTCGCCGCGGTGCATGTGCTCGGGATCGTCTCCCGCCGAAAGCGAAATGCCCTCGATACGATCGATGATCACATCACCAGGATTGCCACCGCATCCCGGAATACGCCATACTTCGATCGTGCGTTCGGACCCAATCACGGTCTTTCCACGATACCGTTGGTTCGATTCAAGTTCACTCGCCTTCCAGAAAATCCACAACTGAACACTCTGACCGTCTGGCGCAATTGACAAGCGATACTGCACTCTTGTTCCTGTCCAGTCATCACTGTGCATCTCTCCGTCTGAATGCATGAGTCGTGCGTGTTCAGAACCCGTCGTGACTAACCCATCGAAGCTTGCATCTCGCGGGCCAGGTGTGCAGAACTGAGCAAGTTGCGTGGCTCGCACAAACGTCACTGCATCGAAGTATGCGACGACGGCATTGTCGGATGCGTATCGAACGGTGAAACCCGTCGGGATCCCAACCGTGTCAGTCGTCCATGCGCCAGTGTTACTGAGGAAAGTATTCAACGCTGGAATGAAGTTGTCGCGACTGCCCAATACAGCATCGAACGCGGCCGCGTCAAAACGCCCCCCAATCACGACGCCCCGAATCTCCAACGTTTGCAGTGCTCGCCGTTCTTGCTCGCCCAGCTCCATTCCGACAACGGTCGTTCCCATCGATGTAGACAGACTGAGCGCTCGATTGAGAGTGTCCTGCGTCGCTTCCGAAGTCAGCGTGAAAAGAATACGACGTCCGTACGTCACTCGGTCAACATACGCGACCTCACCGCCGAGATCTGATTCGGCGACTGATGTGATTCGAGAACCCAACGGCTCGCTCTTGAAAACGGAACGCGGAAACAACTGGTCACTAGTCATTGCTGACATGTCGAGTCCGGTACTGAAAAACTCTTGATCAACGGCGATCATTACGAATGATCGGTTAGCCGTTCGGCCGCGATGCAGACTCGCGCCGAGTTGCACACCCCAATAGCTTGCAGACATCTTGAGGTCAAGCAATGCCTCCTCAAGCGTGGATGCATCGCTTCGACTAATCGCAAGCTTGAACGCCGAACCGTTGGACTTGGCGAGCGTTTCCCGCAGTGCAGCCTGATAGGCACCAAAGGTGGCATCTTGTAGCGTCACAGGCGGTGCTGAGATACCGGTCAACACAATCCTCGGTATCTGTCGCCGCGGGATAGGTGGGAGGCTCGTCGGCGAACCTCCACCGAGGCTGCGCGACCAAAGTAGCGACCCCGGAAACAGAATTCGCTCATACTGATCCGCGAAGATGTACTGCTCAAGTTCGTCGGCTCGCTCGTAGGTCTCCTCCCGCCACTCCCGACTGATTCCGTCCGCGCTCGTCAACGCCGTCTTGGAACTTGTACCTTCCTTGGGACGTGCGGCAAACGCAACCTTCGCTGCGACAGCGTCGCGACTCCTCTTGGCAGCCGCATCGTAACGATCAGCGCTAGATCGAGTCTGACTGGAACATCCGACCGCAAATACGAGGCTACCGAGTATTGCTAAAAAAAACATGACGATCGCACGAGATTGCATCGGTTTATCCTTTCGAAATTGTTGCACGGACCAAGTGGCGTCCAGACACGCCCGTTATAATGTACAGCGAGCGCATTGCGCCCGCACCGCCACCGCGAACGCAATTGTCATTAATTCTGCGTGAGTTCGTTCCTTAGTGCAAAAAATGCGCAGCGATTCTCTCGTAGCGCGTGCTCCTGTCTTCGTTCGCGCCCTTTGCGGCTTTGCGGTGGATGCCTTGTCTTCCCGCCACGTACGTTGGTCAACCTGCGCACAATTGCCTCCGCGCTGCCTTGCGTTGCGTTGAATGAAGGCACGATCACCGCAAACGCGGGCCGCTTTGCCTCGGTTGGGACCCCTTTTGCCTCGGTTGTGGGCACGATTGCCGCAAACGCGGGCTCGTTTGCCTCGGTTGGGACCCCTTTTGCCTCGGTTGTGGGCCCTTTTGCCTTGGTTGTGGGCTCGTTTGCCTTGGTTGTGGGCTCGTTTGCCTTGGTTGTGGGCTCGTTTACGGGCGCGCGGGGACAACTTTTCGCGGTTTGGCAGGGTTTTCTGGCCAAATTACGCAATTACTGCGCGGAAACTCGGTTGCTGCTCGGAAAACTCAGCGGGCGCCGACCAGGGCTCGCTTGCCGCCGCTCCACTCGTACATCGACTTCGCGCTGCTGGTCAGAATTGCGCTCACGTCCACGTTGGCGGCGGTGGGCAGCCAGGCGCGGTCGAACTCGTACGTGACCCAGCCGGTGTAGCCGCTCTTGGCGAGGGCCGCGAACGTGTCGCGCACTTTGAGGTCGCCGGTGCCCAAAGCGACTGGCTTCCCATCGCTCAGGTCTTTCACTTTCACGTTGACGAGCCGTTCGCCCAGCACGTTGATGCCGTTGGCGATATTTTCACCGGCCATCGCCGCAACTGCCGGGCAGTAGCTGGCGGTGAGCAGCGGCGAGCCGACCGCATCGATGATTTCCGCGAGATCAACGGCGGTGTTGAAGGTGCCGCCATTTTCCAGAGCCAACTTCACGCCCGAGTTGCGGCAGTAGTCAGTCGCCTTCTTGAGACGATCCACGATGCGGGCCATGCCGTTCTTGCGGCTTTCGCCTTCGGGCAGTTCGAAGGCAAAGACGCGCACGCTGGCACACTCAAGGGCGAGCGCGAGATCAACCATGCCTTTGGTTTCGCGAATGCTGCGCTCGGTGTCGCTGATGACATTGCCGATGATGGGGGGCGAGATGATTTCGTCGTAGCGGATGCCGGTGGCGAGGCTGCAGATCTGCATGCCGGCTTTGTCGAACATGCTGCGCACTTTGCTGGCCGCCGTCAGGGCGGGGTCGCACGCGGTTTGCGTGCTGCCGTTGCCGAAGGTGCGCAACTCGACTGCGAGATAGCCCCACGTCTCCAATTGCGGAGCGATGCGGGCGAGGGTCCAGTCAGGCAGGGCGACGGTGCTGAATGCGGGTTTCATGAGTTAGGCACTGGGGACTAGGGACTGGGCACTAGGGGAAAGGCCAAGGCGAGAGGCCGGGGATTTCATTCTAGAGGGGTTATGCGGGAAAAGTCGCGCTGGTGCGGTCGGTTTCCCAGACGGTCAGGTTGATGAGCGTGCCGCCGGCTTTGGTGATGTGGGGCTCGAGCAGCGTGAAGAAGACGTGGGCGATGTTCTCGACGCTGGGGTTGACACCGCCGCGGCGGTTGTCGAACTCGATGGTGTCTTCGTTGAGATGCTTGTGGTCAAAGCGTTCGAGGATGATTTCGTCGGCGAGTTTTTCGAGCGTGGCGATGGTGAAGGGGGTGAAGGGGCTGGCGGCTGTGTTCGCGCCGGCGATGGGCACACTCACGCATGGCTCGAACTGATAGTTGTGACCATGGCCTTTGAGGTTGTTGCACTTGCCGAAGGTTGCGCGATTGGCGTCGTCGCTGTGCTGCGGGACATGCAGGCGGTGAGCGGCGGCGAAATCGAATCGCTCGCGGATAAGAACACGCTGGGCACGCTGTTCAGTTTGAGGTGCGGCGGGCAGAGGAGCGGCAGGCATGGCAACCTCCAAAGAGTAATACGGCGAAAGAAACCAGCGCACGCTTTGCAAGCCGCCGCCGATGGCGCGGTCGAGCACGGGCAGCGTGCTTGCGAGCAGTTCGGCGGGCTCGGCGGTGGCACTTCCAAACGCGGTGGCGATTGTCGGCACCACAGTTTCTCGCACCGCGCGGTCGATGTGTTTGATGTCTCGCAAGTAGCCAGTGTCGGCGTTGGGCTCGCCTCGCACTGCGACCTCGAAGCTGTAGAACGCGCCCAGCGTGGTCATTGTCGGATAGCCCGCGTAGGTGTTCTTGGCACCAGCGGCACTGCCCGCAGGCAACACATTCACGCGGACTGTTCTTCGCAGCACATGCACGGCAGATGGTAGGGAACGCGGGTTGCGATGATGGCAAGATTTACGATTGCGGCGGGGATTCACGCGTTCGCGTCGCGGGTGGTTGCGGCTTTGGCCAGCGACTTTGCAATCGGTGTATCCACCGGGCTGCGAGCAGCGAACAATGCAGAGTCTCGGTATCGTGGCTTCGCTGGCTTGTTCATTATCGTTTGCTTGTGCACTTTGTCGGGCCGCTGGGCTGCCGACGAAGCGATCGAAAGGATTTTCTCATGGCTGGTTGTGTGATGTGCAAAGTGGGTCTGGCGGCGATGGCTCTGATGGCGGCAGTTGGCGGCGCGACCGCGCTGATTGATGATGCTCCCAAGCCCGCAGTGCCTGCAAGCACGCCCGCGCAGACAACGCCCGAAACCAAACCTGAAACCAAGCCCGCCGCGACGCCCGAATCCAAGCCCGAGTCCAAGCCCGCAACGACCGACACACCCAAGGAAGCCGCCAAAGTGGATCCCTACGTACTGGGCTTTACCGTCAAGGACATCGATGGCAACGACGTCAACCTCGAAACCTACAAAGGCAAAGTCGTGCTGATCGTCAACGTCGCCAGCAAGTGCGGCATGACGCCGCAGTACGAAGGCTTGCAAAAGCTGTACGAAGAGAAGAAGGACGATGGCCTGGTCGTCCTCGGCTTCCCCGCCAACAACTTCGGCGGTCAAGAGCCCGGATCAGACTCGCAGATCAAAGAGTTCTGCTCGACGACCTACAAAGTCACCTTCCCCATGTTCAGCAAAATCAGCGTCAAGGACGACAAAGCCGCCGGCGATGCTCACCCGCTGTTCAAGAAACTCATCAGCCAGCCCAGCCCCATAGGCGGCGCGCCCGAGTGGAACTTCACGAAGTACCTCGTTGACAAAACCGGCAACGTCGTGGAGAAGTTCCCTTTCCGCACGCCGCCCAGCGATGCGACGCTGCGCCGGCGGATTGATGAGCTCTTGGCGGCGAAGTAATTCTTCCGTCAAACTCGGTTGTTTAGCCAGCGGCTCAGAGCACCGATTTCTGCCTGCGGTACCGCGTTCGCAGATCGATGCGACTGCGCGATCTCGCGATCTCTCTGCGAGTTATCACGCCAACATTCTCAAAACTGTCAATATCCTTCAACTTCATGAAGGCCTGTGATACATTTCTCGCTAAGCGACTACATCACAAGCACTTTCTTGGAGTTCAACATGAAGTCCCTCGTCGCCTTTCGTGCATTGTCCGCTTTCGTTCTGTCATCGCTCGTTGCTGCGCTCACTCTCGTCGTGCCCGCCGCGCATGGCCAGACCTTTAGCAACGCCGCTCCCCTCTCTATTCCCGAGGCTGGAACTGCCGCACCTTATCCCAGCGTCATCAATGTGACGGGGCTTTCAACGAATATCTCCGGCCTTCGTGTGCGTCTGAAGAACTTCTCGCACTCGTTCCCGGCCGATGTAATCGCGCTGCTGGTCGCTCCCAATGGGCAGGGCTACCAGTTGCTCAATCAAAATGGCGAAGACATTGATGTCAACGGCATCACCCTCACTTTGTCTTCTGATTCGAGTGCATCGATGCAAGTTCCACTCGGTTCTGGCACCTTCATCGCCTCGGGAGGCAACACCAACTTTGCCGCACCAGCCAATGCCATTGCTCGTGCTGCCTCGCTTGGCGCACTTCGCTTGGGTAATCTCAACGGCCAATGGAAACTCTTCGTGCAAGACACGGTTTCACCCGATGGCGGCACCATCGCTGGCGGCTGGGAACTGGAATTTGTTGACCTGGGCGAGCCGACTACGCCGCTTCTCTCCACAGGCTTCACGTACCAGGGCCGCATCTTGGGCGGCGATGCCAACGGCACCATCGACGCACGCTTCAGCCTTTGGAGTCATCCGTCCACAACCTCGCTCTTTAACCGTGTCGCCGCGCCGGTCACAGTCACCGGCATCGCCTTGAACGAAGGTACTTTCACGACCACGGTCAACCTTGGAACGACCGTTCCAAGCGATACCCAAACGTGGCTGCAGATTGATGTCGCCAACCCCAGTGGCACCGGCTTTGTCGCTCTCTCGCCACGTCAGCCGATGACGCCAGCTCCCATAGCCCAGAATGTGGCGAGCGGCGGTTTCACCGAAGGCGCTTTGATCGGGCCCGGCCGTGTCACTGGTGCTGCATATCACGACCCGTCTAACCGCGGCATCAAGTCTCGCGTGGGCTACGCGATCGATCAAGCCGGACTCATCGAGTTCGCTGGTATGCAGACGATCGTCACACCGGGCACCAACTCGTGCGGCAATGCAAGCCAGCTCGCATTCTTCACGTGGGAGTGCAACACCTCAGGTTCGCGCGAGATCATGCGCATCGACGGGCGCGGTAATGTCGGCATCGGCACAACAACCCCAACCGCGCGCCTCGATGTCCGAGGGAGCATCGCGATGGGTGCCACTGGCGAGTTGCGGGCCGCTAGCAGTCCGGAAGACCTCCGCATCGTGCGCGGCTCCATCAACAGATTTGGCGGCATCTCTGCCGGTACGGGATTCACCGTGAGCCGCTTCTCACAAGGTGCCTTTCAGGTGACGTTTACCACACCCTTCAGCGGCCGGCCCACCGTCACCCTGACCACAAGCAACAGTCCATACTACGGAACGGTGAACAACATCAATACCAGCGGGTTCATCAGCCGCACCTTGAACAACATAACGGTCGCCGAAGACAGTGATTTCGAGTTCATCGCGGTCGGGCCAAGGTAAACGATAAACTAACTGAATACAGATGTCCCAATCTCCCAAGTGGTTGGCACGTCTGACACGCGCCAGCGTAGCAACACCCCGCCCCATCTCGCCCTACCGTCGCTGCATGTCCACCCCAAACCCAACTCCCGCCCCCACTCTTGCTGCCGCATCCGCTTCAGCCCCTGCTACCCCCGCTCCCGCCGAAGCTGCCGGCAAGCCGCTCATCACCATCGACGATTTCCTCAAACTCGACCTGCGCGTCGCCAAAATCGTCAAGGCTGAGCCGCACCCCAACGCCGACAAGTTGTGGAAGCTGCAACTCGACGACGGCACCGGCACGCCCCGGCAAATCTGTGCCGGCATCCGCGAGTATTACACCGCCGACCAACTCCTGGGCCAACGCATCATCATCGTCGCCAACCTCGCCCCGCGCATGCTGCGAGGCGAAGAAAGCCGCGGCATGCTCCTCGCCGCCAGCAACGTCGGCAAAGACGCCCCCGCTGACATCAAACGCGAAGTCATCATCCTGACCACGCTCAGCGACATCAACGCCGGTGCGGCGGTTGGTTGAACCGTTCGAAACGTCCATTCAGCGGATGTCAATATCTGGAAAAGCAGCACGAACCGCCGCTTTCGCCCACCCCACATCCTGTGTGGATAACTCCCCACATCCGACAGGTTCCGCAACCGCTTGTGTAATAAGGTTCTGTTGAGATTCACACAGATTTTGTCCCGCATCCGCCCCCCGACCGATAGCTAAGTCGCTACATTGGCCGCCCTGCAAGGCCGCCATGTCCGATTGGAGTTCGCGGTGTTGGAGCAGGATGCTCTGCCGCCGTCCAGTTCATCAGTTTTCGCTCCCAATCGGGGTTCAACATGGCCGACCGTTCGAACGATCAAGGAGGATCACCCGTGCCCGCACTTCGCGCTTCTCTTCCCGCCACTCGCGAATCGATCACGCACAAATTCGCGATCGGCAACCACGAGGGCTATCTCACCATCGGCCTCTACGCCGACGGCAAGCCCGGCGAGATTTTCATCAAGATGGCCAAAGAAGGTTCCACCATCTGCGGCATGGCCCAAGCTTTCTGCCGGGCTTTCAGCCTTTCGATCCAACACGGCCTGAGCATCGAAGACGCCGTCGCCCGTTTCAAAGGCATGCGATTCGAACCGATGGGCCCCACCAGCAACCCCGACATTCCCGAAGCCCAAAGCATCGTGGATTACGTGGCTCGCTACCTCGAACTGCACTTCACGTAATCGCTCGCGCGATCGTTCTCCATCTCAACACCTTCTAAAGGCCGCGAGCATCACTCGCGGCCTTTGCAGCTTTCAGACCACGCAATCCCTGCGTGTCACCACTACGCTTTGCCCCTTATGCCCCGCATCACGCCTGATCGTCTCGCTCATCTGCAAGCACTCGCCGCCACTTTTCCCACGGCTGAATCCGCGATCTCCGAAATCGCCGCTCTGCGCGCCCAGCTCAGCCTGCCTGCGGGCGTGGTTCACGTCATCAGCGACATTCACGGCGAAGACACCAAGCTTCGGCACGTCATCAACAACGGCTCGGGCGCGCTGCGGCAACTGGTTGAACAAGTGCTCGGCGCGCGCATGAGCGAAGAAGAACGCCGAATTTTTCTGGGCGTGCTCTACTACCCGCGCGAAGCCATCAACGCGCTCTCTCGCGACATCGTGGCAGGTGGCCATCGCCTGGAGTGGGTCTACCAAACGCTCACGGCACAGTTTGAAGTTGTTCGCCACTTGCGAGCGACGTATCGCCGCAAACATTTTGAAGAACTGCTCCCCGAGTGGTATCGCGAACTCTTCGTCGAACTCGGCAGCGGCCAGCGTCCCGCGTACATCAAAGAAATGATCGCCAGCCTCGCGAAGTACGACCGCGACTGGGGCGCTGTCCGCGCCGGCGCACGCCTCATCCGCAATCTCGCCACCGACGAACTTCTCGTGATCGGCGATCTCGGCGACCGCGGCCCGCGCATGGACCGCGTCATAGACACGCTGATGCGACAACCCAAATGCAGCGTTCTGTGGGGCAACCACGACATGCTGTGGATCGGCGCGCATCTGGGTCACGAGCCTTGCATGCTCACCGTACTGCGTTTTAGCCTGCGATATCGCAAACTCAGCCAGCTCGAAGAAGGCTACGGCGTCATCATGGCACCCATCGAACGCCTGGTGCGCGATGTGTACAACGACGACCCCTGCGAACGATTCCTGCCCAAAGGCGAAGGCTTCCGCGATGCACTCACCGTCGCTCGCATGCAAAAAGCCATCGCCATCATGCAGTTCAAAGCAGAAGGCCGAATCTTCGAGCGTCACCCCGAGTGGAACCTCTCGCATCGCCGGCTGCTCCACAACATTCGCTTCGAAAATGGCAAAGCCATCAGCATCGACATCGAAGGCGTCACGCACCCGCTGCTTGACCAGAACCTTCCGACCATCGACCCGCGCGATCCGTACGCCTACAGCCCCGCCGAACAGCAATGCATCGACCGCATGAAAGAAAGCTTCACGCGCAGCATGAAACTGCGCGAGCAAATGGAATGGCTCGTCGGTCGCGGCGGCATGTGGACCAAACGCAACGAAGTTCTCTTCTTCCACGCCTGCGTCCCCGTGAACAAAGATGGCTCGCCTCAAACGCTGCGCGTCGATGGTCGCGACCTCAGCGGCCGGGAACTCATGGCGGGCCTCGAAAGCGTCGTCCGCCGAGCCATGCGCAAACGCTGGTTCGGCATTGACGACGACGCGGACATGATCTACTACCTCTGGGGCGGCCCGCAAAGCCCGCTCTTCGGCAAGGAAAAACTCACAACCTTCGAAACCAGTTTCATCGCCGACAAAACCGCGCACAAAGAGCCCAAGAACGCATACTTCGACCTCATGCACGATGCCGAATTCATCAAGTCCGTCGGCCGCATGTTTGATATTGGAGACAACGTCCTCGTCGTCAACGGTCACGTCCCGGTAAAGGCCGAAAAGGGCGAACAACCCGTGAAAAAAGGCGGCAACGCCATCACCATCGACGGTGCATTCAGCGAAGCCTACGGCGATCGCGGCTACACGCTCGTGCTCAAGCCCGATCGCATCGACCTTGCCGAGCACAAACCCTTTGAGGGTGTTACCGCGGTGCTTTCCTCAGGCAGCGACATCGTGCCAGACATGACGACGATCCGACGTTACGACAAACCTCGCATGCTGCGTGATACCGACGAAGGCAAGGAACTGATGCGTCAAGCCACCGACCTTGACGCACTCGTCCACGCCTTCGAAGAAGGCATCGTCCGCGAAGCTCGCTGATTGCGACTCTTTCATCGCGTTGTCGTAACGCCCCGCCCCGCTCTCGCGTATCTCTCGCACGCGGACCACGGGAATTGACCACATGGCACGTTTGGCAAACTTCTTCACAGCGGCCTCAACCCTGCTCATCGCAGCGACAGCAACCTTCGCACAGGCCCCCACCGCCGCGAAAGCAGAAACCAAAACCAAGCCCATCGCCGCCGTGATCTATTCCACGCGAGGCGACGAAAAAGTCCACGTCCTCGCCGCCGACGATCTGCGACTTCTGGGCTCCATTGACGCCAAAGCGGGCCTGCACGAACTCGCACTCGATTCAACCGGTCGCTTTGTCATGGGCTCTGCCTACGGCGGCCCAAACCCCGGCCACCAGCCCGCCGACAATCGCCTGGTTGTGATTGATCTTGCAGCAAACGCGGTTCACCGCACCATCACGCTCGAAGGCATGCAGCGTCCCAACGACATCGCCTTCAAGCCCGGTTCGTTCGAAGCTTTTGTCACCGTTGAATCCCCGCCGCACATTCTTCGCGTCAACGCTGACTCCGGCGAAGTCGCAAAGTTCCCCATCAAGCACAAAAATGGTCACATGCTCGCGCTTTCGTCTGACGCGAAGACGGTCTACGTCTCGCACGTGCAACCCGGCTCACTCACCGTGCTTGATACAGCAACAGGTGCGGAGACAAAATCCATCACGCTGCCGCTGGGTGCCGAAGGCATGACCTGTTCGCCCGACGGCCGAAGCGTCTGGATTGCGAGCCATGCCGAAGGCCGCGTGAGCGTGGTTGACACCGCGACCAACGAAGTCAGTCAATCCATCATCGCGCCAGGCATGCCCTTTCGCGTCCGCATTTCTCCCGACGGCAAACTCGTTGCAATCGCCGCTCCGCAGGCTGGCGCCGTCGCGTTCATCGAAACGCGCGAACCAACCAGAATCCAATACGTCGACACGAATGTCTTCGACAACAAGCCCATTTCGCGCGTCATGACGCCAACAAGCATCGCCTTTTCACCTGACGGCACATCGCTCTTTGCCGTTTGCGAAGGCGAAGATTCGCGCATCGTCGCCATCGACGTCGCAACTCGCAAAGTGCGTGCGCACACGCTCGCGAAGGGCCCAATCGCCGACGCCATGACGACGGGCGTCATTCAGTGGGCGGGCACGTAAACCAACCTGCGAAGCACAAATCGCGCAACATAAGCTACCTGTTGAACTCCCGGTGGAATCAAGTTCAATCCAGATTGCCCGCTTGATCCTTCTTTGTGTTCTTTGCGTCTTTGTGGTGAAGTTCGCCTTCTCACCGCGACCGATACTCCCACGGCTCGCCCGGCGTGTACGAAATCAATTCGTACAACTCCTTACGCGTCTGCATCTGATCAATCACGCCGGTCACACTGCCGTCTCTCTTCATCGCAGCCAGAGCCTTGTCCACCGCGCCCATCGCGATGCGCAGCAAACTCACCGGATAAATCACGCAGTTGTACCCCAGTTCTTGAAATCTCGCAATCGAAATAATCGGCGATTTCCCAAACTCCGTCATATTCGCCAGCATGAACACCTCACGCCCACCGCACGCTGCTCGCAACTGCTTCGCGAAGTTGCCAAACTCTTCCTCACTCCCCAGGCCCTCCGGAAAGATCATCTCGGCACCCGCATGCACATACGCCGTCGCTCTCTTCACCGCCGCGTCAAAGCCTTCCACCCCCCGCGCATCGGTTCGCGCACACACAATAAATGCCGCTTCATCCGCAACAACGCTTGGCAACCCCTTCGCCGCCTTCACCGCCCACTGCACTTTCTCCACCATGTGATCAACCGGCACAAGCTCCTTGCCATCCAGGTGGCCGCAGCGTTTGGGAAACTTCTGATCCTCAATATGAAATCCCGCCGCCCCCGCCTTCGCGTAATCAATCACCACCCGCCGCAGCATCTCGGCTTCACCAAACCCCGTGTCCGCATCCGCAAGAATCGGCAGCCCACTCGCATCGAACGCTTCGCGGATGCACTTGGCAAAGTGCTCTTGCGTCAGCAGCCCCACATCCGGCACACCCGCGCTCACACTCGTCGCAGCCCCTGAGATATAGCACGCCTCAAACCCATGCTTCGCAATCGCCAGCGCCGCCAGCGCGTTGAACGCCCCGGGTATCGCCACGCACGACGAACGCATCCGCTGACGAAGACGATGGGCAGGCGAAAGTACCGGCGAAGAAATTGATTGCATCCCGCATTCTTGCCCTCAAACGCCAGAATTCCCGCCCCTCGCAAGTTCGTCTGACATTCGTCCTGCACGAGAGATCGCCGCATCTCCCGGCTATCATTCTCGTCAGACCAGAATCGTTCCCGTTTCACAAGAGCCCCATGACCGCCGCTCCGACCTCCATTCAGGCCGAGAACACGCTCCCGGTGGACGCCATCACGCCCGCCCCAGCTCGAACGCGCTCACAGGCTCTGCTCGCCACCACCAAGCCCGGCATCACGCGCCTCGTCACGATGACGAGTGCCGTCGGCTTCGTCATGGCCGCCGCAACCCGCACTTGGGAAATCTCTCAACTGCTCACGCTCGGCGCAGCGACCATCGTCGGCACTGCCCTCAGCGCCGCTGGAGCCAACGCTCTCAACCAATGGATGGAACGTCATCGCGATGCCACCATGCCGCGTACGACCAATCGGCCGCTGCCCGCGGGACAAATCTCCGCGCCGGGCGTGCTCTGGTTTGGCGTCGCCCTGTGCGTTGCTGGCCTCGCCGTGTTGTGGTCGCTCACGGGCCTCGCGCCCATGCTCGTGTCGCTCGCGTGCATCATCAGCTATCTCGTCTTCTACACACCCATGAAGGTCACAACACCGCTGGCAACCTTCGTCGGTGCAATTCCCGGCGCACTGCCGCCCATGATCGGTGCCGCCGCTGCTTCCAAATTGCAAGGCCTCGAAGCGTTGCGCGAGCCCGCCGGTCTCGTGCTCTTCACGCTCATGTTCATCTGGCAAATCCCCCACTTCCTCGCGATTGCGTGGATGTATAAAGACGACTACGCCCAAGGCGGCTACGCAGTCCTGCCCGTGGTTGATCCGCAAGGTTCAACCACAGCGTGGACCGTTGCCCTCTGGACGCTCGCACTGATTCCCGCCACGCTTTTGCCCGCAACCAACTTGGGCGGCATCGTCGGCCTCCCCTACGCCATCATCGCCACGATCTCCGGCCTCGCCTTCGGTTACTTCGCCCTGCGACTCATCATGGAGCGCACGCGCGAGCGCGCCCGCGCCGTCTTCTTCGCATCTATCGCGCACCTGCCGCTGCTGCTGCTCGCGATGACCATCGAAGCAACCGCCCGCGCAATCTTCTGAATATCCAGTTGAATATCACGCCTCACGCCTTGACGATGACCTTCGCCCGAGCGACAGCTTCTTCCAGCGTCTCGAAGATATTCTCCAGCCCAATCTTGGCATCAAGCCCCACCCGCACCATCTCAAACATGGGCTGTGCATGCACACCCCCAAGCAGCAGCACCGTGCCATTGCGCAGGCATTTACCATGAAACTCATCAAGAGCCTGCAAGCCCGTCGCATCAATATGCGGCACGCGCCGCATTCGCAGAATAAACACCTTCGGCAACTTCCCCTGCCGGCGCAGCGTGTCCTTTAGCCTGTCCGCCACCGCGAAGAAAAACGGCCCGTTGATCTCAAAGACTTCAACCCCGCTTGGAATCACCAGTCCCTGCACGCGCGTCGCGTCTTTTCGCTCCAGCACGCTCTCCGCATCACCGGCTTGCGGCCCCGCGATATCCATCGTGATCGCGCTGACCTGACTGAGCTCGCTCATGCGCTTGATGAACAACATGCTTGCCAGAATCATCCCCACACCCACCGCAACCACTAATCCAAACAACATCGTCAGCCCAAACGTCGTCAGCAGCACCGCGACATCACTCGATGGCGTGCGCAGCAACGCACGAAAACGCGGCATGTCGCTCATGTTCCACGCGACCACAAACAACACCGCCGCCAACGCTGCCAGCGGCACAAACCCCATCAACTTCTCGCCCAGCATCACCACGCCAAACATCATTGCAGCGTGCAACACGCCCGCGATGGGCGTCCGCGCTCCAGCCTTCACATTCGCCGTGGTCCGCGCCGCCCCACCCGTGGTGGGCAAGCCGCCCAGCAACCCCGTCGCAATGTTTGCAACACCCAGCCCCACCAATTCCTCGTTGCTGTTGTGCCTGTCGCCAGTCATGCCGTCCGCAACAACCGCCGAAAGCAACGTCTCGATGCTCACCAGAATCGCAATCGTCGTCGCGGGCAAAACTAGTTCTTTCACAAGTTCATGCGTGATCGGCGGAAACCGATTCAAGTGAAAGTCCCCCATCACACTCCCAAACTTGCTCGCAATCGTCGCAACGCTCCCCGCGCCAGCTCCCCAGCCCAGCACCCACGTCAGCGCCGCCGCAAAAATCACGCCTATCGCATATGCCGGCCACCTCGGCACAAACCGCCGCAACAGCAACAACACCGCAAGCGTGCTCGCACCAACCGCAAGCGTGCGACCATCCCACGTTTGCCAATTCGCCGCGAGCGCCCGCACTTTGTCAATCCACGCCGCCGGCGTGCGCGTCAATTGCAGCCCGAAGAAATCTCGCACCTGCGCAGTCGCGATGATGAGCGCACTGCCCGTCGTAAATCCCGCCGTCACCGGAAACGGAATGAACTTGACAATCGCACCAAGACCCGTCACGCCCATCACGATGATGATGACTCCAGCCATCAACGTCGCCATCGCCAAACCCACATAGCCATGCTCGGCGGCAATCAAATATAAAATCGCAATCGACACACCGCTGGGCCCACCAATCTGAAACTTGCTACCACCCAGCAAACTCACAAGTAGCCCGCCGATGATCGCCGTCACCAGCCCCATCACAGGCGGCACCAATCGCTCCGCCGACGCAACATCTTCGGGCACGCTCGCAATACCCACCGCAATCGCAAACGGCAACGCGATCGCGGCAACCGAAAGCGCGGCCACAAAATCCGCCCGAGCGAGCGACCATGTGTACCCCTCCCGCAAGGTCCCCACCAGCGCAGGCGTCAAACCTCGCACCAACGTTCGCAAAATGGTCGTCGATTTCTCGATCAAAACAGCCTCAGCACAATTACGGACACTTGCAACTGCAATAGGTTATACCTGCAGGCAACCTCACTTCTTTTGGCATCGCCACACACCCGAGAACGCACGTCGCGAACCGCCAGCACATCGCACACCCGTTACACACGCGCAAAGCGACGCAGTTTCACACGTAGTTTTTCGATACCGCCCGCACCCGCATGCAAGGCGATACTTGATCAGTACCACCGTCGGTACGAGGAGCGACCATTCGAGGCACACTGACATTCTGCGCAATTGCGTGCCTTGCCGTCTGGGGTGGCCTCAAAGGTTGGGATCACTACCAATCAACCTGGCCTCCCGCCAAAGCCGCTCGCTGGCAAATCAACAAAGGCAACGTCAAGAGAACCGTGCAGATTCTCACCGCCGCGCGCGAGCAAGACGTCGACGACATGTACCTCACACTCATGTTCGCCGAGTGCATGGACTTGCAAGGCAATCGCCACGCCGCCGCCGATCTGTATCGCGAGGCCCGGCCAATTCTCGAAAGCCCCAACGCACCGCCCGACCTGGCAATTCATCGCGAGCGACTGGAAACCTTGGAAAGCATGGGCATGTAATCGCCGTGTCATCGCCGTGCCCTCGCTCACTTCCCAAGCACACACGCACCATCCCCGCCGCGCACTACGCTGATGCGTGACGTTTCTCGCACCGTTCCCCGCCATCATCGCTGCATGCATCTGCGTGCCCGCGCTCCTCGCGCTCTATCTGCTCAAACTGCGTCGCAGGCCCGTGCGCGTAGGTAGCGTTCTCTTCTGGCCCAAAGCCAGCGAAGACACGCAAGCCAACGTCCCCCTTCGCATGATTCGCCCCAGCCTGCTGCTGCTGCTGCACCTGCTCGCGCTCGCCGGCTTGCTCTTCGCGTTTGCACGCCCCGCAATTTCTGGTGACGCCGCCGACTCGCAGCGCATCGTGCTTCTCATCGACAATTCCGCCAGCATGTCCGCCATCGACGCAGCAGGCCAGCCTACACGCCTCGAACGTGCCAAACTCCGCGCCAAGCAGCTCGCTCGCGAAAGCCGCACCATCACCGGCTCCCGCGCCGTCGCCGTCGCCAGCTTTGCTCTCTCGCCCGAAGCTCGTTCTGGCTTTACCAACGCCGGCAGCATCGCCAACGCCGCCATTGACGCAATCGAACCCACCGATCAACCTGGCGATCTCTCCGCCGCGCTCGCAATGATCGAAACGCTCGCATCAACCAACGCCGAAAATGATGCCACGCAAGAGCCTCCCACCATCATCCTGCTCAGCGACGGCAGCTTCGCCGCAACCGAGAACGCCCTCGCCGCCCGCTCATCAGTCCGCTTCGAACGCATCGGCCCCGCCGAAACTGCTTCGCTCGACAACGTCGGCATCACCGCTTTCGCCGTGCGTCGCGACGCCACCAACCTGCAAACCATCCGCATCTTCGCCCGTCTGCAAAGTCTGCAACCGGGCCTTGATGTCCCTCTCACGCTCGCTCACGACGGCAATGTCATCGAACGCCGCGCAGTTCGTATCGGCACCGCCGAGTCCACGTCTCCCGCTGAATACGAACTCTCGCTCGACCTCACCGACTTACCCGCAGGCGTCATGACTCTCGCGATTGATCGCGACGACGCGCTTACCAGCGACAATCTTGCGAGCGCCATCTTGCCACCTGCCACAGCCCCTCGCATCATCGTCGTGCGCGAAGCCACACCCACGAGCCAAGGCCCGCGCAACGCCACCTTCCTCCTAACCGACGTCCTCGAAGAACTCCGCCCGCAGTCGCTCCGTGTCCTCACGCCCGCCGCGCTCGCGCAAGACGCAGCCGACACCAGTTTCGCAAGCTCCGTCGACTTGCTCGTCTTCGACAGCGTTTCTCTCAGCAAAATCGGCAATATCGCAGCCTCACCGCAAAACATCCCCACCCTCAGCTTCGGCTCCCCACCATCGCTCCCAAGCCTCACCGTCTCCGCACCCTCACCCGTGCGCGAAGCCAGCATCTTCTGGAATCGCGAGCATCCACTCATGCGAGGCGTCACGCTCGACGCCCTCACCGTTGCCAACGCCCGCGATGTCACCATCGCCGACAACACAGCAACCGCAACCCGCTTCGAAGCCATCGCCCGCAGCGACAATCGCCCGCTCATCGCCCTCTCGCAAGTCGGCAACACCGAGCACATCCTCGTCACCTTCGACCTCATCGACAGCAACTGGCCCCTGCAAGCTGGCTTTCCGATTTTCGTCGCCAACGCCGCCGACTACCTCACGCGCAGCACCCAGCGCATCAACGCCGCTGCATTTTCCACCGCGCAGCTCGCCTCCGTCATGCTCGCTCGCACCACAGGCGTCACCATCGCCGGACCAATCGACATCACGCCCCCCACCCTCACCCAGCAACAACCCGGCACCATCTCCCTAGGCCACATCCCGCGCGCCGGCATCTACATCGTCAAAGGCGCCGGCCCCACCAGCGACCGCGCCGTCGCCATTAACCTCGTCAACCCACTTGAATCTTCGCTCGCCTCGCCCCAGCAAGTACAAGTCGATGGCAAGCCCATCGAAACCATCACCACCGGCTCAGGCCAACGCGAAATCTGGCACTGGTTCGTGCTCGCCGCCTTCGCGCTGCTCGCCGTTGAATGGCTGGTCTACGCCGCCCGCGTTCGCGCGTGAACACACTTGCAATCACTCACGTCCGCCATGGCCCCATGATCGCCAGCGTCAGTCCATTGCCCTGAATGTTCACAAACATCGTCGTGCCATCCGGACTGAAGTTCACGCCCGCAAACTCACTCTCACTCGCCGCGTTGCGGGCAAACACATAAGGCTGGCCGTCCTTCGTGATGCCCACAAGCCGATTGCCAGGTTCCACATCGCCGCCCACGCTGTCCTCGCACACAATCAAATCTCCCCAAGGCGAAACCGTGAGGTTGTCGGCGTTCTCGATCAAGTGCCCGTCATTGGGCTCAACAAACAACTCCAGCACGCCCTTCGCAGCGTTGCTCGCATCAGGCACGTACCGCCAAATCTGTCCCTTCTCCGCAACGCCACCCGTCGTCGCCGCAAAGTACACACTGTCGTGTCCCCACCACATGCCTTCGCCTCTCGCAAATCGCATCGCCCCCGCGCGGAACCCATCCACGCGCAGATCATCCGTATCGCGATCTACATTCTCCAGCGCAACCCACTCTACTTCAATCTTCGTGCCCACCCCAATCACATCACTCCCCGCTTTGCGATTGCTCGTGTCCAGCCCGGGCTTGGCTCGCCACATCATCGCCTCAAGCTTGCCACCCTTGTACAACTTGCCCGGCTCCTTGGGCGTGAATCGATAAATCAACCCGTGCTCGATGTCCTCCGTCAAGTACACCGTCCCCGTGCGCGGATCCAGCGCCACCGCCTCATGCTTGAACCGTCCCATCTCGCGAATCGGCACCGCATCCGTCAGCTTCATCTCCGCCGACGCCGGCACCTCAAACACATACCCGTGATTTCGCAGCGCACCCTCATCCCCCTTGTTCGCCACATCTTCTTCGCACGTCAGCCACGAGCCCCAAGGCGTCGGCCCGCCCGCACAGTTGCGATTCGTCCCCAGCAAACTCGCAAACTCGCGAATCTTCCGCTGAGATTTGGTGTCGTACACAATCGTCGTGCATCCACCCAAGCTTGGTCGCTTGCTTCCAATATCAAATAACTTGCTCGGATCAACCTTCCCCAGCAGTTCGTTCTGTTCACCAAACGGCCCGCGCTTGGCCGAGCCTGCTTCCAGTTCGTGATTACACACAATCAGCGTCAACCCCTCAGGCCCCGGAAAACTCGCCATGCCATCAGGCTGTCCGGGCATGAAAAGTCCATCCGCCATCACATCGCCACGCCGACTCACGACGCTGTACGTAAACCCCGCCGGCAGATCGAGCACCCCCAGCGCATCCTTCACCAGCGGCCCATAGCCAATTCCGGATCGCGCAACATCCTCCACCAGCGACGCAAACGCCGCGTTGCGTTCCCGGCTCAACATCGCCAGTCCCGCAAAGCCCGCTGAGAACGCAATTCCGCGCTGCAAAAAGTGGCGTCGAGTGTGCATGCAAGATCGTTAGCACGTCGTCACCACAAAACGAGTCGCTTCGCGCGATCTTCGCAACTATCCGCAACTATCTCGGCAAAAATCGCTACAACCCAAGCTACCTCCTGCCTGAAACCCGTGAAGCAGATGTGCCAACTACCATTACAGAAGTCGTCACTGGTCGTCATTACGAAAGGGGCCTCGCATGCGTTTGCTCGCCGCCGTCTCACTCTCGCTCGCACTCTCCTTCGCCGCCTTTGCGTCGCCCCCGGTCTTCTCCAAGACCTCCTACGCCGACGCCATCAAAACCAATGCCACCGACGGCAAACTCCTCATCATCAAAGGCACCGCCGTCTGGTGCGGCCCCTGCAAGCAAATGGACAAGACCACCTGGGTTGATGAGAAAGTCGTGCAGTTCGTCAAAGACAACGGCGTCGCCATCGCCGTCGATGTTGACGACCAGCCCGACGTCGCCAAGACCCTCTCCATCGAAGCCATGCCCACCATGATCATCTTCAAGGATGGCAAAGAGCTCGATCGCACAGTCGGCTTTCAAAGTGCCGACAAACTGCTGGGCTGGTTCGACAACGTAAAGGCCGGCAAGACCAACGCCGCCATCATGCGAGAAAAAGCTGGCAAACGCGTCGGCCCCGACGGCAAAGTCAACATCCAAGAGCGTCTCGAAGTCGCCAGAGGTCTTACGCAAGCCCGCGACTTTGACAAAGCCCTCGAAGAATACGTCTGGCTCTGGAACAACATGCTCGAACACGAATTTGCTTACGTCGGCGTTCGCGGCAGCTTCATGGCAAGTGAAATGGAAGAACTCGCCAAGCGTCACGAGCCCGCCATGAAGACCTTCACCGACATGCGCGACACCCTCGCCGCTTCGCTCAAAGAGAAAAAATCTTTCCAAAAGTTCGACGACTGGGTTGTGCTCAATCAAGTCGTCGGCGACACGGCTGCCACGCTCGCATGGTTTGACCGCGTGAAGAACGATCCCGCCGCGAAAGCATGGATCGACCGTAGCTGGTTTCGCTTCGAAAGTTTGCTCGAAGCCGAAGGCCGCTGGGCCGACATGGGCTCACGATTGAACGTCAAACAGTTCCTCGCCATGCAAAAGATGGAGCGAAATACGCTCAACGCCATGCCCCCGCGCGGCGATGCCCAACAACAAGCCATGATGCGCGAAGTGCACAACAACAGGTTCCGCGAGAGCTTCGCCAAAACCCACATGGCCCTGCTCGCCGCCGATCGCGAAGCCGACGCACAAGAACTCGCCGATGAACTGCTCAAAGAACTCGACGATACCGAATCGCGCGTTTCACTCGTCACGATGGTCGTTGACTCCGGCTACGCCAAACCCTGGCACACCACTTTCCTCGACGACGCCGACACCAATTCCCCCGACACCACAAACGAACGCATCGAACTCCGCCGCCGCCTCGAACGAGCCCTCGCCGCGACAAAGAAGTAACCCCACCCGCTCCGCAGTAAACATCCAAACACCCCCTGCCCAAAGACAGCCGCCCCACAACGCGCCTGTCTTTTCTCATTCCTACCTTGCCCCTCAACTCGGTCCCCGCTCCCCCGCTCCCTCGCTTCCTCGCTCTTCTCTTTTCGCTTTATCGCTTTGTCTCCCCCATGCCCTCCACCACCCTCATCCTCACCACCCACAACAGCCCACGCGCCTTGGGGTTCGTCCTCCACGGCCTTGCCCGCCAAGACTTCCGCGACTTCGCGATCCTCATCGCCGACGACGGTTCTCGCGACGACAACCGCGCTGCCGTCGCAACCATCTGCACCGCCCTCGCACCACGCTTTGAGCATCCAATCCGCCACGTCTGGCAACCCCACCGCGGCTGGTACGGCAAAGCCAGCATCGTCAACAAAGCCATCACGCTCGCGCAGACCGACTACCTCATCCTCGCCGATGGCGACGTCGTCCCGCGCCACGATTACATCCGCACCCACTGGGAACTCAAACGCCCCAACACCTTCCTCGCCGGCGGCGACTTCCGTCTGAACGACGCCGCCACCAAAGCACTCACCTTCGCCGACATCGACTCAGGCCTTGCCTTCACGCCCCAGCACCTACTCAGCATCGGCCAAACAAAAACACGCAAGTTCATCAAACTCCGCCCACGCAACTGGTTCACTGAACTCTTCGACCGCATCAACATCAGCCCCGCGCGCTGGAGTGGCAGCAACGCAAGTTGCTGGCGCGACCTGCTCATCAAAGTCAACGGCTTCGATGAGAGCTTCAAAAGCTGGGGCAAAGACGACACCGAACTCGGCACACGCCTCTGGAACGCCGGCGTCAAAAGTCGCCACGTTCGCCACAACGCCATCTGCATGCACCTGTATCACGGCGAAGGCCGCTTCACGCCCGAAGGCCGCGCAACCAACTTGGGTCTGCTCGCCGAAACCCAGCGCACCAAACGCACCCAAGCACGCATCGGCATCCAGCAAATAATCAACGACTACGAAGTGCGCACGTACAGCGCGTAACGCTCGATAACTGCTCGACAGCCGAACGATCTCGACTACCGAATAACGGGGGCATTCCGCACAACGATCACTGATTTCAATCAGTCACTCAAGCTCCTATTGAGCCAGCACACGCAATGTCCGATCCCACTCCCGTGCGGTTGCACCTCGGGAGCTTCACCGGGGACGACGTTCTCAAGGAGTTTGCAAAATGCTGAAGAATCAACTGTTCAAACATCGCATGCTGTTGGCCATCATCGCAGGATCCGCATGCGCTCTGAGCGCATACGCCAGCGACGATCACGGCCACGCCGCACCCAAAGACGACCACGCACCCGCCGCTGAAAAGCACAATGCCGTGCCAGCCCCCACCGAAACCGCCAAGCCCAAGCGCCGTCCCGCGAAGTTGAAGACTGCCGCGAAGGATGACAGCAAGGCCGACGCAAAAACCGCAGGCGATGCCCATGGCGAAGCCGCGAGTGAAAAGAACAACGAAAAGACCAACGACAAAACCACCAAAACCGACGCTCCCAGCGAAGCCAAGATCGACACCTCCGCTTCCGACAACCTCGACGAACGCGCCGCGACCACGACGCCAGTCGCGCATGCGTCCGGCAAACTCACCGCCGACGACGCCCTCAAAATGCTCACCGAAGGCAACCAGCGCTGGGCCAGCAACACCTCGCAAAACCCCAGTTGCGACAACGAGCAACGCAGCGAACAAGCCGCGGGTCAAACCCCCTTCGTCACCATCCTCACCTGCGCCGACTCGCGCATCCCCGTCGAACGCGTCTTCGATCGCGGTGTGGGTGAAGTCTTCACCATTCGCGTGGCAGGCAATGTCGCAGGCGACAGCGAAACCGGCACCATCGAATACGGCTTGGGCCACCTGCACACCAAGTTGCTCGTTGTCATGGGCCACACCAAGTGCGGCGCAGTCAAAGCCTGCGTCGACGGTGCACAAAACGGTTCACTCCACGGCAAAGTCCGCGACCTTGTCGCCAGCATCGAGCCTTCCGTCGAACGCGCCAAGCGCAACAACCCCAACGCCGAAGCCGCTGAGCTCGTCAATCTGGCCGTCAAGGAAAACGTGTGGCAAGGCGTCTATAACCTCATGACGTCCAGCACCGAAATCCGCGATCTCATCAGCAAAGGCGAAGTCAAAGTCGTCGGCGCCATCTACGACATCCAATCCGGCAAGGTCGAATTCCTGGGCGAACACCCCTGGCAAAAAGAACTGCTCACCGCCCTCAACACAAATAGCGCCACCCCTGAGCCCGCCACCGCCGAAGCCACCGAAAAGCACGGCAACTGATCACTTCGCGTTGCGAATGCTTCAGTCCCACAATCGCCCGCCACCCGCGGGCGTTTTTGATTTCGTAGCCGCTCAAGATCGACAATCAACCTCAGTTTGTCGCTTTGCCATTTTCGCTTTGCCCTTTACCATCCCCCATGTCCCTCGCCACCCTCACCACCGCTGATCGCATCGCCACACTCACCCTCCGCCGCACCGACGCACGCAACGCTCTTTCCCTCGATCTCCTCCAAGCCCTCCACTCGCGCGTCGACGAACTCTTCACGCTCCCCAACATCTCCGTCTGCATGATCACCGGCGAAGGCAAAGCCTTCTGCGCAGGCATGGACCTCAAAGCCGTCCTCGACAACCCGCCCAAAGCTCGCGAACTCCTTCACTCACTCGCCGATCTCACACTCAAAATCCGCCGCCTCCCCATGGTCACGCTCGCCAAAGTCAACGGCGCCGCCATCGGTGGCGGCTGCGGCCTCGCCTGCGTCTGCGACATCGCCATCACCCACGCCGACAGCAAAATGGGCTATCCCGAAGTCGATCTGGGCGTCTGCCCCGCCGTCGTCGCACCATGGCTCGTGAAAAAAATCGGCTCAGGCCGCGCCCGCCGCGTCCTGCTCACAGGAGGCCTCATGTCGGGCCAAGAAGCCCACACCATCGGCATCGTCGATCACATCGTGGCAACCGCCGCTGACCTCGACGCTGCAAGCGATGACCTCATCAAACGCCTCGCCCAAGCCGGCCCCCACGCCCTCCGCGCCACCAAAGAACTCCTCAACACCATCGACGCCAGCACCGACGCAACGCTCGTCAAACGAGGCGCCGACCTCAGCGCAGATGTTCTACAAACCCCCCAAACCCAAGCCGCCCTAAGAAACAAACTAAGCAAGTAACAACTGATTCCCGGCTCACCCCCACGAGCGCCGAATCCCCCCGCCTTCGCTCCGTCACTCCGTCACTTCGTCACTTCTTCTTATTCTTCCCCGCATTCACCCGCTCCGCCCGCGGATACAACCTAGGAGTCGCCACCCGCTTCTCCAAAATCACAATCTGCCCCGTCGGCGTCGCCGCCACTGCGTTCACCACAACTTTTATCTCGTGCAGCGTCTTGCTGGCTGCTTCCACTTCCTGCTGCGCCTGCGCACCCTTTATCAGCGCAACCACGCCATTCACTTTCGCAAACCCAACCGCCATTTCCGCCAACGTATCAAGCTGCCCCACCGCCCGCGCCACAACCACATCAAACTGCTCGCGGTACCCGCCATCGCGCGTCACCTTCCCCGCAAAATCCCGCCGCACACCAATATCGTGCGCAAGCTGCTCCGCCCGTCCCGTCACCGCATCCACATTCTTCAGCCCAAGCCGCGCACACGCCGCTTGCACAAACGCAATCTTCTTCGCCGTCCCATCCAGCAACGTAAACCGCAGATGCGGCATGCAAATCGCCAGCGGCATCCCAGGCAGCCCCGCCCCCGTACCAATATCCAGCACGCGCGCCCCTTCCGGCAAATCCGCCAGCACGCCCATCAGCGTCAACGAATCCAACACATGCCGCTGCCACGCCTGCTCGCTGTCAGTAATCGCCGTCAAGTTCACCCGCTCATTCGCCACCGCGATGCACGCCAAAAACGTCCCCAGCTTCTCAATATCACTCGCATCAAACTCAACGCCAAACGCCCCCGCACGCTCCGCCAACCACGCCGGCGCCGCCAACGCCTTCACCGCCGAAAAATCAAACGTCATCGCCTCGCGTGCAGGAACCTCACGAACCTCGCGCACTTCCCCAGTCCCCTTCACCCCGCCCCGCGCCCCATCTTTCGCCGCAGGCCTCGCAGCTGGCCTCGCAGAAGGCTTGGCCCCAGGCTTCGCCCGATGCTTGCCCCCTCCCGCCCCACGCACACCCCCACCACCGCCACCGCCGCTACG
>VYLN01000020.1_pt1 | contig 72467 bp, 52 predicted proteins | sample 5109471 | NCBI WGS metagenome assembly VYLN01 (sample SAMN12291806, study PRJNA351875) | freshwater metagenome | isolation source: freshwater lake | place: USA: Michigan, Lee Lake | collected 2013-08-06 | reverse complement strand
GCGGGCGGGTGGGGCGGGTGTGAATGTGCGTGATGAACGGGCTGTGAGCGGGGATGTCATTACGGCGGCGGCGCTGCGCGATGCGATGAGCGCGGTGGAGCGCGAAGCAAGCGAGCAAGGCGTTTCGCTGCCTGACGGATTGGCGGCGAGGGCGGCGGCGGTGATTGATGCGGGTGCGCAGCCTCAGGATGAAGCGAGGGAGGTTGCGCGATTTGTGGCGGCGACGCAGAGTGAACTGGCGGGGAATGTGCTGGCGGTGATTCGTGAGCGTGAGCCGGATGTGGCGGATTTGGATGAGGCTCAGCGAGCGGTGGCGGATGCGTGGCGGACGCGGCTGACGAAGATCAATCCGCGCGATGGGCTGGTGCGGGTGCGTGAGCGACTTGATCGCGAGCAGGATGGGTATGAAATTGCGATGGGTGTGTTGGCGAAGACCAAGCCGAGCACGCGTGAGGCTGGTGCGAGTGAGTCGGCGCTCTTGGCGCGGGCGATTGAGAACGCGAGGCGTGAGCGAGCGACGGGGCTGGCGGTGTTGGTGCGTGACGGCGCGGAGCGAGCGAGTATTGAAGCGGCGGCAGGTGAGTTAGAAAATGTGGTGAAGGCGCTGACGGGCGATGGCGGTGAGCTTGGGCCGGTTGACAGTGTGCCGGCGCTGCAGGCAAGTGCACGGGCGGGGCTGGCGCGGGGAGATTCGTGGGAGCAGCTTGCGCCGACGCATGCTGCGCTGGTGGCGGCGGCGGAGCGGCTGAACGTGCGAGCGGCGGCGGGGGAAGAGATTCGGCGGCTGGAGGCGGTGCGTGAAGTGACGCAGGTGCCGACGGAGAAGTTGCTGGAGGCGATGCGGGCGGCGAGTGCGGATACGACGGGCAAGCGCGTGGCGGAAATCATGCAGGCGTGGCGGCGGATGACGGGTGAGGGCGTGCCGGCTGAGACGTTGGCGGATGCGTATGCGAGCATGGTGAAGCCGGCGATTGCACAGGTGCCTGCGGCGGGGGCGAGAGCGGCGCTGGAGCAGGAAGCTTCGCGAAGGGCGCGTGATGCTTGGATTGCGGCGGCGGGTGATGCAAAGGATGTCGCGAGTGATGATGCGAGCGTGATGGAGCGCGAGAAGTTGGCGAAGCAGCTTGATGCGCAGCCGCCGCAGCGCGCGGGAGATAATGTGCCGGTGTGGCAGCGGGCGCAGGCGCGGTTGGAAGCGGCAAGATTGCGGCGGGCGATAAGTGAGGGCGCGAGCGATGATGCGCTGATGGAGCAAGCGAAGAAGTTTGTGGAGCGCGTTGATGCGGCGGGTGATGCGCTGGAGACGTGGGCGGATGCGAAGCAGCTTCGAGCGCTGGCGGCGCTTTCGCGAGATGCAATTGCGCAGCAGGCGGGGACGCGCGAGTGGATTGGGACGGCGGGGCCTGCGAAGGCGGGTTGGAAGGTTGCGGCGGGGATCACGGCGGAATCGGTGCGATTTGTGAGTCCGGCGGGGGAGAGTGTGGAATTTGCGCGGCAGGCGAAGGGGGATGGGGCCGACGATGAGAGCAAGCGTGAAGCGGCGGTGTACATCGCGCGGAGTGAAGTGAGTGTGGGGGAAGTGATGGCGGTGCTGCGCAATCAAGCGGCGGCAGCGGCGATATTGCCTTTGTTGTGGCAGTTTGATCCGGCGGCGGATCCGCGGGTTGGGCCGCGGGCGTGGAGCTGGGCGAATGCGAAGCGAGCGGAGATTGTGGTGCCGCGTGCGTGGCATGCGCCGCTGGCGAGTGGTGAGGTGCCGGCGATTGCGCCGGGGCTGGTGGGCGATGGACCAGGGCCAAAGTCGCCCATGAATTATGTTTCGGCGAAGGCGGCGGAGGCGATTGCGGAGGCGATGCATTGCCGATTGCTGACGGAGGCGGAGTGGCGCGACGCGGCGGCGGCGAGTGTTGGCGCGACGAGTAACTTGCCGGATGAGACGTGGCGCGTGCAAGATGCGTTTGCGCAGCGCGTGGGGATGCGGGCGGCGAACCCGCGCGGGGATACGAATTGGAGCAATTCGCAGGCGGCGGAAGCGAGTGATGGAGTTTTGTGGTTTTGGGCGGTGGATCGCGGGCTGGAAGCGGCGAAGTTTGCGAACGTGCGCGGGAATGTTGCGGAGTGGGTGCGCGGAGGTGATGGGTCGGGCGGGCCGGTCATCATCGGTGGGTCGGCAATGACGATGAGCGGTGATGGGGCGGTTGCGGCGACGAGCGGCGATGCGTTGCGGGGGTTTGCAGACGTTGGGCTGCGGGTGGCGTTTGATGTGGCGAAGGATGTCGCGACGAATGATGCGATTGCGACGCTGCGAGAGCGGGGCGGGGCGCGGTAGGGCCCGGTAGGCGTTGTAGGGCGATGCACACCAACTGAAATACAAACGAATGGCAGGGTTGCGAGCCGCGTGAGCAGTTGCGCGGATTGTTCTTGGCAATCTCGCATATTTTGGTATGCTGTACCCGGTCAAGTTGCGTACAGACATGCTGCAATGAGGAGTGACCTGTATGACCACGCGCGTGTGTAGCTGGATGCGAGTTGGATGTAGTGTGCTGGCGATGGCTGCGGGTGCAGTTGGTGTTGCGCAGGCGCAGCTTGCGAACGCTGATGTGAACCAAGCTGAGCTTGGCCGGTTGCCTGCGAACCAGACGGCTGTTGAACTTGCGAACGTGCCGACGATGCGGGTTTCGCGCACGGCGGAGGTGCAGTGGTTGCCAGCGGCGGGCGGGTTTGGCGTGCGTGGGCCTTGCCAGACGGTGGGCAGTCACACCAATGCGAATTTTAGTGGCGGCTCGTACACGGTGCAGGCGGGTTTCGCACAAGGTGAATCGGCGGCGGCGACGTACAACGTGCCGGCGAATCAGTTTCCCCTGCGGATTGATTTGGCGGAGATGATCTTTGCCACAAGCGCGGCCACGGTGCAGACGACGACGATTTGGGAGGTTGAGTTTTGGGCCGGGTTGCCTGGCACGGGGCAGTTGATCGTTACGGTGACGGCAGACGACGTGACGCTGCCCTACTTGCGAGTGGGGCCTGGCACGGCGGGGGTGAACGTTCAGTTCAGTGTTGATCCCAATGATCCGGATCAGATCATCATTCCGTCGAATGCAAGCAATAGTTTTTCGACGGTGTGGCGGATAGTGCAGCACAACAACCAGACGAGTAATCCGTGCGTGACGGGTCCTTCGACGGCGACCAATGCATTTCCGACGACGGACAATCCTTCGGGCGGGCTTTCACAGGCATCGCTGAACTGGTTGTTTGGACTCAACTGCGGGCCCTTGGGTTGTCCGGCCAACGGAGGCTGGTCGCGGTTTGTCAATTTGAATCAGTTCTGTCGGCCAGGTGGCGACTGGGTGACGCGCACGACGTATACGAGTGTGAACTGCGCGCCAGCGACTGGTGCGTGCTGCTTGCCAAGCGGAAGTTGCTCGATTTTGCTGCAGAACGAGTGTGCGACGCAAGGCGGGACGTATCGCGGCGACAACACGACGTGTGCGACGGCGAATTGTCCGGTGCCTACGGGTGCGTGCTGTTTGAGCAACGGCTTCTGCTTGAACTTGTCTGAGACGGATTGTGCGGGTATTGCGGGCACGTTCCAAGGTGTTGGATCAGCGTGCGGCGCGGGCAATGCGTGCCCGAGTGGTGCGTGCTGCTTGCCCAGTGGCAGCTGCGTGATTACTTCGCCGGTTGCTTGCAGGAATCAGCAAGGTACGTTCCGCGGTGTGAACACGACGTGCGCGGGCGCAAACTGCCCGCAGCCCAATGGTGCGTGCTGCTTCACGACTGGTTCGTGCTTGAGCCTGACCAGTGCGTTGTGCACCGGTGCGGGTGGCAACTGGCAAGGTGCGCTGACGACGTGCGGCGCGAGCACGTGCGCGGCTGCGTGCGATGACATTGACTTCAACAACAACCAGGTCTTCCCGGAAGATCAGGATGTGGTTGATTTCTTCAATGTGCTTGCAGGCGGCGAATGCGCGACGTGCAATGACATTGACTTCAACAACAATCAGGTCTTCCCGGAAGATCAAGACGTGATTGACTTCTTCAATGTGTTGGCGGGTGGGACGTGTCCGTGAGTTGGTCTTGATTGCTTGAGAGTTCACGTGCTTCGGCGGGCATGGGCCCGCTGATTGTCATTTCGTATCGGACCTTTGCGCCGCGCCAGCGTAAACCTGTTGCAAAACAAGCAATCCGGGGGGAGAATCGTGCGGATGGGCGGTACGGTTCTTCGCGGAAGCGTGCTCTGTCGCGCGCGGTGTTGTTTTGAGAGGAGTGATCATGCGTTCTTTGATGGTGATGTTGGCAGCGTGCGCGGGCGCGGCTGTGGTGGCGAACGGACAGATTCAAGTGGTCATGGCGAGCCGAGATCATGCGCCGACGGGGCCGCTTTCGTTGGTTCCTGGCACGGCGGATGTGCGCATCAGCAACTTGCAGGGCATTTATCGCAGTGCGTTCACTGACAAGTGGAACACGGTGGCGACGATTGCCGATCCGGCGGATGCTTCGGCGCTGCGAGATCAAATGGTGATCTACGGGCAAGGGCTGAGCTTTCAGAATGCGGCGCGCGAGGGCGTGACGGAGATTGCGCCGGGCGAGTTCATTGATCTTTCGAGCGGCTTGCCGCAGGCGCGGTTCAATGACGATGGCAAGTGGGCGCTGGCGTTTACGTTGCAGCCTTCGTCGGCGGGGCAAGGCCGGGTGGTGCGGTGGAATGGCTCGTCGTTTGATCTGATTGCACGCACGGGTGATGCGCCGACGGGTTTCCCGGCGTACGTGAGCACGTGGGGCGCGACGTTTACTGATGCGGCGATTGATAACGCGGGCGGTGTCGGTTTTGTTGCGACGAATTTCTTCGCGAGTGACTTCAACGGCAACGAAGCGATCATCGGTTCGGCGGGGAATGCCTCGCTGATGCGGATTCTGGAAACGGTGCCCACGGGGCAAGCGGGCGGCGCGAGCAACTTTGCGCTGGACGTTGATACGGGCACGTTTCAGGCCGACCAGAACGGCACGAACTGGTTGTGGCTTGGCGAAGTGAACACGATTGCGACCGAAGACAAAGTGCTGGTGCGTAATGGCGCGGTGGTGATTCAAGAAGGTTCGGTGATTGCGGGGTCGGACTTTACTTCGCCGGTTGCGAGCATCACTGCGGCGGTGATGGAACCGACGGGTGATTGGCTGGCGCGCGGCAGTAACGCCGATGGAACAACTTGGGTGACGTACAACGGAAGCGTGGTGGCGCGCAGCGGCGGGCCGATTTTCGCGGGATCGAGCGAGACGTGGTCGAGCTTTGTGGATATGAAAGCCGACGGGCGCGGGAACTATGTGGTTGCTGGTAATGGCAACAACGCGAACACGCTCATCAACTCGGTGGTTGTGCTCAACGGTCAACGTGTGATCGTGCGTGAGAGCGACGGCGTGGACTTTACTGGCGACAACGCGGTAGATTTCTTCATCGGCACGTTCCGCGATCGCTGCGCGTTCTTGCAAGATGGGTATTTCTACTTCGCGTTTAGCCTCAAGAGCACCGCGGCTGCGGCGGGTAACACTTCGGGCAACCGCGTGAGCCTGCTGCGCGTGAAGGCCGTGGCGGCGTGCGATAACATCGACTTCAACAACAATGGCGTCTTCCCTGAAGACCAAGACGTGATCGATTTCTTCAATGTGCTTGCAGGCGGCGAATGCGCGACGTGCAATGACATTGACTTCAATAACAACACGGTCTTCCCTGAAGATCAGGATGTGATTGATTTCTTCAATGTGCTTGCAGGCGCTGAGTGCGGCGGCTGAGCGGTGAGGATGATTGCGTGTAAATGAATAACAAGCCGCGCGAGAGCGCGGCTTGTTGCTTTGAGTGGGATTGCGATATCGACGTAGACTCGCGGCCGAACCGGCGCGAATGCGGATCAATCAGCACGAACCGCCCGCGAGCACCGTGAAGAAGTCGATAACGTCTTGATCTTCGGGGTAGACGGTGTTGCGGTTGAAGTCGATGCAGTCGCAGGTGTCGCAGGTGCTGCCGGCGAGGACGGCGAAGAAATCGATCACGTCTTGGTCTTCGGGGAAGACGCTGTTGTTGTTGAAATCGATGCTGTCGCAGGGCAGGCGGGGAGTTCGCGTGAAGCTGAGCGTGCCTGCGGTGAATTCGAGGTAGCCGGGCTGGATGAAGCTGGGCGAGATGGTGAGAATGGGCTGGGTGATGCTGAAGCTGGCGACGTTGCTGGCGTTGATCTCGCTGCGGAAGGTTGCGCCGAAGTTGATGGTCAGCGGAATCACCACAGTCACGGTTGTGCTCTGTGAGAAGGTCGTCTGCACGAGTACGACGGGATGTGCCGCGCTGCAATTCTGCACCGTCGAGGTTTCAGGAAAGTCGGCGGCGGGATCAAAGCGTTGGAGAACTTGGTCGATGGTGACAGGATTGGGGAAGAGCGAACCGAGCGTGCCGCCCACGCCGCGGACGCGTGTGTCGGCACTGAAGGTGACGGTGTATTGGTTCGCGGGGCTGATGGTGCCTGGCGCGCTGCTGCGCGTTTGCGGATTGTTGTTTTGGATGCGCAAGCCCGTGAGCGAGACGCTTGTGCTGTTCTGCGCGAGGGTGGTGGTGACGCCCGTGGTGAGCGTGAGCAGAGCGGCGGTGGCGAGCATGCTGGTGCGCATGGATGGTCCTTGTGTGTGAGTGATGAACGTGAGTGGCGAATATGAGTGACGAATATGAGTGACGAATATGAATCGGGCCGAGAACGGACAGTGAGTGGCACGCGCGCAGAACAACTGACCGGTACTGCGAGTACGTGCTGACAACATCCTACCGCGCGGCGGGGTGCGTGCCAAGAGGAAGTGGTGTGAAGGGTTGATTATTTGCCCAAACGGATACCGAGAGAAGGCGGTTGGATGCGAGAAATTCCATTGACGGAGCTAGCGGAAACGCAAAGCTGCAGTGGGGCATCGCATCACGGTGCTGCGGCGTTGCGGCAGTTCGACTTCGCGGCATCACGGTTTCATCGGCACGCGCGTCGTCGCCACGTTCACGCCGATTGCGTGCAGCACGGCATCATCACCCGCGCGCAGCACGCGGATTTTGTTGACGGCGTTGCCGAATTCGGCGCGGGTCCAGGTTTTGCCGCCGTCTTCAGTTGCGAAACCGCCGGGCATCGCGCCGACGAAGCCGCGTTGATCGTCGATGAAGGCGATGCCGAATTGGCGCACCTTCGCGTCGTCGATGAGAGGCAGTTGGTTCCACGTCTTGCCGCCGTCGGTGGTCTTTGCGATGAATCGCTGTGACGCGGCGGGGTCGGGGTTGTATGACTGAATCGTGACGTAACCGATATCGCGCGAGGGGAAGGACAGCTTCCACGTGAGCTCGAAGGGACGCGAGCCGATGAAGGCTTCGCGCCAGGTTGTGCCGCCGTCGTCGGTCGCGAGGATGAGTGCTTTGCTTTCTTCGACGTTGTCGCTGGTTGCACTCGCGATGAAGCCGTGCTTGTCGTCGAAGAAGTGAACATCGAAGGCCATCTTCGCGCTTTGGGGCACGGTGAGTTGCTGCCAGGTTGCACCAAGATCATCTGAGACGATCATCGCGGCGGGGCCACCCACGCGTCCGACAGCGACGAGGCGAGTCTTTTCTGCGAGGTTGCCCGCGTTGATGTATTTGTAACGCACAACTTCGAGTGCGCACAGGCCGACAACTTTGGGGCCTTCGATGCTGGTCACAGCGTCCCACGTTTCGCCACCATTTTTCGTGACATAGAGCGGCACATCATCGCTGACGTTGGGGAAGTAACCCGGCCCGATGTTGCCGGCGAAACCGAGTTTGTCGTCAACGAAGGCGATGCAGCGGAAGTAGGTGCCGGGCTTGTGGAGTTGCATGGTCCACGTTTTGCCGGCGTCGGTGGTTTTGAAAATCTTGCCGGCGCCGTTCACGTACCAGCCGATGTCGGGCGAGATGAAGAAGATGTCGTCTTGCTTGCCTGGGTAGCGCTCGGTTTGGAAGGTGGTCCAGGTGATGGGCGATTGTGCGAGCGCAGCGCGGCCTGATGGTGCGGCGGCGGGGGCTGGGGTTTCGGCAGGCGCGGGGGCAGGTTTTTCGCCTTGAGCGAGCGCACTTGCGGGCTGAGCATCTTTGCGACGCAGCGCGACGCGTTGTACGGTGCTGGGCGTCCAGCCTTTCACTTCAGGCACGTTGTCTTTGCCGCCGGTCGAGACGCTTTGATCGCTGCGATAGCTCACGAGTTCGCACATGATGCGTTCGTCGGCGGTGCCTGCGTTGAGCAATTCATAGGTCGCGTCGATGCGCGAACCCATGACCTCAAACTGCGAGCGCAGCACGCCGCCCAGCATGCGCTGCGGCAGCACGATGCCGTTGCGCTCGTCGATTTCGTACAAGCCCTTGGCGGCGTCTTTGATAATGAGTGCGTATGGACGTTCTTGCCGACCAGCTTGGCCGTCGTAGATGATTTTCCAGTCGAAGGTATTGGCGTCGCTGGTGGGCGCGATGACCAGTTCCATGGAGAACTTGCCGAAGTCGGCACCGAGCACTTCGACATCGCCTTTCCATTGGCCTTGCCAGGAGAGGGGGAATGTTGCGGACGAGACTGCGGGCGTTGCGGGAGGTGTCGCAGCGTTAGCAGATGGTGATTGCGCTGATGCGGATTGTGCGGGCGTAAAGCAAGCGAAGGTCATCGTGGTGAGTACAACACTGGTAGCAACCCGAAACTGACGCATAGGGACTCCTTGTGGCAAAAGATTCGCGCACCGTACGTGGCCGTTACATGGGTTGTGGCGTTGCATGGTCGTTCAAGTGCATCATGCGCGGGATGCATGTAACGTACATCGCTCGTTCCTACAATCTTGCTCACGATGACACAAGCCGCCGCCTCACCAACGCCTATCACGCATACCGCAGCGGAGGTGCCCACCAGCGGCTTTTTTTCGGCAAAGGGCGAGTTGTGCGGCGCGATCGCGGCGGGTGTGTTGCTGCTCATTGGCTTTGTGATTCATGTGCTGATGAAACAGCCGTGGGCGGAAGGGTTCATCTGGGCCAGTCTCGCGCTGGGCATGGTGTACGGCGTGCGAGCGGCGTGGGGCGCGCTGCGCGGGGGCAAGTTTGATATTGATGTGTTGATGGTGGTGGGGGCCGGGCTTGCCGCGGCAATTGGCCATCCTGAAGAAGGCGCGTTGTTGCTGTTTCTGTTCACGCTTGCAGGCGCGCTTGAAGAACTGGCGATGCAGCGCACGCTGCGGGAAGTGAATGCGCTGCACAAGCTGATGCCCAAGGGTGCGATGGTGCTGCGCGGCGGCGAGTGGATCGAAGCGAGCGCGGAAAGTTTGGTTGTTGATGAGCAGGTTCGCATTCGGCCGGGTGAAGCGGTTCCCGTGGATTGTGTCGTGACGGTTGGTTCGTCGACGATTGATCAATCGGCGATCACGGGCGAGAGCATGCCGCGTGATGTGACGGTGAATGACGAGCTTTTTGCGGGCACGATCAATGCGGATAACGCAATCGAAGCCCGCGTGCTGCGGCCTGCGAGCGAAAGCGGCGTGCAGAAAATTCTGCGATTGGTCACGCAGGCGCAGGAGCAGCGCGAGAGCACGCAGCAACTGATCGACAAAATCAGCCAGCCTTACAGCATCGGCGTGATGGTCGTGAGTCTGCTTGTCATGCTCGTGTGGTGGCTGGTGTTCAAGGTGCCGCTGCTGGGTAGCGGCGATCAGCCTGGAGCGGTGTATGTTGCAATTACGCTGCTCATTGTCGCTTCTCCGTGTGCGCTCATCATCGCAACACCCACGGCGACGCTGGCGGCGATTGCACGCGCAGCTCGCGGCGGCGTGCTGTTCAAAGGTGGACAGGCTTTGACGCGCCTGGCGAGTGTCGGCGCGATTTGCTTCGATAAGACCGGCACACTCACCTTCGGCAGGCCTCATTTGTATGAAGTCCATCCGGTCGCGTGGAGCGATGGCGATGAATTACTCGCGCTTGCAGCGGGGCTCGAGCGAGATTCAACGCACCCGATTGCGCAAGCGATTCTGGAGGCCGCCAAACAACGCGGCATGACGCCCACGGTGCTTGAAAGTGTCGATCATGTGATTGCCAAGGGTCTTGAAGGCACACACAAGGGCATGAAGATTCGGCTCGGTCGCTATAGCTTCGCCGAGGAGTTCATTCCGGTTTGCTTTCGCAATCGCACGCGCGATGTGCTGGCGAAGATTCAAGGGCGCGGACACATCGCCGTTGTCGTCGCTCGACATCAAATCGACAATCCGGAAATCGGTGAAGCCGCGGTGCTCATCATGGCAGATGCTGTGAGGCCCGGCGCCGCGGAGATGGTGCCTGCGCTGCATGCACTGGGCGTGAAGCCACTGCGCATGTTGACGGGCGACAACAAGGCGACGGCCCAGCGCGTTGCCGAGGGTTTGAAGCTTGATGGGTTTGATGCTGACCTGTTGCCAGCGGACAAGCTGCGCATCGTGGGCGAGATGGCCGACGCGGCTCACGCGCGAAAGCGAACGGTTGCAGTGATTGGCGACGGTGTGAACGACGCTCCGGCACTGGCGCGGGCCGATGTGGGCATGGCCATTGGGACGATTGGCACTGCGGCGGCGCTGGAGTCGGCAGATGTTGTGCTGCTGAGCGAAAGCTTGCACACGGTGCCTTGGGCCATCAAACTCGCGCGACGGGCGCGGCAGACGATTGTCGCGAATCTGATCCTGGCACTCTCTATCATCGTGATCATGGGCATTACTACACTCATCGCCAGCCGGACGGCCCATCCTGTCCCGCTTTCGATTGGCGTGCTGGCCCACGAGGGCGGGACGGTGCTGGTGGTGCTTAACTCGTTGCGGTTACTGTGGTTCAAGAAGCACGATTGATCGTCCTAGAACTCGACGTGTGGTCGCGTCCCCGCACAAGAGGGGGTAATTGACCAACTCCTGACAAGAAAATCCGAATAGGTGAAATCCACGGGCAAAGCCTCGCGAATCCAGCCTTTGCAGGTGCATTGATTTGTTCTGTGCATCAATGCGGGTTTTGGGGACCGCCCTCTGGAGTTCGTCATGTTTTCGCAAACCACCGAATATGCCCTTCGCGCCATGTCGTGCCTCGCCTTGGCTCCTGACCAGCTCGTGCCGACCACCACGCTGGCCGCTATGACTAAGGTGCCCACGAACTACCTCGCGAAAGTGCTGCAACAACTCGCGGCGGCGAACATGATCACCGGCCGACGCGGCGTGGGCGGCGGCTATCGCCTGGCGCGGCCTGCCGACAGCATTACGCTGCTCGAAATCGTCAACACCGTCGGCACGCTGCAACGCATCACCACGTGCCCGCTGGGCCTGCCCAATCACGGCCCGAATTTATGCCCCTTGCACCGCAGCATGGACAACGCCGCAGCGGCCGTCATCAAGATGTTTGACGGCGTGACGCTCAAGAACTTGATTGACCAGCCCAACAGCCTGAACAAGCCGCTGTGCGATGCGCGAGCGACGCAGGACATCACGGTGCATGGGACGCTGCGGGTGCGGAATGGGGTGGCGGTGGGGTGACGCACGGGACGCGCTGAAATGTGAACGTGGATCGCCTATCTGCGTTCCATGATGCTCGACGTTGCAAACGTGATGTTCTTTTGACACGCAACTGGAGCGACAACCATGACAAGAGCGCACCCCAAGAACCGAGTCTGTCTGTGGTACAACCGTGATGCGGAAGAAGCCGCGCGGTTTTACGCGCGGACGTTTCCGGATTCTGCCGTGCAGGCGGTGCATCGTGCGCCGGGTGATTATCCGTCTGGCAAGCAAGGCGATGTGCTGACGGTGGAATTCACGGTGCTGGGCGTTGCGTGTTTGGGGATCAACGGCGGGCCCAACGTCACGCATGGTTATGCGTTTTCATTTCAAGTCGCGACGGTGGACCAGGCCGAGACGGATCGATATTGGCACGCCATCGTGAACAGCGGCGGCGAAGAGAGCGAGTGCGGCTGGTGCAAGGACAAGTGGGGCCTGTATTGGCAGATCACGCCCGTCGCGCTGACTGAGGCGATCACAGACTCGGATCGCGTGGCCGCCAAGCGAGCGTTTGATGCGATGATGACGATGAAGAAGATCGACATCGCGAAGATCGAAGCAGCGCGGCGGGGCTGAGGTGTGCGAATGTTCTCGGCGTGTGCTCGATGGGATAAACGACGACGTTCCCCGGTCGCATCGAAGTTCTCGCAAGGCCGACGACTTCGATGCCATTGTCATCACTATCCTGTCGAATGCCCCGTTCCTGCACTGTCGGCTCCATCACCGTCGCTTCCAACACGCCCCTCACCATCATCGGCGGGCCTTGCGTGCTGGAGTCGTTGGACCTTGGGTTGTCTATTGGTCGCGTGTTGCGCGATGCGTGCAGGCAGCATGGGTTGCAGTATGTTTTCAAAGCCAGTTACGACAAAGCCAATCGCTCGTCGATCACCAGTCCGCGCGGGCCGGGGCTTGAGCAGGGCTTAGCGTGGATTGCGCAGATTCGTGAGACGCTGGCGGTGCCTGTGACGACTGACATTCACGAGCCTGCGCACGCCATGCCTGCGGCAAAGGTTGTTGATCTGCTGCAAATCCCGGCGTTTTTGTGCCGGCAGACAGACTTGCTGGTCGCCGCTGGCTTGGCTGCCAAGCAGCACAACCGCGCGGTGAACGTGAAGAAGGGGCAGTTTCTCGCGCCGCATGAGATGGCTCAGCCTGTCAAGAAACTCGTGCAAGCTGGTTGCACCAACATCGTGCTGACCGAACGCGGCACGACGTTTGGTTACGGCCGACTCGTCAACGATTTTCTGGGCATGGGCGACATGATGGAACTCAAGTCCATCGCACTCACGCCGCCAGCGGTGTGCTTTGATGCCACGCACAGCACGCAGCTTCCCGGCGCGGGCGACCAAACCGGCGGCAGGCCCGAGCGAGCCCCGCTGCTGGCGCGAGCCGCGGTCGCTGCGGGTGTAGATGCGATTTTTCTGGAGTGCCACCCGTCGCCCAAGACGGCGATGAGCGATGCGAGCACGATGCTGGAGTTGGAGATGGTGCCGAGGCTGATTGAGCAGTTGGCGCGGATACGCAAGGCACTGTGACGCGCTCAAGTGCAGTCATGCGATGTGACACATAGCGCGGCTTCAAAACCAGCGGTCGAGAGATTGTGTTGACCCAAATACGACGACGCTCGCCGTGAATATTTTCACGCGCGAGCGCATTGAACCGTGGCTGGTTGTTGCTGGCACACAATCCGAAAGTGGGTGACACGCCTGTGAGGGGGGTCCGGCGTGCCACCCGAGGAGGGAGGCTGGTGGAAATCAGCGGGTGTAGTATGACGAAGGGTGCGTCTTAATGCAAGCGTAAAGATCGAAAACTTTGGCAATTACCGATAACCTGTTACCAAACCGAGTGTTATCAAAGCTTCTGTACCGACAGGTTGTGCAAGTTTTGGGGGTTCGTCTACGGACCAGTCGGGCGGTTGAACAAATCACCGGGCGGACTGGCGGATGGTGGTTGCGACGGTGGTCAGAAGTTCGTTGAGCGTCAGACCCGGATGCAGCGGTGCCAGGTCGGATTCGACAATTTGGTGCGGATTCTTGTCCAGGTCGCGCTGCAGGCGGCGCTGGGCGGTGATGATCGTTGAGTGATTGCCTCGGCCCATCGCGCGGGCGATTTCGGGGAAGCTTTGCGTGGTCAGTTGGCGAGAAAGAACGGCGGCGACTGAGCGGGCGAAGACCACGCGTTTGTGTCGGCCCTTGCCACTGAACTCGGCGGCGTCGACCGCGAGCGCTTGGCAGACATGATCGACAATGTGCGAAACTGGAATTGGCCGGCGCGGCATGGATGAAGTGCCGGCGAAATTCTGGTTGGCGGGTTCATCGATGCCCAAGGCTCGGCGGACCGCGCCGGAACTGACGCGGCCTGAGTGAGCGACGCCGCCATCGGGCAAGAGGCGCGAGATGGCTTCGACCTGATTGAGCAGGCCTTCGATTTCGCGGATGCTGCCGCCGAAGCCGCCCAGGCTGCCGACCGCGCGCGAGCTGCGGATGGCGAGCAGTTCGGTGGCATCGCCATCGAGGGTGAGGCCTTTCTTGCGAGCCAGGTGCGTGATGAGTTGGCGGCGCAGGGCGGGGTCGGGTGAGTCGATCTTGACGACCGCGCCGGAGAGGAATCGGCTGATGAGTTTGTCGGAGACTTTGGCGATCTCGCGCGGGTGTTCGTCGCTTGCGAGGATGACGCGTGCGCCAGCGAGGCCGATAGCATCGAAGGTGTGGAGCAGTTCGGTTTGCGTGGCGTCTTTGTTGCTGAGGAAGTGGACGTCGTCGATGCAGAGCAGGTCAACGCCGCGGTAGGTTTTGCGGAATTGATCGACGCGATTTGCGCGCACGGAGGCGATGAATTCGTTGGTGAACTGCTCGCCTGTGACGTAGCGAATGACGCCGCGTGGGTTGCGTTGCTGGAAGAGTGCGCAGGCACCTTGCAGCAAGTGGGTTTTGCCAAGGCCGCAGGCACCGTGGAGGAAGACGTGCGAAACGGGCTCGTCATCTTCGGCCATGCGTTTGACGGCGGTGAAGGCGAGGCGATTGCTCTGGCCCACCAGAAAGTCATCGAGCGCGGCGCGGAAGATGGGCGAGCGCGGGGACTTCTGCAATGACTGCGTTGCAATCGGCGCGGGGGCGGCGCTTCCGCGCGGCGTGAAGACGCTGCGGTCGATGTCGAACTTGAGCGAGTGCGCGCCGGTTGCGCGGCGGAGGGCTTCGCCGAATCGGCGCTCGAGCATTTGCGCGAGGTAGCTGCTGGTGACGGTCACGAGCAGCGCGGCGTTGTCACGCATCGCGAGGCGCGTCTGGCCCAGGAAGTAACGCTCGAACTGTTCTTCGCCTACTTCGTCACTGAGGCGGCGGAGGACGGCTTGCATGTCGGGCGATTCGGCGGCGGGGCGAGCGAAGGCGGTGGGTTCGGCGCGACTGGGCGAGGTGTCGATGCGCGAGTGCCCGTTTTCGCTGGGCGAGCGAGCGTCGTCGGTGCGGGCTAAACCAGCCTCGCTACGCGTTGGCCCTCCCTCGCTGCGAGCTAATCCTCCCTCGCTGCGAGCTAATCCTCCCTCGCTGCGAGCTAATCCTCCCTCGCTGCGCTCGATGCGGCCATGCATCGAGCGCCCGGGAACACCGGACCTTGCATCGGGCGTCGCTGGATCTTCGCGCTGCGTGTTGGCCTGTCGGTCGGCGCGATCATTCGCGCGGTCAGGCGGAGCGATGTTGAGAGGAGCAAGCAGAGATGTAGCACGCAGAGGCATCCTGTCGATCGGCACAGCGACTGTCCTTTCACGATCCGGCCAGACACTGGCCAATCGCACAAGGTCTGTAGTGGGTCGCGTTGGGCTTTGCGACCCACGCGAGCGCGCAATGATCGCGCTCGCGTTCCACCACGAGAGAACTTCCTTGCCCAGAGTCCTTTCAACAACCAACAAGCAGCTTGGCTCAGCGCGTCGATGAGATCGCCTTGGCTGTTTGCTTCGCGAAGACGCGAGCGAGCAGTTTTGGACGACAGCACAACCAAGCTCGCGCATGTGAGACAAGTAAATCACACTGCGCGAACGTCGCTAGGCACAAACCAATTTGCTGGGCGGCCGAATCCATGGCCGAATCGAAACACTGCGGACCCGGCTCGCGTCGTGCAAGTCGTCGTGTTCGCAGGGGGACACTTTAACGTTCTGGCGACAAGATGCAACGGCTTTGGACAACGATTGACAACAAGCAACACGGGAAGGCTTTGGCTTGCGTCACTTGCGCGAAAGTAAAAATCTTCTCCACCGTTGTTCAACAAGGATGTGTCAAGAGTGTGTAAAAAGAAATGCGATGTGGACAACTTTCGTAGTGCGTGCGACGCGATGCACTTGCGCATTCACACCTGGTCCACCGGCTTGACTTGCAGCGGACGCACAAGCGCGCGGCGGCGAGCAAAGGCGCGGAACTGCATGGCTTCGTAAAGCCTTAAAGCAGGCTCATTTCGCTCATCCACGGCACAAGACATCGACCAGACGCTGTTGCGTGCCGCGCTTTCAGCAATGCCGTGCGAGAGGAGCATTCGCGCGAGGCCCTTGCCACGAAGTGGCGAGCCCAAACCAAGGTAGACAAGTTCGCATGTGCGCTGTTCGGGGCATGGCGAGAAAAACGCGCAACCCAACGGCTCGTTGTTGTAGTAGATGATCCACCACAGGTTGGGATCATGCGTGCCGGTGCTCTTGTGACTCGCGAGGATGTCGCGCGTTTCGCGCAAGCCGCAGAGCTCGGGGCAGTCCATGGTTGCTTCGTAGCTGGCGTCCATGGCGCGGATGCAGTGGTCGTCGCGATCGGCGGGAGCGATCTGGGCGAGGCTCAGTACGCGGCAGCCTTGCGGGAATTTTTCGCACTGCGACAAGTCCGGACCCAAACTGAGTTTGCGATCATGAGGCTTGGGCAAGCGACGCATGTACTTGAGCGTGCCGACGCTGCGGAAGCCTGCGGCTTCAAAAACGCGTGTGGCGTAGCGCTCGTCGGGATCGGGCAGGGCTTGCGCGAGGATGACGTGCGGCGTCCTTTCGCGCGAAAGCATTTCGCAGCAGGCGTTGACGGTGTAGACACGTTCGGCAAAGGCCAGGTCGCTGCCGCCCCAGTCGCCCGAGCGCAGCGGCTCGCTGACGAACATCATGGCGGTGCGGCCTGCGCCGAAAACGGTGAGGCAGGCCTGGCGGACGCGCTGGGTGGAGTTGGGGCCGTCGCTGTCGATAGTCGCGAAGGTATTTGTCAGGTCAATGTTGTGGGCGGGGGCGCTGTCGACGAGCCGATGGGCGGCGTCGTCGATGTCGGGATTGGATTGTGAGACCAGCCGGCGGGCGATGGCGTGGTAGAGGGATGCCTCGCCGCGCAGAATGCGGACGTTGGGGGGCAATGGGGGAAGTTTCTCAGGCCCATCGCCTTCGAGGGAGCGGGGTTGGGGAACCGCGATGCTCAATGGGCGAAGGGTAGGGGTGGGGTGAGGGGGTGAGGAGGTGATGGGGTGCGGGGGTGAGTGGGTGATGGGGACGTCACCTGCTCACCCGCTTACCGGCTCACCTGCTCACCTGCTCACCTTCGCGGCCATAGACTTGCGACCTGTCCCTATTTGTCGAGAGGTATTCATGAACACGCGTGCATCGCTCATCGGGCTTGGTCTTATCGTCGGCTGCGGCTTGGGCGTTTTTGCCAGCGGGTTGGTTGGCGGCGTGACGCCGGCGGTGGTTGCCGCTCCGGAGCCTGACCCGGTGCCACGGCGGTGGCAGCTCACGGTGACGCCCGGACCTTTGCGCGTGACGAGCGTCGAGCATCAGGGGCAGAGCAAGCTGTACTACTACATGACGTACAAGGTCGTGAACAGCAGCGACACCGATCTGCTGTTTACGCCCAGCTTCGAGATGGCTAATGACGAGGGCGAACTGAAGCGCAGTGGTCGCGACGTGCCCGCGGCAGTGACAGCGAAGATTCTCGAAACGCTCGAGAACACGTTCTTGGAAGATCAGATCAATATCGTGGGCACGCTGCTGCAAGGCGAAGAGAACGCGAAGGAAGGCCTGGTTGTGTGGCCTGTCAATACGCCGCATGTGCGAGCGATCGAAGTCTTCGGCAACGGCTTCAGCGGCGAGGCGCGGACGATTGACGCATACGACCCGGAAACCAAAGGCACCAAGCGCGTGACGCTGCGCAAGACGCTGATGCTGCGGTACCAGCCGCTTGGCGAGACGAAGGCGACGGGGGCGGAGAGCCTGCCGGTGATTGAGCAGCGGTGGATTATGCGGTGAGTGGGTTTTCTCGTGACCGACCGCGTGGAGCGAGCGGTGCCGAGTTCGACAAAACATTTGGGTGATTTGACGATTTATGAACGCACGTTGGGTGATGTGCGCATGACGGAGATCACACCGCTGGGGCGGGCGAGTGTGGTGGGGCATGTGGGATTGAAGTAATTGTGTGAAGCGTTCGAATGTACGCATCACCATGACGGAAACGAAAAAACCTCCGCATCTCGCGGAGGTTTTTGTTTGATGTCGAAACTTGACTGCGGAAACTGCCATGCAGCCTTAGGCCGGCAGGAGCTTCTTGAGGTCGGTCATCTTGAGGCCGAAGCTGTCCCACAAGTTCTTGGCTTCGGTGAAGATCTTGCTGAAGTCGCCGTCCTTGAAGTTGGTGAGTTCGCCGACGAGCTTTTCCATCGCGGGGACCTTGGCTTGCAGGTCCTTGACGAGGCCTTCGGCTTGGGTCTTCTTGCCGGCGTCGGTGATGCTGCCGACTTTCTTAGCGACGTCATCGAGGCCCTTCTTCATTTCGGGCCACTGCTTGGTGACGGTTTCATCGAGCCACTTCTTGCTTTCGGCTTGGAGCTTGGCGAGGCCTTCCTTCGCAGCGTCGGTAACCTTGGCAGCGGCGTCCTTGGTGGCATCGGCAGCCTGGTTAGCGGCATCCTTGGTGGCTTCAGCGGCCTTGGCGGCGCCGTCGCTGGCGGTCTTGGCTGCATCGCTCGCAGTCTTGGCTGCGCTGTCGGCGGCACTCTTGGTGGCGTCGGTGGCTTTGTTCACGAGGTTGCCGGCGGTGGTGCCTTCTTTCCTTTCGCAACCGGTGAGGCTGAGAAGGGCGGCGGCGCCGACAACCATGAGCAGGTTCGAGATCTTCATACTTCTAACTCCGTTCGTAGACTGGACTTTCCCGCGCTTGCATGCTCACGGCCGACGCCCACGTGGGTCGGAACTTCGCGGCACGAAGCGATTGCGATTGACTGGCGGGCGCGACGTTCGCGACCATGCACACTCGCGTTCCCATAATAGGCATAGCCCGGGGTGGGGGAGTTTGGGATACGAACAGCTTGCGAACGAAGATTGCGTATCGTCAATGGTCAGCGAGCATCGAACCTGCGAAGAAGAAGACTCGCATTGCAGAAGGGATGGCGTGATGGCCTTGGAAAACGTGCCCAATAGCCGAATTGGCAATGAGGCTGATTTCATTCGGCCTGATCCGGCCTTCGAGCTGGCGGTGGTGGGGGACGCGGTGCCCATCAATTATCAGGCCTTGCCCTGGCAGGCTCGGCTGGCGCACATTGACGAGACCATGCGCGAGATCAGCAAGTACACCGATCCGCAGCAGATGGTGATGGCGTATGCCCGGCGGATGCGTGGCAGTTTGGCGCCGGGACACACGCTTGCGCTTTCGCGGCGCGAGCTGGAGAAGCCGCTGGTGCGACTTACGCGGGCGACGCTGTGGAACAAGCAGCCTGACCCGTGGAAAGAGCGGCACATGCTGCCAGTTTTTGAGGGCGGGATTTTGAGCGAGCTGGTGCATGGCGATAAGCCGGTGGTGATGCCGCGGTTCCGCGCGGACGAGAGCGACCCGGCGTATGAGTATCTGCGTCACGCGAAAAGCTTGGTGGCGGTGCCGCATTTTGAGGATGGGCACTCGCTCAACATGGTGGTGCATACGAGCTTTGATGAGAACGGCTTTGATGTTGAGAAGTTTCCGGAGTTTGTGCAGATCAGCATGTTGTTTGGTCGCAGCACCAAGAACTTGGTGCTGTCGCGCGATTTGAAAGACGCGTATGACGTGCTGGATCGCGAGCTCAAGACGGTGCAGGACATTCAGCTTTCGCTTTTGCCTACAGAAGCTCCGGCGATTGCGACGCTTGACATTGCGACGCATTATCAAACATCGACGCGCGCGGGCGGCGATTACTACGACTTTTTCAAACTGCCTGACAATCGCTGGGGAATCTTGGTTGCGGACGTTTCGGGCCACGGCACGCCTGCGGCGGTGCTTATGGCAATCGTTCACGCCATTGCTCACCTCATGCCGGGCGAGCCCATGCCGCCGGATCGCGCGATGGAGTTTGTGAATCGTGCGCTCAGCAGCCGATACACGCGCGGCGGGGGCGATTTTGTTACGATGATCTACGGCGTGTACGACGACAAGGCCCGCACGCTGAGTTTCGCGAATGCGGGCCACCCTTCGCCGCTGCTGCGCGAGGCGGATGGCACGATCAGTTCCATCGAGCACCCCGACGCGGGTTTTCCGCTGGGAATCGTCGAAGACGCGACGTATGGCGCACACACGGTGCAGCTCAAGCCCGGCCAGACGCTGGCGATTTACACCGATGGCATCACCGAAGCCTTCAACAGCAAGCACGAAATGTTCGGCGATGCTCGGCTGCGAGCGGCGATGAGTCAGGGTGCAACGCCCGGCGACACGCTGAGCGCGATTATCGAAAGCGTGGGGATGTTTGCGGGATTGGCGGCGCGGAGTGATGACCGGACGCTGGTGGTGGCGGGGGTGAGGTAGAAGAAGTACCGGAGTACCGGAGTACCGGAGTACCGGAGTAATGACGTGCTGGGTGATAGGGGACGCCTTCTACTTCGTTCCCCATATCATCCTTCTTGCCGCGTTACAAGCTCACCATTGCGTATGACGGGACGGACTTTTGCGGGTGGCAGAAGCAGGAGCCGTATGTAGATAGTCATACGTTGCCGAGGGCGGCCCGGCTGGGGGCGGGGGTGGGCGGGGACGCGAGCGGCGAAGTGGGCGATGTGGTGGTGCGTGATGCGATGATTTTGGAGCAGCTTGGGACGCGCGCGGGGGAGACGCGGCCTCGGCTGGCTTTGCGGACGGTGCAGGCGGTGGTGGAGCGGGCGCTGCGGGAGATTGTGCGGGAGCCGATTGTGTTGCAGGGGAGCAGCCGGACGGATGCGGGGGTGCATGCGTTTGGGCAGGTGGCGGCGTTTACGTGCAGTCCGCGCGACTATTTGGGCGAGCAGTTGGGCGAGCAGACACCGGTGCGGGATGTTGGCGTGGTTTCGGATGGCATTGCTGCTGATGCGCCGGCAGACGCGACCAGTGCGGCAAGCGAATCAACTGGTCAAGCCAGCGGACGCGGCATGGGCTGGCCTGTGGAGCGGGGCGTGGATCGGTTGCTGCGTGCGGTGAATAGTCGCTTGCCGGATGATGTGGTGGTGCGGGCAATTGAGGTTGCGAGCCATGACTTTGATCCGACCAATGACACGGTTGCGAAGGCGTATTCGTACACGTTGCACGTGGGTGAGATGCGGGCCTTGCGTGATCGGCGGTTTGTGCATCAAGTGCGTGAGCAGCTTGATGTGGCGGCGATGCAGGCCGCGGCGCAGCACTTGGTGGGCGAGCATGACTTTGTGAGCTTCGCCGCGCTGCATCATGGTCGGTTGACGACGGTGCGGCGGATTTTCTCGTGCGATGTGCGGCAGGTGGAGAGTGCGGACGCCACTAGTACTCGCCGTGTGCGCATTGATGTCAGTGGCAGCGGATTTTTGTACAACATGGTGCGGATCATCAGCGGGACGCTGGTGGAAGTGGGACGCGGGCGTGCGAAGGTCAGCGATGTGCCGGCGATGATTGCGGCGAAGGATCGGCGCGCGGCGGGGCCGACGCTGCCGCCGACGGGGTTGTGCTTGGAGTGGATTCGATACGAGAAGGCACTGGGGACTGGGCACTAGGCATAAGGCATTAGGGATTGGGGATTGGGCATTGGGCATTGGGCATTGGGCATCGGGGACTGGGCGCGTACATTGGGGCTTGGCTCGCATTCTGCACATTTCCACGCGGCTCATTCTTGGTGGTAGCCAGGAGAACACGGTGTTGTCGTGCGAGGGGCAGGCGCGGCTGGGGCATGAGGTGCATTTGGCGTTTGGGCCGATTTATGGGCCGGAGGGGTCGTTGCTCGCGCGGGTGGAGNGCCGGGGGGGGGGGGGGGTTGTGGGGGGGGGCGGGAGGTTGTGGGCGGGAATCATCCGGACCTTCGCAGGGCCTCAGGTCCGGCGTCGGGTGGGGCGTCGGGGATGCGCATCGCGACGCATGTGGTGGGGGACATGATTCGGGAGGTTTCGCCGATTCGGGATTGGCGGGCGCTGGGGCAATTGACGCGGCTGATTCGTGCGATCAAGCCTGATGTGGTGCATACGCACAGCAGCAAGGCGGGGATTTTGGGTCGCGTGGCGGCGTGGCGATTGCTTGATGAATTGCCGAGCATGCGCGTGGTGCACACGATTCATGGGCCGCCGTTTATGCCGGTGGAGGGGTCGGTGGTAAGCCGCGCGAAGGTGATGGTGAACAACGCGGTGTACACGATTGCTGAGCGCGTGGCGGCGCGGCATTGTCATGTGATTGTGAGTGTGGCGGATGCGATGACGCGGCAGTTTTTAGATCGCAAGATCGGTCGCGCGTCGCAGTATGTGACGGTGCGCAGCGGGATGGAGATCGAGCCGTTTGTGCATGCGGGCGCGGGAGAGGACCGCGCGAGTGTGCGGCGAGAGCTTGGGATTGCGGAGGACGATTTTGTGATTGGCACCGTTGCACGGCTTGCGCAGCACAAGGGACATGATGATTTGATTGATGCGCTGGCGAGCGAACTTGCGAAGCGGCAGAACTGGAAGCTGTTGTGGGTGGGTGATGGGTGGTGGCGTGAGCGGCTGGAGACGCGATTGGAGAAACTGGGGCTGCGCGAGCGCGTGTTGATGACGGGGCTGGTGCCGCCGGAGCGTGTGCCGGCACTGATGCGGGTGATGGATGTGCTGGCGCATCCGAGTTATCGCGAGGGATTGCCGCGAACGGTGCCGCAGGCGCTGTTGGCGGGAGCGTTGCCTGTGGCGTACGACGTAGATGGGACGGGCGAGATTTGTCGCGAGATGCAGACGGGGCGATTGGTGCCCGTTGGAGATATTGCGAAGCTGCGCGAGGCAATTGTGTGGGCGTGCGAGCACCCGGCGGAACGCGCGGCGATGGTGGCGAGCGGCTGCGAGGAATGCGTGCGCGAGTTCAGTGCGAGCAAGATGGTGGAGCGGTTGGAGGGGGTGTACTTCGGTGTGGATGGTTCACCGCAAAGACGCGAAGAGCGCAAAGCAAGGCAGTGAAGGCGAGGTGGGTCGCGGAGGGGGGAGTGGGATTGGAGAGTGGGTGCGTATCGGACCATGGTGATGAGGCGTTGGTGATGCGTGATTGAGCGCGACGTGCAACGACTTTTTGCGAACTTCTCACCTCGTTGTCTTTCGCCTTTCTTTGCGTCCTTTGCGTCTTCGCGGTGAACCTTTTCCATCTTGAACTCCCTACGCTGGGGCCATGACCTCAGCTCCATCGTCAACGTCTGGTTCGCAACGCCGATTCATCAAGGACATGGGCGCGCCCGAGTTTGTGCGCGGGATTTTTTCCATTGCCAATGCGCAGATGGGGCAGACTCGCCAGGGCAAGCCATACCTCAAGTGCATCGTGGGTGATTCGTCAGGCGAGATGCCGGCACGGATGTGGTCAATTGACGAACCGACGTACAAGCGGCTGCCCACCGATGGATTTGTTTACGTTGAAGGCGAGACGCAGCCTTATCAGGGCGAGTTGCAGATGATCATTCATGCGATTGATCCTGCCGACCCCACGCCCGAGGAAATGCAGCAGTTGCTGCCGGTCACGAAGCGCGATGTTGCGCAGATGTTTGCGGAAGTGCAGCAACTGCTCGACACGGTTAAGCACCCGGCGGCGAAGGCGCTGGCGAACGCGTACCTGGCGGATGAATACCTGATGGACGCCTTCCGCCGCGCGCCCGCAGCAAAGAGCATGCACCATGCGTTCCTGGGTGGTTTGCTTGAGCACACTCTGACGCTGATGCAGATTGCTGATCGCGTGTGTCCGCTGTATCCCAAGATCAATCGCGACTTGGTGGTGCTGGGCTTGTTCCTGCATGATTTGGGCAAGACGCGCGAGCTCGTGTTTGATAAGGCTTTCGGCTACAGCGATCGCGGCGAACTGATTGGTCACATCGTCGACGGCGCGATCATGTTGCACGACAAGAGCCAGCAGGTGATGCGCGAGCAGAGCATGCGCTTCCCGGCGGGGTTCATCACGATTTTGCAGCACATCATCTTGAGCCACCACGGCGAGCCCGAGTTCGGAGCCGCGAAGATTCCCAGCACGCCCGAAGCGATCATGATCAACCTGATCGACAATCTCGATGCGAAGACGGTCATGGCGGTAGCAGCGGCCCGGCCCGAACGGACACAAGCGGTGGAACTGGGCGGGAGCTTTACCGAGAAGCAGTGGGCGCTCAACGGCGCGAAGCTGTATAAGAAGGACCCGCTGGGGATGTGATTGGTCTTCTGGTGGCCCGCCCGTCCCGGGCGAGCGAATGCATCCGAAACAGAATCCGGAACCCGCCATGGAATGGCGGGCCACCGATATACCATTGGCATGGAACTTGCAGGAGACGCGCGGATTGTGCCGATGAAGCGTCGCTGGGTTACAGCAAAGCCAGCAAGCTCGTGCCAAAGTCCGGTGATGCGCTCAGGTAGGACGCCTGTGCCGCCGGGCCAAAGCCCCAAAGTCGCGGAGGCGGCGGATGCGGTTTGAGACCAGCCAATCGATGAAGCTCGGCCAGTCGATGAAGCTGGCGCCGCGGATGATCCAGTCGATGGAGATTCTGCAGATGCCCCTCGCCGAGCTTGAGGAGCGGCTGGAGCAGGAGCTGGAGAGCAATCCGACGTTGGAGCTGAACGAGGGTGAAGTGCCGCCGATGGATCCGTCGGCGGCGACGCGCACGGCGGAGGGCGATGCCCCGACGAACGCCGACGACTTTGAGCGGTTGGGCGATTACGAAGAGAGCAATCCGGACGCGGCGGAGAATGTCTTTGACGAGTCGCGCATTGAGCGGACGCCTGACTTGGAAGGCATGTCGCTGCGGCGCGTGAGCGAAAGTGGCGATGGTGATTCAAAGCTTGAGGCGATGGCGGCGGCTCCCGCGCGGTCGGCGAGTTTGCTGGACCAACTTCGCGGGCAGTGGGCATTGGTGGATGTTGAGCCTGCGCTGCGGCCCTTGGGTGAGTTGATTCTGAACTTTCTGGAAGACGATGGCTCGCTCAAAACCGGTTTGGATGTGATTGCTGATCGTGCGGTGGTGTTGGAAGGTGCGGACAAAATGCCTCCCACGCGCGGCGGCGGGCCGGTTTTCTCGCAGCGGCCCACGGTTGGGCAGCTTGAACGTGCGCTCAAGGCGGTGCAGTTGTTTGTCGAGCCTGCGGGTATCGCGGCCCGCAACCCTGCCGAGTGCTTGCTGCTGCAGCTAGATGCGCTTGAAGGGGAAGAGGTCGGCGGCGGCTGGCCTGGCGTTGTGTTTACGAACGCACGCACGCTGGTGAGCAAACACCTTGATGACTTGATGCAGAATCGGCTGCCGCGTGTGGCGGAGCGAACGGGGCTGAATCTTGAGCAGATCAAAGACGCGCTGGTGCTGCTGCGCCGGCTGAGTTTGGCGCCGGGTAGGCGACTTGTTGAAACCAACGAGCGACCGATCGTGCCTGATGCAATCGTTGAGTTTGACGAAGTGACGGGGAAGTACTTCGCGTATCTCAACGACAATCACTTGCCCAATCTGCGCATCAACATGGAATATGCCTTGCTGACCAAAGACAAGGCAATGCCCAAGCGCGACAAGGAATTCATCAAGACCAACTTGGGAAACGCTCAGTGGCTGCTTGATGCGGTCAATCAGCGTCGGCACACGCTGCTACGAGTCGTGAACAAGGTCGTTGAGCATCAACGCGAGTTTTTTGATTATGGTCCGCAGGCCCTGCGACCGTTGCCCATGACGCAAGTGGGTGAAGAACTCGGCATTCACGTTGCCACGGTTTCGCGAGCGGTTGCTGAGAAGTTTCTTGCCACGCCTCGCGGGGTGCTGCCGCTTCGCAAGTTTTTCTCAGGTGGCGTGCAGACCGAAGGTGGCGAAGAAGTGGCGTGGGATGCGATCAAAGCCGCGCTGCGGGAAGTGATCGAGGGCGAAGACAAGAAGAAGCCCTTGAGCGATGATGCGCTGGCGGAAGAACTCAAGAAGCGCGGCATCGATATCGCGCGGCGCACGGTGGCGAAGTATCGCGATCAGTTGCAGATTCAGCCCGCGCGGCTTCGCAAGGTGTTTTGAGCAGGCCCGGCAAAACCCGCGGAAAACCGATGCGATTGTCTGCTTGCGATTTCGCCATCGAATGAGCATGACACTGCCCGGCTATGTTTCCGCATGGCAAATCGCGCTTTCGTCGTCGCTGGTCTCCTCTCGCTTGCTTCTGCTGCGATGGCGCAGCCCGTGCCCGTTTCGCTCTCGGGTGCGCCCGGCGCGTACACGCTGCTGCGAGACGGCAAGCCTTACTTCGTCGCCGGCGCGGGCGGCACAGCTTCGCCGGATTTGCTCAAGAGCGTGGGCGGCAACTCGATTCGCTTGTGGGGAGCCGACAACATCGACAAGCAGCTTGATGACGCGCACAAGCTCGGGCTCACCGTGACGGTTGGCATCTGGCTTGAACACGAGCGGCACGGATTCGATTACAACAACGCCGATCAAGTTGCCGAGCAATACGAGAAGGCCAAAGCCGCGATTCTCAAGTACAAGGATCATCCTGCCGTGCTCATGTGGGGCATTGGCAACGAGATGGAAGGCGAAGGCGATGATGCGGCGATCTGGTCGGCGATCAACAACATCGCAGCGATGGCCAAGCAGCTTGACCCCAACCACCCGACCATGACCGTGATTGCTGAAATGGGCGGGCAGGGGCAGAAGGTCAAGAACATTCATCGCCTCTGTCCGGCGATCGACATCATCGGCATCAACAGTTACGGCGGCGGGCCTTCAGTTGCGGAGCGATACAAGAAGTTTGGCGGTACCAAGCCCTACATCATCACCGAGTTTGGCCCCAACGGCACGTGGGAAGTTGGTCGCAACGATTTTGGTGCGCCCAGCGAATTGACGAGCACGCAAAAAGCCAGCGCGTTTCGCAACACGTATGAAAAGTCGGTGCTTGCCGCGAAGGGCACGTGCCTGGGTTCGTACGCGTTCTTGTGGGGCCACAAGTTTGAAGCAACCGCGACATGGTTCGGCATGTTGCTGCCGGATGACTCGCGCCTTGCGTCCGCCGACATCATGAGCGAACTGTGGACGGGCAAAGCACCGGCCAATCGCGTGCCGGTCATTGAAACGTTTGCGTTTGATGGAGCCGATCGCGGCGCGCCGGGCGCGAACGTGAAGGTGAAACTCGTCGCGAGCGACCCTGAAAAGGACGCGATGACGGCCGAGTGGGTGCTGCTGCGCGAAACCAACCAGTACGAAACCGGCGGCGACTTCATGGCCACGCCCGAGCAACTTGCAAAGTCCGTGCATGACGCCAGCACGACCGGCGCGACTATTACGCTGCCTGCGCAGGCGGGCGTGTATCGCATCTACGTCTACCTTCGCGACGGCAAAGGCGGCGGCGCGACGGGGACGCTGCCGGTGCTGGTGAAGTAAGCGAGCGTCTGCGCAGCTTATATCTCGTTCAATTTCACGAACATGGTGCTGGCTGCGGCCCTGCCAAGTGTCCCGAGTGCGGCGTGGCGTATCCGCTGGTGCCGCCGCCAACGCCGAGGGAAGTGGCGGGGGGAAAAGGCCAGACGTGATGCAAATGCGAAAGTAGTGTGCACGTCACATTACAAGCCAGAGAAAAGTGTTCGAAAAAAACGATGCTTCTCGCCATGCTTGCGGATAGAAGTTTCGAGCATCATTCCAAAATATGTCCAGCGCTTGCCGCACTCGGGGCAGACATTAGTCGTCAGACCAATGAGATCGTGGCCGCACTCGCACGCGAACGAATCACTTGCAACGGCCGCACGACACCGGATGGACTGATCGACACCTTTCAAAATCAGCCATGCGCGAAGGTTTGCGATCGCGGCGTCGGACTGGGCAACTTCACCGAAAGCGCTGAGCGGGAAACAAATGCCGTTGCACTTTTCCGTATACGTCAACATGACATGGGAATCGAACGTGACGACGTCTTCGAAGTTCTGCCAAAAAAGTGTCATCCTCGTCATGTCTGCCGTGATTGTCACGCCACCGTCGTCGATTACAACAGCCCGCTGCTGCAGTGCTGCGGTAGAGCAGCTGCGTTGATGTTCAAGCAGTAGGTCCAAGTACCTGATCCACGGCAACTGCCGCTGCCGCGCGTACAGGTAGTAAGGAACCCAAACAGCTGCGCCCAAGAATAACCCGAATGGCCATAGATCGGGAACTTTTGCGCTGACCAATATCAAGCCCATCACAAGAAAAAGGACGAGCATGGGCACGCAGGAAACGAGTTGAACTCTGCGCTCCATGCTCGAAAGTTTGCGCAAGCCCGGATAAAGCAGTAGCAAATGGTCGACATACGCCGCGTCACCACGCCAATCGTGTACGTACGAGAATTGAAGCGTGCTTGGAGCGGACACTCAAAGCAACGATAGGTCTGTCTGACAACGCCTCGCTACAGAGCGAGGCGTTGCACGAAACGTTTGCATGATGAACAGGCGTGGTTCTTACACGTTACTTCAGCGCCGCCGCACCACTAATAATTTCCGTCAGCTCCGTCGTAATCTGTGCCTGCCGGGCGCGGTTGAATTTCCGCGTGTACAGCTTGCCCATCTTGCCAGCGGCGTCGGTTGCGCTCTTCATTGCCACCATGCGGGCCACGTGCTCGCTCACCACGGCGTCGTTGAAGGCTTGGAACAGCAGTGCCTTGACGGCGGCGGGCAGAATCGCGCCCAGCAGTTCTTGTGCGTTGGGAGCGAACTCGAAAATCTGGTTGGGGCCCTTGGCCGCTTCAGACTTCTTCGCGCCCAGGTTGTCGGTTTGGAAGGGCAGCAGTTGCACAACCGCCGGTGCTTGCCGGCTGGTACTCAGGAACTTCATGTAGATCACGCGCACGCTGGAAATTTTGCCCGCGATGAACATGCGGGTGTATTCCTCGGCCAGTTGCTGCACGTTTTCGTACGTGGGCTTGTCGCCAAACTGGCTGTGCTGGCGAGCGACGTTGATGCCCGCGAACTTGAAGAAGCCCGCGCCTTTCTTGCCCACCAGTTCAATCACGCCGCCTTTGGCAGCGTCGTTCTTCTTGAAGAAGTTCATCGCTGTCCGCAGCACCGAGCCATTGTAAGGGCCGCACAGGCCGCGATCGCTGGTAATGACCAGCGTGAGTTCCTTCGCGCCCGGCGCGGGCTTGACGCTGCCCAGCAGCGGGTGGCTCACTTCGCTGCCCATCGCGCCAGCCAATTGCTGGACGAGATCAAACAAAGTTTCGGTGTAGGGCTTGCCCGCCGTCGCCGCTTGCTGGGCGCGCGCGAACTTGCTGGTGGCGATCATCTGCATCGTCTTGGTGATGCGACGAATGTTGGCAACCGCCTTGATGCGTTTCTTGATCTCGCGTGTCTTTGCCATAGGGGGGCGAGTATAGGTGCGCGGAGCGGGCGAAAGTGCAACTGTCCGGCGTGTGTTTGGTGTTTGTGCTCTGCCAATCAACCGTGTCGAAAATTCCCGCGTTTTCGTGTCGAAATCGTCTCGGACGTCCGGACTTGCAGATGAAAGAGGAACGAGCGAGCAATCGCGCTCACGACCGACGCGGGAGTACGAACCTGGCTCACGCGCCGTGCCAGCCAGCTCACGCCGTAAGTGCATCTTCCAACAGCAAGCCATCGTGCGCAAGCTGCATGTTCGCTGGCAGCCGAGCATTGGTCGCCTCGTGCGGCAACTCGTGACTCATGTGAATGAAATACGTCTGATTCGCGTCGATTTCCGCCGCGATATTGACCGCTTCGTCAATCGTCAGATGCGTGGGATGCTTTCGCTCACGCAGACAATCAAGCACCAACGTTCGCAGCCCACGCAGCCGCGCCCAACTCTCAGTGGGAATCGCCGAAGTGTCGGTGCAGTACGCAAGAGGAAGTACGCAAGTACCTGAGTACCCAAGTACCGAAGGAGATTCGTCCGTTACCCTCTGCCCTTCGGTACTTCGGTACTCCGGTACTCCGGTACTTCCTGCCTTTTCAATTCTCCACCCCAGCACCGGCAACCGGCCATGCAGCAGTCGAATCGGCGTAAAGCTCATGCCCCAGCGAATGATCGCAACACCCGCTTCAATCTCGCGCTCGGGCAAGGTGTTGGGAATCAAACTCGCGACAAAACTGTCGTTCACATTCCGCTCGCGCTCGAAAATATGTTGATACACCCGCCGCAAACTCGCCATCGTGTGTTCGTCGGCGATGATCTCAATCGGCGTGCGCTGCACCGCATTGAATCGGCGGACTTCATCAAGCCCGAACATGTGATCAACGTGATTGTGCGTAAAGAAAATCGCATCACACCGCATGAGTCCCGCGCGAATCGCCTGCGCACGCAAATCCGGCCCCGCGTCGATGAGCACAACGCGATCTTGGTTCGTGTCATCTGTCCACATGACCGCCGCCGAGCAACGCATGCGGTTGTCGCTCGGGTCCGTGCTACGACAAACATCGCAGCAGCAGCCGATCATCGGAATGCCTGCTGACGTGCCCGTACCAAGAAAAAGAAAACGCGCCGATTTCACGGTGCGTTCGCCCCCTTTTCGCCCTCAAACTTCACCATGTTCTGCACTTCTTCAGGCGTCGGAGCCGCTTCGAGCCACGCCGCTTCAATGAACGCCGACAACTCGTTCGCCGCATCCGCAAGCCGCGTGATGATGAACTCCTTGCCCGCAGGCTGCTCCAATTCGCCCGCCTTCTGCATCTTGTACAGCGGCTCCATCTGCGCATACGAGCGTTCAAGATGCGTGAGCACTTCTCCGAACAAGTCGTCGCGATCAAGCTTTCGCTCAGGCTCAAACTTCGCTTGCAAATCAGCATCGTTGATGTTGTGCAGCTTCAGCACGCCGCCATCGATATACGCGTGAATGCCGCGATCGGTGGTATAGGCGTTGGGGTTTTCACCCACCCAACCGTGATGGTGCTTGGTCGTGTGCAAAGGCTGCGACGCATCACCCACAAAGTGCGAGAGTTGTCCGATGTGTACGCGCGCGTTCCACTTCGCTGCTTCGATCTGCACGTCCTTCGCACCATCCTTGTTGAGCATCTCAAGCATGCGCACGCTCTTGAACGCGCCGACGATCTTGCCGTACGTCTCCATCGCCGCGATGGGCAAGAAGCCCGGATACTCATCCGTCTTCGCAAAATCCTTCTTCTCATCGATAGGTGGCCCCGCAAATTCCGGCTTGGCGCGCGCGAGTGCAATCTGCTTCACATATTCATGCCGCAGCCGGGGCATCGTCCGCAGCGTCATGCCCAGCGGCTCAAGATCATCAATGTCCAAATAGTGATCAGGGTTGTTGAGGTGCGTGAGCTGGCCAACCTTCACGCCCCGCCAGCGATCAGGCACCTGCGATTGATCCGCAATCGCAGTCACGCTCGCATCGTCCTTGATCCACGCCGGCATGTCGCTCGCAAGCCCGCGCAGCGCAACCCGCGTAATCATGCGATGCCCCGAACCATCCCACGCACGCGCCGAAACCGTGAAAACACAGGCCGCAAGACCCGCAGCAACAATCACCGCCAAACGCAGAAATGAACGCTTCATGCATGATGATTGGCGCGAAAACGTCAGTCGCACGTCAGCCGCGAGTGCAATCTTGCATGAACTTCTTCACGCAATTCTCGGTCGCGTCAGTTTGGTCCGCACCAACGTCGCTCGCGCTGCCCGGCGTTGCTCCTGGTCAAGCTCGCGCCCAACCGCGCGCTGCAGGTGCGCGGGCTGCACCAATAGCATCAATTGATTAATCACGCGCATCGTCGGCCCCTCCGCACCAGGGCCCGCCGAGCGCAGCAGCCCCATGCTTACCCCAAGCCGAACCAAACTCAACGCGCCCATCGCTTCTTCCGTCGTCAGTAATCGCGCACACACCAGCAATCCCCACGCGCGCCAGATCTGGTCATCAAGCCCCACGCGGCGTTTTGCAAGCAGCTCGCGCCGACTCAAGCGTTCATACTCCACCACCCGCGGCACAATCTGCCGCTCAAGTTCGTGCAGCACTTGTGCTTCGCTCTTGCCCAGCGTTGCTTGATTACTGATCTGAAACAAATCGCCAACCGGCTCGCTGCCTTCACCATAAAACCCGCGAACGGCAAGTGCCATATCCGTCGCCGCACGCTTTACCTTTTCAATCTCACCCGTCAATCGCAAGCCCGGCAGGTGCAGCATCACACTCATCCGCAGCCCCGTGCCCACATTGGTTGGACACGCCGTGAGGTAGCCAAACTTGGAGCTAAACGCGTATGCCAGCTTCGCCTCAACCTTGTCATCAATCGCGTCAATGTCGTTCCACGCATCACCCAGTGCCAGCCCGCTGCGAATAGCTTGCAGCCGCAGATGATCTTCTTCGTTCACCATGATCGCCAGGCGTTCGTCCGGCACGCTGATCGCAACGCCGCGCGGGTCTTCGTTCGGGTTCGCCCCGCGGCCTTTGCCGTGGTTCTTGCTGATCAAGTGCCGCTCAACAAGTAACTGTCGCTCGAGCGCAGGCGAGCCATGAATATCAACCCAGATCATCTTTTCCGCCAGCGCCGCGTTCATTACGCAATCGCGACAAACCTGCATCGTCTCCACCCGATCGCGCCGGGTCGCTTTGGTTGCAAATGGCCTGCCCGCAAGATTGCGCGCCAGTCGCACGCGCGACGACATGACAACATCATGCGATTCACCATCGCCGCGCAGCCACGCCGCTCCCATTTCGAGCGCTGGCTGTGTCGGTTGAGAACCAGACTGCGCAGGCTGTGGCTTCTCCCCCTCAGGCTGCTGCGAAGGTACATCAGGTGGTTGCTCGCTCACGCTGCACCGCCTTCGTTGGTCGCATCAGTTTGCATCGCCTGCGACTCGCGCAATTCGATCTTCCGCAATTGGTCACGCAGCTTCGCCGCCATCTCATATCGCTCGTCCTTCACCGCTTGGTCAAGCTCCGCGCGAATCATCCGCACGCGCTGCTCGCGTTCTTCCGCCACGCGCGCTGCCGCTTCACGCACCGCTTCTTCACCCACTTCACTCATCGCCCGTTTGGGCAGCTTGCCCACATGCGTCTGCCCACCCTCGTGCGCCCGTTCCAGCAGCGGCAACAACTGTCCTTCAAACGCGCGATAGCAATCCGCACATCCAAGCAACCCATGCTGTTTGAACTCCGCAAACGTCGTCTTGCACGTCGGACACGCATTCGCCCTTGCCGGCTGCGCCGCAGGCGGCACCACAGGCGTCAACCCCTGTGCCACCACAAAGTGCTTGATGAGCTCATCAATCGGCTTCTGCGGCTGGATCGAAATCCCGCTCGCATGCGCGCATTCCTCGCACAAATGGCGCTCGATCTTCACGCCGTTCCGCACGGTAACTTCGTGAACCGTCGCTTCGCGGTCGCAGTGGTCGCATTTGCGGTTCATGGTTCATTGTAACAGGCGTGCTCGTATCGGAGCAGCATATCCGAATTGTCCATTGACACAGTCGTTATACTTTCTTCAAGGAGGTATTTATATGATGCATTGTGTCAACTTTTTGGGCGGCGTTGGACTCTTCGCCTCGTCCGTATTTGCCCAGTGTTTCACTTTCGGCGGCCAGCAGCCATCGCCTGCGCTCAATCTCGCACCGGGCAGCGAGGTTTACGACCTCGAAGTCGTCGACCGCGACGGCCCCGGCCCGCAGCAGCCCGTTCTCATGATCGGCGGCATGGCTGGCGGCTACCAGTGGAACGGCGCAACACTCACGACCATCACCTCCTCACCGGTGCGCCAATTCGCGAGCAATACGTCGGGCACCTTGTATGTGCTGCGCGAGGACAATCTCGTAGAGATCAAACCCGCCACGCTGCCAGCGAGCGTGTTGGGCGGCTTCACCGGTCAAATCAACGCCATCGCCGACGTCAACGGCACACTCTGGGCTGGCGGCCGCGTGATCGGCGTGAACGGCACATTGCGCCCCGTGCTCACGCGCCTGTCGGCCGGACGCTGGCAGGATGCCACGCCGCCAGAACTGCAGGGAAACATCTTTGTGCTGGGACGCTCTGGCTCTAACGTCGTCATGGGCGGATCGCTTGGGTGGCCCCGGCCGTCCGACGTCGGGGGTCAACTGGTCTTCGGACCAATGTTGCTCGTCGGTCCCTGGGGCGGAACCTTCAGCAACCCTTACTTCAGTTTGCCAGTGATCACACTGATGACGACGCAGATGGAAGTCGTGAGCGACGGTATGTTACTTTGGTTTGGATTTTCGCAAGTCGCTCCGCCGTCGGCACTCGGTCCTGATGCGTCCAGCATCACCGCCCTGACTGCCAGTGTTTCGACGACGAGCAATCAGTTGGTGGAGGGCTACTACGCCACCGATACCGGCCGACTCTTTCGGTTTCAGCGACAGTTTTTTAGCGGTTCCGTGTCGTTCCAACCCACCGGCATCCTCGCCAACGGCCCCATCTACGCCATCGAGTCCTTCCAAAACGATCTCTACATCGCCGGCGCATTCACCGAAGTCAACGGCCAGCCCGCCATCGGCGTCGCTCGCCTCCTCAACACCGGCGCACCCCAGTTCACTCAGCAACCCTCAAACCAGCAGGTCTTCGCCACCGAAACCCTCACGCTCGCCGCACCCGTGGCGAATCCCACTGATGTGACGTTCCAGTGGTCATTCAATGGCACGCCCATCGGCAACGGCTTGACCCAAGGCAGTCAACTCGTGAGCGGCGCCAACACCTCCGTCCTCAGCATCCAGCGGCCGCGCGTCACGATGTCAGGCATCTACACCCTTCGTGCCACCAACTCATGCGGCACCACCACTTCATCGCCCGTTGAAGTCACCATCGTTCCCGCCTGCGACAGCGTCGACTTCAACAACGATGGCATCTTCCCCGATGACCAAGACGTCGTCGCGTTCTTCCGCGTGCTCGCTGGCGGCCAGTGCTTTGAGTGACAATCGCAGTTTCGAGCGACAATCGTAAAGATCACGAAAAAACCCGCAGGCTCGCCTGCGGGTTTTTCATGTACTTGATCGAACTTACTGAGCAGCCTTCTGCTGACGGGTATACCCGTACTTGCGCTTCAGCGCCTTCACCACCATCCCCGTGCGGATGGCCTTGGTCGACACGCGAACGCGCGTCTGCTTGCCGTCCATCACCGCAACCACCGCTTGCAGATTGGGCTTGAAGCTCCGGCGAGTGATGCCCGTGGGCTTGAGGCCGAAGCCGCCCTTGGCAACCGCTTGACCGCGCCAGGCGCGCTTCATGCCGCGAGAAGTCTTCTTACCAGTCAGAGGGCACACATTCGGCATGATCCACCTCAAAAGAGCCCGCGCGGAAGCGAGAGCCCGAAACGTCAACATCCACCAACGGCCTTCCAGCCGCCCACCGCGAAATGCAGGGCCTGAAGTATTGGCGCGAAACCCACCCCGGGCAAGGCGCGGCGGAAGACGGCGTGGTGCCGGTCGTAGCCAAGTTCAGAATTGCTGCAATTCAGCGTTTATTTCCGATACTATCCAAGAATCCGAACTTGCGGTTTGTGTTTTGTTTGATATACTGGAGGGTCAGATGGCTCAGGGATCAACCATCGAATGGACGCAGGCCACCTGGAATCCAGTTGCAGGCTGTACGCCTATTTCTCCTGGCTGCCTCAACTGCTACGCCGCACGAATGGCTTTGCGGTTGCAGGTCATCGGCGAGTCAAGCGGCTGCGCAAAGTACATCGGCACGGCAAAGCGAGCAAAGGACGGCCGTCCTGTCTTTGCCGGAAAGATCAATCTCGACGAGAAGGCGCTGGAAGTTCCCACGCGCTGGCGCAAGCCGCGGCTCATCTTCGTCAACTCCATGAGCGACTTGTTTCACAAGGATGTACCACTTGATTTCATCAAGCGAGTCTTCGATGTCATGCGTCGATGCCCTCAACATGACTTTCAAGTGCTGACGAAGCGGCCGGAACGTACCGCCGAACTCGCCGACAAACTCGATTGGGCCGACAACATTTGGATGGGGACGTCGGTGGAGAACGCGCTGTACACCCACCGCATCCGCTCGCTCGTTGAAGTGCCCGCGAAAATTCGCTTTCTCTCATGCGAGCCATTGCTCGGACCCATTTCCAAACTGCCTCTAGACGGAATTCATTGGGTCATCGTCGGCGGCGAAAGCGGCCCCGGTGCGAGGCCCATGGAACGCGAATGGGTTGAACAAATTCAACTGCAATGCGCGTCGAAGAACGTGGCTTTCTTCTTCAAGCAGTGGGGTGGGGTGCAGAAGAAGCGCGCCGGCAGGAAACTTCGTGGCAAAGAGTTTAATGAGATGCCAAAAGTGAGGCGAACATGTCCGACGGACCAATTGAAGACGGCCTAGTGATTCCAGAGGTTGGAGCTTGGAGTAGACGAAAATACCATTTTCTTGGCCGATACTTGCAGGCTTTCACGACAGCCATGAAAGGCAAGCCGCAATGGAAAGAACTACATTACATCGATTTGTTTAGTGGTGCCGGCGTGGCGAAGCTGCGGGGAAGCGGGCAGCTTGTTTACTCAAGCGCCTTGCTTGCTGCCCAGACTGAGAATCCCTTTACACAACTGCATCTGTGCGACGCGAATCAAGACAATGTCAGTGCGCTTGCAGCGCGGTTGGCAAAATTCCCTCAGCCGATGCCTCCGAGGATCTTGCAAGGAGATGCGAATCAACTCATCCACAAATTGCTTGAGCCAGTTCCAGCAAGAGACGCACTGTGCATGACTTTTGTCGATCCGTTCGGGTTGCACTTTGACTTCGATACGGCTCGCGCGATTGCGACTCGTCGCTCCGACTTACTCGTGTTGTTTGCCGACAGCATGGACGCACTCAGAAATTGGAGTGCTTACTACAACGAGAATCCCAATTCTTCACTCGATCGGTTTATGGGTGAATCGGGTTGGCGAACACTTTTGGACAAGCCGAAACAGAAAGCGGCGCAAGAGTTACGATCGCGATATCGCGAGCAACTGAAGAAAATTGGTTACGAGTACTTCCGTGAGGTTCCAGTTGCAAACGCGAATGATCGAGACATCTATACCCTGCTGTTTGCTTCGCGAGCAAAGATCGCAGTACAGATTTGGGACAAGTTGTCGCTGAAAGACGAGTTTGGCCAGCAGAGTTTGCGATTTGATTCGCCCGAATAGACTCGATCTCAGCGAATGCGAGCGTGCTTCCGGTCTCACCCAAATATCAACTTCGCAATCACCACATACGCGTTCGTCAACGCGCCCTCCCGAAAGAACGTCGGCACCATTTTCGGATGCCCAATGAACGGCCGCAGCATCCAGCCCATCTGCATGCCCACAAACGCGTACATGCCCAGCCATGCCAGCAGCATGACCAGGTGCGTGCGATTGCGTGCAATCAGTCGGCGATACCACCGCAGCATGACGAGCTGCGCGACTACCGCCGCGACGGTGAACATCGCCGCGTTGGTCAAAATCGCAAAGCGATGCGTCACGCCCGTGAGATAAACAAACTGCGTTACCGGCGCGAGGCTCGCCAGCGCAATCGTCAGTCCCGCTTGCCCCACCAGAATCGCTCGCAGCGCATCACGAAAATCATCCCGCAGCCCGGCGACCGTATTGAGCACAAAAAATCCCGGCAGCACCACTGCCGTCGTCGCCATGATCAGCAGCGGACTCTTCATCGCACCAAACAGCACGAGCTTCCATCGCTCACCCTCAAACACGCGCCAACCACCCATCGCCGCACCATACATCGCGCCCGCGATGACGATGACAACAAGCAACGTGCGCAGCGAAGGCTCATACGCATGCGCGCGACGAGCAATGCCGTCGAAAAGTTCGCTCAGCAGCCGAGCAAAGTTGGAGGCGGTGGAAGTCATGGGGGAAGCGAAAAAGCGAACAAGCGAGGGAGCGAGGAAGGGTGAAGACAATCAGCGATGACAGAAGCGAAGTTGCCCTTCCCCTTTCTTCGCTTCTTTACTCTCTCGCTTCTTCGCTCCCCCTCACTTCAACATCTCCGCGATGTTCTGCCCTACGCCCGTAAAGAAGTTGTCAATCCGCGGCCGAAACAGCGTGAACGGTGCATTGGGGTGCCCAATGAATGGACGCAGCAGCCAGCCCATCTGCGCGCCCACCGCGCCGTACAAAATCACCCACACCCAGAAAATGATCGTCGCGCTACCAACGCGATTCTGAATGAACGTCTCGCGCTCACTCGGCGGCCGCCATGCAGCAGGATTGGTTGCTACGTTGATACCCGGGTTCGCAAGTTCCGCCGCCGTGACAGCCTCGTTGCTGCGTTCGCCGCGATCAAACTCTTCTTCCGCCGCCTGCGCCGCCAGCCTCCGCAACGTGCGGAACAAGAACCCAAGCCCGATGAATCCGCCAATTGCCAGCAGCACCACATTGAGCACCACCATGAACGCATAGCTGTCGGTTGAGAGCGTGAAGAACCCGACGATGGGCCCCATCGATGCTGATACTGCAAGGTTCACCACAATCGCGCTGACCAGAAGTCGCAGCGTGGGATGCAACCCCAGCCTGCAACCAACCAGCGCGTTGAACACATACAGCGATGGAAACGTGACGCACAACGTCAGCAAGAACAACGCCGGCAGTTTGACCATGCTCGCAGCCGCCTGCTTGAGCGCGATATCCGAGCCCTTGTTCGCCATGGCATACCACGCCATGAAAAACCCGTAAATCGCCCCAAGAATAATCGCTGCGGGCACGAAAACGCGAGCCGGCAAGGCCAGCGCATTGTCACGCAACGCAACATCGCTGGTGCGCTTGCCACGAAGGAGCCCGTCAACGGCGGAGAAGATGGCTTTCATGCGAATAAATTCCGGCGGAGGAAGCACCCAGCGACAGCCGGGCGATAGTCCAGTTTACCACGAAACACGATGCCTGTGCATGGCTCCTCCGTCAGAAAATGGTGACAGAATGAACATTCGAGTTCTCGGGCAGTCCACGCCGGTTCGTCCTGCAGTGGGCAACTACGCAAGTTCGCACTGTCCACAACAGCACTAATCATCAACATGTTTTTCACTGCGAAAATCATGCTACACTTTTCGCATGTTCCACCCCGACAACATCACCAGCCTCACCGACTTCCAGCGCAACACCGCCAAGTATCTCAAGCAACTGAAAAAGACCAAGCAGCCCATCCTGCTCACCGTGCGAGGCAAAGCGGCATTAGTCGTCTCACAGCCGCAAGCGACAGTGGCCGCGCCACCGCCCCGAATTGCACAAACACCAAAGCAGATCGCCGCACGAATCCGTCTCGCGCTCGCCGACCGCGGCCCTGGTGTTCCCGCCGAAGAAGTCTTCGCCGAACTCCGCAAGAAGTACCTCGAACCCGCGCGCAAGCGATCAAAAGTGTCAGTTGGTCGCAAGGCAAGTTGAACTCGCCGAGGGGAACCAGATGAAGCTTTACCGCGTAGCCATCAGCCCTCGCGCCCGCGAAGATCTCAACTCCATCACTCACTATCTCTGCGCCGAAACATCCGCTGAATCAGCATCGCGTGTGCTCGAAGCAATCGAACACGCAATACTCAACTTATGCGTTTTTCCGGATCGATACCCCGCTTCGCGTGAGTCAGACCAGCTTCGACAGGTTGTTTGCAAGAACTATCGCATCCTCTTCCGCGTCGGCCGCTCCACTGTCACTGTCGTCGCTGTCGTGCATGCCGCACAACGACACAAGTAAGTTCACCTGACAACCCGCAGTCGCTTTCTCGGGCCTACCTCCACAACTCCCCCAACCAACCCCCCTCCCTCTCCCGCTACACTCCCCCATGACCACCCCGCACGCTCCGTCCAACCACATGAAAGCACCCGCCAACCGTCCCAAAGACGTCGAGCTTGCAAGTCAAATCTCGCCTCGCCGCAAAACCACGCAGGCAACCACCATTCCCGAGCTCGCCCACGAACAGCTCGAGCACTTCGGCATCGATCCCAAGAGCGACTTCGGCCAGCGACTCAGCATGCTCGCCCAGCATCTCTACAGCGGCCATGCCGACATGCGCATGCTTTGGGACACCACCGTGCGCGAGCTCGCATCGCTCCCTCGCAAAGACCGCATCGAACGTTTCGCCGCACAAAAGTTCTTGTGTTACCAGCTCGCGAAAATGCTCGACACGCTGCAGCACCCCTTCCGCAAGACTTACCAAAGCCTCGTCCCCAGCACCGCCCAGCGCCTGCCCAAAGGCCCTTATCCGATCTTTGATAACGTCACCGCGATCTTCAGCGCCAAGCCCGTCATCACCCGCACCGCGACCTATATCTACGCGTGTGCCGAGTGGGTTGACGAAGCCTTCCAAGGCAAAGAGATGATGCTCGAGGTCTACTCGCGTCTTCTCAACCCCACCAACGTCAGCCTCGCGAATCACATTGTCGATATCGAAGCCGGCCCCTACGCCCACGAGTACTTCGCCTGGAACTTCAACTCCGGCATGGCCGCGGTTGATGCCATCCTCAGCCACCTCGTCGGCGCGCGCGATATCATCATCACCAGCCGCAACGTCTACGGCGGCACCTACCAGCTCATGCACGACTGGTACGCCAAGAAGAGCAACCTCGATATCAGCGTCAACTTCTTTGATGGTTACGAAGTCAAGGACTTCCTCGCCGCGTTCGACAAAGTCAGCGCCGCCAACGCCGATCGCATCAAGGAAGGTCGCCACGTCTACGTCTACATTGAAAGCCCCTGCAACCCGCACGGCTACGTGCTCGATGTCCCCGGCATCTGTAAAGAAGCTCACAAACGCGGCCTCACCGTCATCTGCGACTCTACCGTCGGCACGCCTTTCCTCCACCGCCCGCTGCAAAAGACCGACATTCTCGAACGCCCCGACTTCATCATCCACAGCTACACCAAAGACCTCAGCGGCCACGGCAGCACCACCGCAGGCGTTGTCATCGGTCGCAACGAACGCATGTTCATGGGCAAGCATGACAGCATGCTGGGCATCGCGCCCGACGGCACCAAGCGCACGTACTCGTGGGACGAAACCCTCTTCTGGAACGTCTACTACGTCAAAGGTGCGTTCCTCGATAGCGACAAAGCCTACGAAGTCATCAACGGCATGCACACCCTCGAAATCCGCATGCTGCAAAAAGTCGTCAACACGCTCACCTTCACCGAGTTCCTCCAAAGCCACCCCGACATCAACGTCAAAAGCAACGCCGCACCCGGCAACGAAAACGCCGGCGTCCGCGAGCGCGTCATGTTCCAAGGCTTCCCCGCCCCGCTCTTCACTTTCGACTTTGAAGGCAAGAAGACCAGCGGCACCAAATCCGCCCGCCCCAACATCGACCGCCTCCACTTCGAACGCTTCTTCGATTGCCTCGACCCCATCTTCGGCCACCAAGTCAGCCTGGGCCAGCCCAACACCGTGGTCCTCTGCCCCGCCATCACCAGCCACAGCGAAATGAGCGAACAAGCCCTCGCCGACGCTGGCATCAGCCCCACAACCGTCCGCGTCGCCGTCGGAGCCGAAGACCCCCGCACCCTCATGGCCCACCTCATCAAAGCCGCCGAAAGCGCCCTCGACGTCGTGGTCCCCGGCTTCAGCAAAAAGTTCCCAACAAGCGAAGCCTGCGACGCCATGTACTTCAAGCACTACACAGCAGTGCATGAGAAGTACATGAAGAGCCAGCCGATGATGAAAGAGCTTTTGACGTAACCCAAAGAGCAACAAACTACATCAGCACAACTGCTGCGCACCCCGACGCCGGACCTGAGGCCCTGCGAAGGTCCGGAGCGATCCACCAACTGCTCCCAATCCCAAGTTCCCCAATCCCAAGTTCCCCAATCCCAAGTTCCCCAATTCCAAGTCCCACACCCACAGCCGCCCCCAAGCGGCTGTTGTTCTTTCCCGGAATTCTCATTCAACCAACTGACTTCCTGTTACGCCACCCACGACGCAAGCGATACTTCCAGAACCCCCAGTCTCAGTTCAATTCTTCCACAACGCCCGCTCGCCGAGCACCACGCAGACGCAGAACGTCTCGATCACCGCCACCGCGCCAGTCGCTTCGCGCCCGGCTGCGACTCCATCGACTTCAACAACGATGGCCTCTTCCCAGACGACGCCGACCTCATCGCGTTCTTGCGTGTGCTGGCTGGCGGGGCGTGCTGAGCGCGACAAGCTCATTCGCATATGGCTCGCGGGCTTGGATCTGCGCACTTTATTTTTGAAAAATCTGCGTATGCGCTGTCCAACCCGCGCCGCTCGTTGACTATTCAATGTCATGAACACAGATTCCCAATCGTTCACCTTCCTCACACGGCTGTGCAGCAAGGTCAAAGCCCTCGCGTTTGCGCTGGTCATCGTTGCGGCCTGCGCCAACGCCACGACCACCCACGCCCAGTGCCCACCAGGCTGGCAGCCCTTTGACGCGAGCACGGCCTCCTTCCCCGGCGTCGACGGCATCGTCTTTGCATCGGTGATGTGGGACCCAGACGGCCCGGCAGGCCCGATCCCCCCGCGACTGGTCATCGGTGGCCGGTTCACCATCGCGAGCAACCTCCTTGATATCAACAATATTGCCGTCTATGACCCCGCATCGGGGCAATGGTCCAGGCTCGGCACGGGGATGGCCGCCGGCAGTGGCATTCCAACCGTCTCCGCTCTGACAACCCTTCCAAACGGCGACCTCATCGCAGGCGGCTTTTTTACCACCGCCGGCGGGGTGGCCGCGATAAACATTGCCCGCTGGAACGGCTCGGCATGGTCGCCACTTGGCACAGGGATGAATAACGCAGTCAGCACCCTGACAACCCTCCCGAGCGGCGACCTCATCGCAGGGGGCAGCTTCACCTTCGCCGGGGGCTTGCCCGCCAACAGAGTTGCCCGCTGGGACGGCTCGGCATGGTCGGCGCTGGGAGCGGGGACCAGCAACACCGTCGTCGCCCTGGCGCTCCTGCCGGGTGGGGACGTGCTCGCGGGCGGGTTCTTCACCACCGCCGGGGGCGAGCCGGCAAACCGCATCGCCCGCTACAACTTTGGTGCTCCCCCGCCGAGCATCCTTGGGCAGCCTGCACCGGTGGTGACGACGCCTTCGGGCAGCGCGATGTTCTCTGTCTACGCCACGGCGGCCGGGAGCAGCGGGGTGCTCTACTACCAGTGGCTCAAGAACGGGGCGTTCGTCAGCACGATCACCAACCCCACGGCGGGGACGCCGGTGCTGTTTGTCAACGGCGTGCAGGCGAGCGACCTTGGGTCCTACAGCTGCCTGATCATCAACTCCTGCGGTGCGGCGATCAGCAATGGTGCCGCGCTCTCGTTTGTCCGGCCCACGTGCGGGCCCAGCGACGTGGCCGGGCCTGGGCAGACGCCGGGGTCGGATGGGCAGTTGACGGCTGATGACATCATCGTGTTCTTGAACAGGTTCTTTGCGGGGTGCTGAGGAAGTGGTTAGGGATTGGGTGTTAGGTTTTAGGGTTGGTTGTTGTGGACGTTTCTACAGGAGATGACAGATGAACGGATCGACCAAGTTGTTCTGCACCACCCAGATCGTTGCCCGCGCGCTCGCCCTGCTCGGCAGCAGGCTCAGGGGGATGGCGCTGGCTCTGGCGTTTGCGACAGCCCTTGTCGCCCCGAGTGCCGTGCGTGCGCAGTGCCCGCCGGCGTGGGTTCCCGGAGTGGGCACGCTGGGGACCAACGGCGACGTCAGCGCCTTGGCGGTCCTGCCGGGTGGGGACATGATCGTGGGGGGGTTGTTCACCACCGCCGGGGGCGTGTCGGCGAACGGGATCGCCCGCTACAACCCGAGCACGGGCGTCTGGTCGGCGCTCGCCTCGGGTACCAATGGCGAGGTCCGCGTCCTGGCGGTCCTGCCGGGTGGGGATGTGATCGTCGGGGGGTACTTCACCACCGCTGGGGGCGTGGCGGGGACGAGCCGCATCGCCCGCTACAACCCGAGCACGGGTGTCTGGTCGGCACTTGGATCGGGGACCAACAACACCGTCTTCTCCCTGGCGGTCCTGCCGGGTGGCGACGTGATCGTGGCCGGTGACTTCACCACCGCCGGGGGCGTGTCGGGCCGCAACCGCATCGCCCGGTACAACCCGAGCACGGGCGTCTGGTCGGCGCTCGGATCGGGGACCAACGGCACCGTCTACGCCCTGGCGGTCCTGCCGGGTGGGGACGTGCTCGTCGGGGGGTTCTTCACCACCGCTGGGGGCGTGGCGGGGACGAGCCGCATCGCCCGCTACAACCCGAGCACGGGTGTCTGGTCGGCACTTGGATCGGGGATCAACAACACCGTCTTCTCCCTGGCGGTCCTGCCGGGTGGGGACGTGATCGCGGGTGGGAACTTCGCCACCGCCGGGGGCGTGCCGGCGAACCGCATCGCCCGGTACAACCCGAGCACGGGCGTCTGGTCGGCGCTGGGATCGGGTACCAATGACATGGTCGTCGCCCTGGCGGTCCTGCCGAGTGGGGACGTGATCGCTGGCGGGTTCTTCACCACCGCCGGGGGCGTGTCGGCGAACCGGATCGCCCGCTACAACCCGACGACCGGGGTCTGGTCGGCGCTCGGGTCGGGAACCAGCGGCGGCGTCTTCTCCCTGGCGGTCCTGCCGGGTGGGGACGTGATCGCGGGTGGGAACTTCGCCACCGCCGGGGGCGTGTGGGTGAACCGGATCGCCCGCTATTCCTTCGGCACGCCCGCACCGACCATCGTAACACAGCCGGCGCCACAGAGCACTACCTGCCTGGCTGGCTCGGCAACGTTCACCATCGCCGCGGGCGGCAGCGGCCCGTTCACGTACCAGTGGCGCAACGGCACCACGCCGATCAACACCACCACCAACCCATCCGCCGCGACGAGCACGCTCACACTCACCAACGTCCAGCCAGGCGATGCGGGGTCGTATGACTGCATCGTCACCAACGCCTGCGGCAGCGTGACCAGCAACGTCGCGACATTGACCTTGCTCGATTCCTGCTGCGACTCTATCGACTTCAACAACAACGACGTCTTCCCCGAAGACCAAGACGTGATCGACTTCTTCGAAGTCCTCGCAGGGGGCGATTGCTCCCCCGGCAATACCTGCTCCGACATCGACTTCAACAACAACGGCGTCTTCCCCGAAGACCAGGACGTCATCGACTTCTTCAACGTTCTCGCCGGCGGCGCCTGCCCCTAACCCGACGCCGGACCTGAGGCCCTGCGAAGGTCCGGATCAATCACCCAAAAAAGTCCGTCCCTTAGCCGCTCCCCAGCGGCTGTTTTCAATCAGCCAGTTTACCAGTTCACGATTTCGCACTCCGTCACTCCAGCACTCCAGCACTCCAGCTCTCCAACACTCCGGTACTCCGGTACTTCCCCTCACACCTTCAAGCCCTGCTGCCCCATCGTCTGAATCGTCACACTCCCCCAGCGCCGCTGCTGCGCGTACGCATTGAGCTGCTCCAGCGTCACTGCTTCCACCTCCGCCGCCATCTCGTCAAGCGACCGCGGCCGACCAAGCCGGCGAATATCCGCCGCGATGGTGCTCGCCCGCGCCCCCGAGCTTTCGCCGCTGAAGATCAAGCTGCTTTTCATCCCGATCTTGGCCCGCTGAAACTCCTGAGCCGTCACCGCACCCGCGGGCGAAGTGATGCGATCAATCTCCGCTTGCAGCACATCCAAGCTTTCTTGCGCGCGCTGAGGCGTCGTACCCACATACGCCGTCATCGTCCCCCAGTCCTTATCGCCGCGATATCCCGCGCTCACGGCATAACACAACCCGCGCTTCTCGCGCACTTCACTAAACAGCCGCCCCGACATCCCGCCCGACAGCACGCTGATCAGCAGCTTCTCGAGAATCGAATCAGGCGAAGCCTCCGTCGGCGCATCCGCGATCCACATGATCTGCACCTGCGCGCTCGGATCATTCTCATGCGCGTACCCGCGCGGCCCAACCGGCCCGATCTTGGGCGTGGGCGCACTACCAACCCAACCAGCAAGCAGCGCATTCATCTGCGATTCAATCGCCGAGCCGTCAACATCACCCGCCAACGCGAGAATGCTCCCCTTGGGCAGCGCATGCGCCTGCCAATGCCCCATCACAACCTCGCGCGTGCACGCTTCGAGCCCTTCTTTGGTCCCCAGACCCGAACGGTTGATAGGTGATGGCTGGTGCCGAGCCCGCGCCGCGAGCATCGCCCGCTCCTGCGGATCATCCTTCAAGCTATCAATCGCCTGCATCGCCAGGTCTTTGCTCGCTTCGAGTGACTCCTCATCCATCGTCGGTGTCCGCACCATGTCCACCAGCAGCGGCAACGTCTTCTCGACGTTTCGACCCAGCATCGACGCACCAACCACCATCGCATACGTCCCCACACTCGCCGAGCGACTGCCACCAATCTGATCAAACGCATCGGCATCGTCGCGACTGCTGCGCCCGCCGCACCCACGCAGCAAAAGCTCTTGAATCAGCGTGGAAACACCCTCTATTCCAGCCGGATCGGTGGCACAGCCGCTGGGCAAAAGCCACGTGAGAGCAGCCGATCGGACACCTTCCATGCGTTCAATGACCAAGGGCATGCCACAAGCCAACGTGCGAACAGAGATAGCCATGGGCGAGGGTACGCGAGAACCCGAAGGCAACGAGGCGTCAGCGAGCAGGTGCGAAAGCAACTCGCGATGCCCATAGCAACACGCTTCACCGACCGAGAACGATGCCGTGATTGCGATCATCGGCGCATGATGGCGACATCTCGCGCGTGAAAGTGCGTTCATCGGCGCGTTTTCAAACATCAGAAACCACGCCGCGATGCACGAACACGTCGCATCGCGTCGTCTCAAGCGAGTTTCACGCCCCGCGCGCGAGTGGTGCGAGCGTTTGATGCCGTCAGCACACATCACACGTAACCGCAACGCATGTGATGCACGCATTGCAGTGCGCATGCGCACGTGATGAACGTCACAAGCGTCGATGAATCGCGCATCAACAGCGTGTGATTGTGGAAGAACTGTTCTTCTCATCAACTTCTTCACAATTTTTTCCACTTGCTCAAGCACAATCACACAAACTTCCGATATGCTGTATGTCATCATGGGTCGCAAGGAATCGGCGCGCCGCGCCGTGTGCGACTCGATCAGTAGCCAAGGAGTTCATCAATGGCGAAGAAAGCTGCTAAGAAGAAGGCCAAGAAGAAGGCCGCCAAGAAGAAGGCCTGAAGCCGACCCGGCTCGTAAGCGGTTGGCCTTGTGCTGACCCGAGCGATGCTGGGACCTCTTGGTTGGTCCGACAGGACCAACTTCCCTGTCAAAGCCCTTCGGGGCGCGTCGCTCGACAAACCAACGCCGCAGGAAGGGCGAGAGCACGAGCATACTCGCGTTGATCACAGCGCGTGAAGCATCGGTGCCCGCCACAGAGGCGCAGATCGAGCAGAACGAACGACAGAACGACGACCATGGGGCTGCACGACGCGGCCCCATGGTTGTTTTTGGTATAAGTGTTGTACTCCCAAACCCAACATCGGCACCTCCGACGCACCCCCTCACCTCTTCACTCCGTCACTCCGTCACTCCGTCACTTCTCCCTCACCCAATCACCCTCCCCACCTCATCCAACACCCCCCGCGCCGCCGCCACCGTCGGCGCCTCCGCAATCAGTCGCATAATCGGCTCCGTATTGCTCGCGCGCACATGCAGCCACGCCTTCCCGGCCAGTTCGCCGGTCGTGAAGTTCACCCACGCCCCATCGCGCAGGTCCACCTGCTGGTTCGCATATGCCTTCGCGATTTTCTCAATCGCCGGCTGTGCATCTTCCTTGCGTGCCAGGTCAACCTTGCGCTTTTCAATCGCGTAACTCGGAATCGACGCCGCAATCGCGCTCAACGCCTTGCGCTCGCGCGCCAGCAGCCACACCACCAGCCCCATCCCCGCGAGCGAATCACGCACATAGCACGCGCGTGGCCAAATCGTCCCGCCGTTGCCTTCACCACCCGCAATCGCGTTCTCGCGCTTCATCACCTCAACTACATTCGCCTCACCAACCGGCGTGCGCAGCACCCGCGCCCCAAACCTCGCCGCCACATCTTCCAACATGCGCGATGTGCTGAGATTGGTCACCAGCACATCCGCCTCGCGACTATCACGCCTGCGTCCTGTCAAAATCGCCAACGCACTCAGCGCGAGCGTGTACTCCTCGCCCACATACCGCCCCTGCTCATCAATGAGCGCAAGCCTGTCGGCATCCGGATCAAGCGCAAACCCCACATGACACTGATGCGCGCGCACAATGTCGCACAGTCCACCCGCGCCGCTCAAGTTCTCCGCCGTCGGCTCAGGCGGATGCGGAAAGAGCCCAGCCTTCTCGCCGCTGTGATTCGTGTTGACCTCAACCACGTCACAACCAATGCTCCGCAGAAACATCGGCGCTGTCTTGCTGCCGCTGGCGTTCACGCAATCAACCGCCACGCGAATGCCGCGCCCAATCGACGACGACATATCCGTCAAGCCCGAATCCTGCATCGCCGCCAGCACGCGTTCCACATGCGTCTCGGCTGCTTCATCATCGCGTTGCAGCGATCCCAAACTCTGCCACATCGTTGTGCCATCCAGCGCATTGCCGCCGCGTTCAAACATCGCGATGATCTCATTGGCCAGCGAAGCCGGCGGCGCACACGCCGCCGCTCCATGAATGCCGCCTTCTGCCAGCAAACACTTCAGCCCATTCCACTGCTGCGGATTGTGACTCGCCGTAATCACCATCCCCGCGCCAACTTCGCCTTTGCTGGCCAATTCGCGCGAGTGCCAATCGGTATTCACAGCAACAGTGGGGGTCATCGCAACGCCCAGGTCAATGACGTGGCAGCCGCTTCCCAGCAGTCCCGCCGTCGCAGCCGCATGAATCATCTCGCCGCCGCGTCGGCCGTCGCGCCCCAGCACCACGCTCACGCGCTTGCCCGGATTCCTCGCTCGCAGCACGCTACCAAAGCAGCCGGCAAATCGCGCTGCAACTTCCGCCGACAGCGTCTCACCAACCACGCCTCGGCATCCACTCACCGACAACATCAATCGCGCCATGCGAAACTGTATTCGTTACCGCTGCGATTGCCGAACGCACCTCGATGTCAACAGCACGCGGCACTTCGCACGCCTCGCACGCCGCGAGCACTCCACGAAAAAACCCGCACGGCGTCGCACGGGTCTTCGATAGCTAGACAAGCAAAATCCTGAAACGCGAACTCAGTTCTTGAGCCACGCCGGGCAGGGTGCAGCCTTATCAGCCGGCACCACGTGAACCTTGCGACCTTGGAAAGTCACAACACCTTCGGCGACGCTGTACAGCGTGTCGTCTTTGCCGATGCGGACATTGAAGCCAGCCTGCATCGGGGTGCCGCGTTGACGGACGATGATGGAACCGGGCTGAGCGACTTCGCCACCATAGAGCTTGATGCCCAGGTATTGTGGGTTGCTGTCGCGACCGTTCTTGGTAGAGCCTTGGCCCTTCTTGTGTGCCATGACGAAAAATCCTTCCACCTGCTGTGGCTACAACGCGATTCCACCGAATCGCATGTGCCGGGCCAAGACGATAGGACGCGCGCCACGCGATGTCGAGTCGCTGGGTCGTGTCGGCCGCTCGAGATATACCAATCTTTATCCGAACACGTCGCCGCTGCTGTCCAAAGCCACCGCCGTCCGATGTATATATAGCATAGCGGCCAAACGGAGTTTGCACCCGCGATCTCGCTCTTCGTTCATAACCATCTGCCCCACAAGGAGTTCGCCATGGATGGCATCGCTCCCGCCCTCGCTCAGCACGCCCAGCCCCAAGCCCAGCTCCAAGCCCAACCCCACACGCGCACCCGCCGACCCGCCGCCACCCGCGCTGCCTGGGTCACCGTTTGGCTCGCGGGCACCCTCGTCGCCAGTTGCAACATTGCCGCCTGCGGCAAGCGCGCCGACACCCGTCCGCAGCCCGTCGATACCGGTTTGGCCTCACTTCTCGAAGGTCCCGGCGCCAACAAACGCGGCGACATCAAACTCATCGAACCCAGCGCATCACTCAGCGATGAACAAAAAGCCGCGTGGGCCAACCAAGCCGCGCTGAACCTCGAAGCGGTGATGAACGCTCCATCAGAGCGCCGAGGTTTGGTCACGGCGGTGAACGAAGTTGTTGAAGCTCCAGTCGTCCAAGAACCAACCACGGCACTCACCGAACTCACCCAACCAGCCGGGTCTCCTGCATCGAACACATCAACCGAAACACCCGCAACTCAAATCGCGTCCACAACCACCGACGCACCATCAACCGGATTGCAGGCAATGGTCTCCGCCGATCAATCCGCGTTAACCGTCGCAACACCAACTCCGCCAACCCCCACCGATCCACTTACCGACATCGCCACAAAAATGGCAGCTCTGCTTCGTCAAACCGACGCAGCCGGCAAGCCGCTGATTGCTGACCTTCCCGCCATCCTGCCCATCGAATCCCTCAAGCCCGGCGTGCTCGCAACGTTGAACGACGCAGCCAACCCGCTCGCGATGTTGAGCACCGAAGACAAACAAGCACTCATCGCCGCTCGCGATCGCCTGCTTGCCAACCCTAGCGGGGCCACCAACGACCTCATCAAAAGCCTCCGTCCCACCAGCGGCTTCAACATCCTGCGCACTGCGTTGTGCGTCCGCGTCGAAGGCTTCGGTCGCTTCGAGCCGTATCAAACCAGCACCTTCGTGCAAGGCCGCACGCTGCGCGCAATCGTGTACGTCGAGCTCGACGGCTTCTCGACTCGCCCCGCGCGTGACAGTGACCCGGTACTCAGCAGCGTCGCCCTGAGCGAACAAGCCAGCGTCGATCTCACGCAGTCGCTGAGTCTGTATCACGACGCCGACGACCTGCTCGCCTGGCACCGCCCCGCGCGCGGTGTGATCGAGACAAGTCGCAATAAACGTCACGATTTCTACTTGATTCAGCAAGTGGACCTACCGCCCACACTGACAGTGGGGCGGTACAACCTCAAAGTCACCGTGACGGATCGCACTACGCAAGCGCAAGCCGAAGCCGTGCTGCCCATCGAGATCGTGGCACACGAATCAGCCCTTCGCGGCAGGTAATCTGCAGAGCTATTTCACTTCTTTGCCCGCATCCGCCAACCGAATAATCTCATCAGGCCCGTTCAGCACCACATACAAATCACGCGGCAGCATCTTGCCGCTCGCGTCGGTCTTGCGTGGTCCCCACACCACATCACGCACGCGGCCCAAGCCGTACACCACTTCTTCGTGCTCAGTCACCTTGCCATTCTCCACCCGCACACGCCGCACGCAATTCATCGACAATCCGCCAGCGAAAAAATCGTTGCCGTTCCACGCGTCGGCATCAAGTTCATCACCAAGCAGCGCCGCGCCGCCCGCCAGCCCGCACGCACCCAGCGATGGCAGCCACCGCAGCGCAGGCAGTTTGATGTTCTTGTCCTTGAGCGCCGGATCAAGTTCAGGCCATGGCGTTTTGAAAGGCGTATCCGCGTAGTTGATGCTGTACGCGACCACAGGCCAGCCGTAATTCGCCCCTGCGACAACTTGGTTGAACTCATCACCGCCGCGTGGGCCGTGCTCGGTGTCGAACAAATCGCCATTGATGTCAAACGCCAACCCCTGCGGATTGCGATGCCCAAATGACCAGATGCTGGGCATGATCTTGTTCTCTTTCGTCGCCTGCGCCACAAACGGATTGTCGCTGGGTACCCGGCCATCATCATGCAAGCGATGCACCTTGCCGTTGTGCCGTGTCAGGTCCTGCGCGTTCTCCATGAATCCATGGTCACCGATGCCAAAGTACACGTACCCCTTGCGTCCACCATTCACCGGCGGATCAAAAGCAATTTTGCACCCAAAGTGATACTTCGCATTCGCAACCCGCGCATCATCGCGCGTCTGAAAAATCGTCTCTTGGTCGCTCCACCGATATCCCTCACCATCAGCAACCAGTTTGCCGCGCACAACCTTGGTAGCGACCAAGCGATACTTCTCTCCCTTCTCGCTGGTCATCTCTTCAAAGTCGCTGAAAGCAATATAAATCCAGCCATTTTTGGCAAAATCCGGATGCAGTTCAACATCCATCAATCCGCCCTGACCTTGGTCGCTCACCTTGGGAATTCCCGCAACCGCCTTGGTCAAAATTCCATTCGCCAGCAGCAACTTCATCGTGCCACGCTTCTCGTTCACAATCATCGCGCCGCGCATCGACTCCACCTGCGCATCCATCGGCACAAACGCAATCGCCCATGGCACCTTCACCGACGTCGCCTTGTCAAAGCCCGCAACACTCTCGATGCGAAAGTTGCGCCGCTGCGTCTGAAACACATGCTTGCTGTCGCGAGCCTTCTCGTCAGGCGTCACGTTATTGTGCTTGCGCCAAGCCTTGTGCTGCAGCTCGCGCATGTGCACCACCAGCGACCAAATCTTGTCATCGCTCAGCGAGCCCCCAAACGCGTTCATGTCAGACCCAGGCACGCCCTTCTTGATGGCGTTGAAATACCGCCGATCAATTTCATCACCCTTGACGTGATCAAACACGTCATCCAGCAAAATCGTCGGTGTTCCCGCTGGCCCGCCGCTGCCGTCCTTGCTGTGGCAACTCGCGCACATGTTTTCCCACAAATCCTCCGTCGCGCCCGGCCCGCCGAAGTGCGTTTGTGCAAAAACACCCGTCGATGAGCCGACGAGTGCGAGAAGAGTCGAAACAATTGCTCTACAGGTATGCGTCATGCAGAAACGATATGACGCGACCACTTTCTGGTTTCATGCCAAAGGCCACACGGGCGACCGACCCCTTCGCCCAGGCAGCCCCTCTCGCCATTTTCTGCCGCCGTCCGCCCTCCCGCGTTGCGACCCAAATCAAAAATTTCCCCTTTTCGCTGCCATCTCGGCAGCCCGCCACCCCCCCAAACCCAAATCGGCACCAAGCTTCCAAGGGCCACAACCCCCTCCATCCACAAGATTTGTGAGATTTCATCGCATTTTGCTCCTCACACTCAAGTGGGCCTGCCACGAATCACCCATCGCCTAAGTGTCCTATTTGCAGTATCTAACAAACACTCCGCAACCTCCCTGCAATACACCTTTGCCGCTATCCGATACTGTGTGATCGGGCATCACTGCTTTGCGCACAAAACCCGTGTGTAGCTCACCATCTTGGAAGGCATCTGATTCGTATAGATAGGTATGACGATCCGCTCGTCGGACCGTCCATCAGGAAGGAAGCAAGAGCCATGTTTGAACGCTTCACAGATCGTGCCCGCAAGGTGATGGCCCTCGCCAACCAAGAGGCGCAGCGACTCAACCACGAATACATCGGCACCGAGCACATCCTGCTCGGTCTGGTGAAAGAAGGCAGCGGCGTTGGCGCAAACGTTCTCCGCAATCTCGACGTTGACCTTCGCAAGGTCCGCCTCGAGGTCGAGAAGCTGGTGCGCGCTGGACCAGAAATGGTCACCATGGGCAAGCTGCCCCAGACGCCTCGTGCCAAAAAGGTCATCGAGTACGCCATCGAAGAGGCCCGCAACCTCAACCACAACTACGTCGGCACCGAGCACTTGCTGCTTGGCTTGCTGCGTGAACACGATGGCGTCGCCGCTCAGGTGCTCATGAACCTGGGCCTCAAACTCGAAGAAGTCCGCGAAGAGGTGCTCAATCTTCTGGGCGCCAGCAACGAGCAACGCGAAGAAAACACCGGCGGCGGCAACGCCCCCGAACCCGGCGCACCCAAAGACCCCATCGCCAGCAGCGCCCAAGGTGGCGCAACCCCCGCCGGCAAGCGCGGTCGCAGCCAAACCCCTGCGCTCGATAGCTTTGGCCGCGACTTGACCGAACTGGCCCGCGAAAACCAGCTCGATCCGGTCATCGGACGCACCACCGAAATCGAACGCGTCGTGCAGGTTCTCTGCCGGCGCACCAAGAACAACCCCGTCCTGCTGGGCGAAGCAGGCGTAGGCAAGACGGCCATCGTCGAAGGTCTGGCTCAGAAAATCGTGAGCGGCGACGTTCCCGAAATTCTCAGCGAGAAGCGGCTGGTCGTGCTCGACCTCGCCATGATGGTCGCCGGCACCAAGTACCGCGGCCAGTTCGAAGAACGCATCAAGGCCGTGATGAACGAAGTCCGCAAGGCCAAGAACGTCATGCTCTTCATCGACGAACTGCACACGCTGGTTGGTGCAGGCGGAGCCGAAGGTGCAATCGACGCCTCCAACGTCTTGAAGCCCGCCCTCGCACGTGGCGAAATCCAGTGCATCGGCGCAACCACCTTCGATGAGTACCGCAAGTACATCGAGAAGGACGCCGCGTTGGCCCGCCGCTTCCAAGCCATCACGGTTGATCCGCCCAGCAGCGAGCAGAGCATCCTCATTCTGCGAGGTCTGCGCGCCAAGTACGAAGAACACCACAAAGTTCGCTACACCGAAGCCGCCATCAAGGCCGCCGTCGAGCTCAGCGCTCGCTACATCACAGGCCGCGTCCAGCCCGACAAGTCAATCGACGTGATTGACGAAGCCGGCGCGCGTGTTCGCCTCAAGACCATGACCAAGCCGCCCAACCTTGCTGATATCGAGGCCGACATCGAGCGCCTCAGCGTCGAAAAGGACGAAGCGGTGCGTGCTGCCGACTACGAGAAGGCCGCCGAACTGCGTGATCGCGCCGAACAGCTTCGCAAGAAGAAGGAAGAAATCCAGAAGGAATGGCGCGCCAAGAGCCAGGAAGCCATGGGCACTGTTGATGAAGAAGTCATCGCGGAAGTCGTCAGCAAGATGACCGGCGTGCCGCTCAAGCGTCTGGAAAAGGACGAAGCTGCTCGCCTCATGAAGCTCGAAGCCGAGCTGCACAAGAAGGTCATCAGCCAGGACGAAGCCGTCAAGGCCATCAGCAAGGCCATCCGCCGCGCTCGCGCCGGCCTCAAAGACCCCAAGCGCCCCATGGGCAGCTTCATCTTCCTGGGCCCCTCGGGCGTGGGTAAGACGCTGCTCAGCAAGGCTCTCGCTGAGTTCATCTTCGGCGACGAAGAAGCTCTCGTGCACCTGGACATGTCCGAGTACATGGAGAAGCACAACGTCAGCCGTCTGGTGGGCGCACCTCCGGGCTACGTTGGCTACGAAGAAGGCGGCCAGCTCACGGAGAAGATCCGCCGCCGGCCCTACAGCGTGGTCCTGCTCGACGAAGTCGAAAAGGCCCACCCCGACGTCTTCAACATGCTCCTCCAGATCATGGAAGAAGGTCGCCTGACCGACAGCTTCGGCCGCAACGTCGACTTCAAGAACACCGTCATCATCATGACGTCCAACCTCGGTTCGGACATCATCAAGGGTGGCGCAGGCTTCGGATTCGGCAAGCGCACCGAAAGCACGGACTACGACAACGTCAAGAGTGTCTTGATGAAGGAAATCGAGCGGTTCTTCCGCCCCGAGTTCATCAACCGTCTCGACGACGTGATCGTCTTCCGCCCGCTCAACAAGGCCGACATCACCCAGATCATCGAGTACGAAGTTGCGAAGGTTGGCAAGCGCCTGGCGCACCAAGGCTTCGCGATCGAACTCGATCAAGGTGCGAAGGACTTCCTCATCGACAAGGGCTACAACCCCGACTTTGGCGCTCGCCCACTGCGTCGCGCCATCGGCACCTACATCGAAGACCCGCTCAGCGAAAGCTTGCTCATGGGCTCGTTCACCGCGCCGGCGACTATCAAAGTCACGCGCCGCACCGACGCTGATGGCAAGCTCGAAGAGCACCTCTACTTCGACAGCGGCCCAGCCCCGCAAGAGCTGGTCGAAAAGTTCACCAAGACCCCGCGCGATGGTGAACCCCAGCAAGCCGCCACCACTGGCAGCACCTGATCGCTGAATCTGACCCTTTGAACCAACTCCGGCACCTCGCCGGAGTTTTTTTTTGCATTCAGGAATCGTCGCGATCAAGTCACTTGTGTTTGTGTTCTGATCGGATTTTTTCGATTTCGATGCTGTGACACCATCGTAGTTTTGTCCTTTTTTTTGGATTTTTATACCTATCACTCCCCGATCGAATTGAGGATAATTTTGACACTTATAAACAATTTACACCAATTGTTGAACTTCCATCACCAATTCCACGACCGATTTGGTATACTCGACTCAGAGATACCTATTGCCCCCCGAGCGGGCGGTCACGGCTGAGCCACTGGTTCGCTGGACCGCCCAGCTTTTTTCTGGCGGAATCCCCAGTCTCACACTTTCCGCTTTTTCTTTCAATCATTTCTGAAAATCATAGTGGACAGCGGCTATGCTATTTGCGATACTGCTGTCATGGATACCAACGTCCCCAACTCCCCGATGAACGAAAACCTGCGTGAAGCGCAGGATCGCTTTGTCGCCGTGTGGGGACAGATGGCCGGCGCGTGGGGCATCAGCCGCACCATGGCCGAAGTCCATGCACTTCTCTACATCAGTGGCCAAGCTCTCTGCACCGACGACATCATGGAGCGCCTGCAAATCAGTCGCGGCAACGCAAGCATGAGTCTGCGTGCGTTGCTTGACTGGAACATCGTCTCGCGCGTCACCAAACGCGGCGACCGCAAAGAGTACTTCGAAGCCGAGCAAGACGTGTGGGCGCTGTTCCGCGCAATCGTGCGTGAACGCATGAACCGCGAGGTTGATCCGCTGCTCGCAAGCCTGTATGAAATCCGCGACATGACTGCAAAGGCCGAAAAGGGCAAGGGCGAGGACGCCTCTGCACAGCAACGCGAACGCATCGACAACATGGTCGCGTTTTTCGAGACACTCGAAAAACTCAGCCAGCGATTTGTCAGCCCCAGCGGCAAAGGTCTGCAACTCGCTGCGACCATGCTGAGCAAATTCCCCGATCTGGGCTTTGGAGCCAAGGAGGAAGCGCGATGAGTGTCATTGATCGCTCCAACTCGCAGGCCCGCCAGCTTCACGTCGCAGCCAAGCAGCCCGCCCGGCGTGACAGTGCATTCGTCGTCGCATGGGAAGTGCCCGCGCGAGCCATCAGAGATGCCCGCGCAGCAACATGGCTGCGAGAAAAACTCGGTACGGCCTACTGCAAGAGCGACGCGGTGGTCTCGTGGCGAGTCTCCGCTCACGAAGCCTGCGAACTCACAATTCGCGTAGGCACTGATTCGCTCCGCATCATGGCCGTCGCGCCCGCAACGCTTGACACATGGCGCGAAAACGGCCATGCGATGGTGAGCGCGGTAGTGGGGGACAAACTCGCCGTCACCCTTCTCCACGACGAAGCCGGCCCGCGCCTGATGTACGCCCGAATGAACTGGACAGGTCTGGGCGTGGAAGGTGGGCGGTATGACGTGGCGGAGATGGTAAAGTAGAGACGCAGATAGGGTGCCCTGCATTGAGAAAGAAAAAGCCGCGCTCAGGAGCGCGGCTTTTTTTCCTTTGTTCGCACGGGCTAAAAGCCCGTGCCACCGGATTTCGGCGTACGCGTCACTTCAAACTCACACCACTTGCAGCATCTGCATCGCCTTCTTCGCGATTGCTTCGTGGTTGAGGCCGCACATTTGCAGGACTTCCTCGGGCGTGCGGGCACTCTTGGGAATGCGTGTGACGTGCATTTGTTCGAGGCGGAAGCCGTCGCCGCTGTCGAGGATCGCGTCGGCAATCGAGCTGCCGATGCCGCCGCCGAAGTTGTCTTCGACGCTGAGCACCAGACCGCCGCTGCTGATGATGATGTCGAGCAGACCATCGCGATCAAAGGGCAAGCTGTACAAATCAACCAGCGATGCGCTGATGCCGGCTTTATCAAGCGCTTCGAGAGCCTTGTTGGCTTCGTGCACCATGTAGCCCGCAGCACACACCAAAATATCGCGACCTTCGGCCAGTTGCTGGAAGCCGCCCAGGTTGAACACGTCGTCCTTGCTGTAGATGAACTCGGTGTCGGCGCGAAGCGTCCGCATGTAGCAAACACCTTCGTACTCGGCCATCACTTGCGCGAGTGAGTACGCGGCGTGCGCGTCACTTGGTTGCAGCACGTAGCAGCCGGGGTTGCCGCGATGGTCCTTCATCGTGCTGAAGCTGCGGAACCAGCTAACGTCGGGCAGGCTCATTTGGCTGGGGCCGTCGGCGGCGAGGGTGATGCCGCTGTGGCTGCCAACCAATTTCAGATTGGCCCCGCTGTAGATTGCCATTTCGATCTGGTCGTACGCACGGGCGAAGAACTTGCTGAACGTGCTGACAAACGGCACTTTGCCCGCTGCCGACAAGCCCGCCGCGACGCTGACCATGTTCTGCTCAGCGATTTTGCACTCCATGAACTTGCTGGCGATGGTCGCATCTTTGCGAACCGTTTCGGCAAACGTGCTGTTGGAGACATCAGCGTCGAGGACAACCACGTTGGGGTTGCTCTTGCACAGTTCACGCAGAGCAATGCCATACGCGCGGCGCGTGGCGAGGTTGCCGCTGTTGTACAGCGAGCCCATGTCCTGCTTCTTCATCGCTTCATCAAGCGCGGGGATATCCGCCGTCGCGTAGTCGCGCTCGGGCGCTTGCGGGGGCGGCTGAATGGTGAACGAGTCGGCGTTGGTCAGCGAACTCGTGAGCTGCACGCGAACGGCTTCAAGCTCGGTGATCGCTTTCTTGAGTTGGTCGCCAGTGGGGGGCTTGCCGTGCCAGCCGCCGCCGTGCAGGCTGGGGCTGCCCCAACCCTTCACCGTCTTTGCAACTACGGCCATGGGTTTGCCGCTGGATTTCTGGCTATTTTCGACAAACGCGTCAAACGCGCTCTTGATCTGGTTGGGCTGGTGGCCATCAACCACGCGCACCTCAAAGCCATACGCCTCGAGCTTGGGCACCAGCACTTCGATGGATTGCTGGCCGCTCACGCGATCGGCCTGACCGTACTCGTTGCAGTTGAAGATGGGCAGCACGTTGCGCAGCTTGCGGTCAACGATGTAATCGAGTGCTTCGGCGATCTGACCTTCGCGGCTTTCGCCATCGCCGATGATGCAGTAGATGCGCTTGTCAAGACCATCAAGCCGGGCTGCTTCACCAAGGCCAGCCGCGATGGAAAGGCCCATGCCCAGACTGCCGGTTGCGGCGTCAAAGAAGGGGAAACCTTCCATGGGGTTGGGGTGGCCATCGAGCACGCTATTGCCCATGCGCAGCGTCTTAAGGTCTTCAACGGCGAGTTTGCGGCGCTTGTTGGGGTCTTTGCCAACCATCACGCCCAACTTCGCACACGCCGCGTAAATCGCGGGCACCGCGTGACCTTCGCTGAGCACCAGGCGATCGCTGGTGGGGTAGTCGGGGTGGTCGGGGCTCCAACGCATCGTGTTGAACATGAGCACGGTGGTGAGGTGCGCGATGCTCGCAGAACTGGTGGGGTGACCCGAGCCAGCAGCAGCACACATATCAAGGGAAAGACGACAGAGTTCAATGGCCTGGGCGTGGACGACGGCATCGAAGCTCATGGGGCGGTCCTTTCAAATGTCCGGGCACAAGCAAGACGCCTGCACCACCTGGCATGTGCCGCCAAGGCACCAGCCAAGTTCACAACCTCGCACGGCCTGTCGCATCCGCAGGAAAGCCCGCGTCCATCTGCGGGAGGTTCTTTCCAAACACATTGAAACAGGCGAGTTGTGCCGACACCCCGGGGGAGGGCCGGGGAAAGCAGCGTAGGTCGCATTTGCCCGATTGCGACACCGCGAGTGCTCACAAATGCCGAAAAGTGATGAGATGAGCGGGGACGTTTATCGACAACCGTACACACGCACGAATCTTGGAATGCTCGATTCGTCAGCGTTGACACCAATGCGCTCGAACTGAGGTGGCCGACTCGGCAAGATCCCCCCGCCACCACGTTATAGAAATCAATCACGTTCTCCTACGCGGGGAATAGTCCATTCAATGACAGCCAAATCTTCTCACATACGAGATCATTCCGCACACAGACAACCGAGTTGCCGGAGAAACAACTGGTCGCCCGCGCTTTTGCCGGTTCTGTGCATGTTTGGTCGATACTCCTCCCATGACTTCGCCCAACGAAATTCCCCTCTCGCGGCCTGACATCACCGCACTCGAAGAAGAACTCGTCCTGCGCACCCTGCGCTCTGGTCGCCTCTCCATCGGCCCCGTCGTTGAACAATTCGAAGCCGCCGTCGCCGCTCGCGTGGGGTGCCATCACGGCATCGCCGTCAACAGCGGCACCAGCGGCTTGCACATGTGCATGCTGGGCCTGGGCATCGGACCAGGTGACGAAGTCATTACGACTCCCTTCTCCTTCATCGCCAGCGCGAATTGCATCCTGATGACCGGCGCGACGCCCGTCTTCGTTGACATCTGCCCGCGGACGCTCAACATGGACCCGGCAAAGGTCGAAGCCGCTATCGGCAAACGCACGAAAGCCATTCTCGCTGTCGAAACCTTCGGCAATCCCGCGTACTTCGACCAATACACCGCCATCGCCGCTCGCCACGAACTGCCGATGATCGAAGATTGCTGCGAAGCTCTGGGCGCCACGCTCAAGGGCCGACCTGCTGGCCACTTTGGTCGCTGCGGCGTCTTTGGTTTCTATCCCAACAAACAAATCACCACGGGCGAAGGTGGCCTCATCGTCACCGACGACGCGCGCTTCGCCGATATGTGTCGCAGCCTGCGCAACCAAGGCCGGCCCTTGGGCTGGAGCGCACCCAAAGCCGCCGAACCAACCCACGGCGGCACGGCCACCGGCAGTTGGCTGCGGCACGAGCGCCTTGGTTACAACTATCGCATGAGCGAGATCAACGCCGCTCTGGGCGTGGCACAAATGCGCCGCCTTGATGAAATGATCGCCAAGCGCCAGCGCGTCAGTCGCTGGTACATGGAGCGACTAGGCGGCCACAAAGACCTGGTGCTGCCAACCGTTGAAGACGACGTCAACATGAGCTGGTTTGTGTATGTCGTCCGCCTCGCGCCGTCGTACACGTCCGACGAACGCGACCGCATCATCCGCGGCCTGCGCGCCCACGACATCGGCGCCAGCGACTACTTCCCCTGCATCCACCTGCAAACCCACTTCCGCGAACTGGGCTTCCGCCCCGGCATGTTCCCCATCGCCGAAAGCGTCAGCAACCGCACCATCGCCCTGCCCTTCTTCAACGACATGACGCAGAAAGACATCGACATCGTGGTAGGCACGCTCGAGTTGATGATCTCGCGAGAGAACCTGGGCCGCGGCTAAGCATTGCAAAAAGCAATCAAAACAGCCGAAAATATTACGCTTTGCGTTCCTTGCGTTCTGTGGTAGACTATCAGGCGTCCCAGGAGTTCTCCCATGGACGTCGATATCAACGCATCAACCGGTGCCCCCATTCCCCAGCAGCACGTTTCCATTCATCGCCTCCTCGCAGGCATGAAGAAATACGGCGCCAGCGACCTTCACCTCAAAGTTGGCATCCCGCCAACCTATCGCATCAACGGCTTGCTGCGCAGCATCGCCGTCGAGCCGCTGACGGAAGACGAAGCCGATCACCTGCTTGATCCGATCGTTCCTGAAGTGCTCAAGAGCAAGTACGAAGCTCAAGGCAGCCTCGACTTTGCCACCCACCTCAAAGACGGCGATCGTTTCCGCGTCAACATGTTCCGCTCAGGCGGCCACACGCACGCCGCGATTCGCCGCGTGAAGGCCGAGATTCCCAACTACGCCGAGTTGCACGTCCCGCCTGTCTACAGCCAACTCATCGACGAAACCACCGAAGGCCTCATCCTCGTCGTGGGCGTGACGGGCAGCGGCAAGAGCAGCACGCTCGCCGCGATGATGGAACACATCAACCAAACTCGCGCCGAGCACATCATCACCGTTGAAGACCCCGTCGAATATCGCTTCACGCCCAAGAAGAGCATCGTCAGCCAGCGCGAAATCGGCATCGACGTGCCCGATTTTTCCAACGCGTTGCGATACATCGTGCGCGAAGACCCCGACGTGATTTTCATTGGCGAACTGCGCGACCACGCAACCGTCCTCGCCGCCGTGCAAGCGGCTGAAACAGGCCACCTCGTCTTCAGCACCATGCACACCGCCGACACGATGCAGGCCTTCAGCCGTATTCTCGAGTTCTTCCCCAGCCACGAACACGGCTTCCTGCGTCATGCCCTCAGCAACACCCTGCGAGGCGTGCTCGCCCAGCGACTGCTGCCCGCCCTGCCCGAAACCGGCTTCGGCGTCGTCCCCGCGTGCGAAGTGCTGCTGGGCACCTCCACCGTGCGCGAAAAAATCCGCGAAGGCGACGACGGCGCCCTGCCCATGATCGTCGGCCAAAACGAAGAAGGCATGCAAAGCTTCACCAAAGCTCTTGCCGATCTTGTTATGAAAGAATGGGTCGCCCTCAACACCGCCATGGACTTCGCCCCCAACCGCGACGCCCTCAGCAGCATGCTCAAAGGCGTGCAGGTGCGCACGCAGGGAATGGTGAGCCGGATCAAGAGCGCGGGGAATAGGTCGTAGGTGGCAGGAGAACGGAGAGCAGAGAACAGAGAACAGAGAACAGAGAACAGAGAACAGAGAACAGAGAACAGAGAACAGAATCAGCCCTCGCCGCGTTTTCCGTTCACTTTTCTCCATTCTCTGTTCTCCGTTTCCCTCCCCCCTCGCCCTCACCACGCAATCGGCTCGCCGTGATAATGCAAATACGCCCCATTACTCGCCGTCGTCAGCTTCTCCGCCACATCCAACAGCGTCTTCATACTCACCGCCGGATCGAGCACAGCGTCGGGCCCGCCCATGTCCGTCTTGTTCCAGCCCGGGCAAAAGCTCACGACCGTGAAGCCTTCCTTCGCCAGGTCCTTCGCGAGCCGAGCCGTGATCATGTTCAGCGCAGCTTTGCTCGCGTTATACGCGTAACTAAACCCCGCATTCGCACTTGCGATGCTGCCAAGCTGACTTGAAATGTTGAGCACCTGCTTGCGAGTACCCGCGCGCAGATTCGGCAGCAGCGCCTGCGCAATCAGCGCGGGCGCGAACGTGTTCGTGCGAAACACGCGCTCAAACGCTTCCATGTTCAGCGTGCCCACCACGCGATCTTCATCACTCACGCCCGCGTTGTTGATCAGCACATCAATGGGCACGCCCGCCAGCGTCTTCGCCAACGCTGCGATGCTCTCTGGCTTGTCAGCTTCCAGCACATGCACCGTTGCGCCGAGTTTCGCAACATCCGCAACCTTGCTGCTATCGCGCACCGTCGCGATCACCTTGTGCCCGCGCGACGCGAGCTCACGAACAAGTGCCAGACCGATGCCACGATTGCCGCCAGTGACGAGATATGTTTGCATAGATAGGTCCGATGCCGGATTCGCACATCGGTGACACGCGGCACGAACACGACGCCCCCGTACACGCCCCTACATGTCCGAACTCTCATCCTGCCGCAATCACTTCTTCTCAACCGCTTCAATCGCCAGCATCGCCGCACCAAAGATGCCCGCTGCGTCCTCCAGCTTGCTCGCCACAATCTCCACGCGATCGACGATATTCCGCGGGAAAATCAGCTCTCGCGCCTGCTTCGCCACGCGATCCACAAACGGCTTGCCGCACGCTTCGGTCAACCCGCCGCCCAGCACAACCTTCTCCAGGCTCAGCAGCGTCACGGCGTTCGCCACCGCCACCGCCACCATGTCCGCCGCGTCATCAACAACTTCAATCACCAGCGCATCTTCATTCGTTCCGCCGCGGTAGTGCTGCGCCAGCAGCTTGCTCTTGACTTCCTTGCCCCACTTTTCCGGGTCCGCGCCAAGTTCGCTGGTCAGCTTGCTCTTGTAATTGCTGTTGATGAGCTTGATCACGCGATTGCTCACATTCGTCCGGCTCGCGTTGTTCTCCAACGTGCGCGATCCCAGCGGATGAAACGGAAACAGAATCGTGTGCCCAATCTCACCCGCGCTCAAGAAGTGCCCGTAGTGCAGTTTGCCATCCAGCACCAGCCCGCCGCCGATGCCTGTGCCAATCCACAGCCCCATCATGTGCTTGCTGCCCTTGGCCGCACCAAGTTTGTACTCGCCGTACACCGCCACGTTCACATCGTTGTCAACAACAACCCTTGTCTTGCCCAGGCGCTTGCTCACCGCATCAGCCAGCGGCGCATCATTCCATCGCAGGTTCACCGCTTCAACCACCACGCCCTTGGTCGGCTCAATCACGCCCGGGGCGCCAATACCAACGCCCCCAAGCTGCTGCGGCGTAATCTGCGCCGCCATGCACGCTTCGCCAATGCCTTCAATCACGCGATCAACCACCCTGTCAAAGCCCTCGTCCGCCTTAGTCTTGCGCTTGGCTTGACCAATGAGCTTGAAGTCTGGTGACACAACACCAATCTGCATGTTGGTGCCGCCGAGGTCGATGCCGATGAATGGTTTGGTAGGCATAGAGAGAAAGTGACGAAGTGACGAAGTGACGAAGAAAACGCGAACAAGTATTGGCGCACGCCCGACCGTCGTAACGCCGCCGCTGCCAGACCAACACAGCCAGACCAACACAGTCAGATAAGACGGGTCAAAATCGCGACGCAAGGGCCAACGTCAGCCTGCACCGCTTCAATTGCTTTCGTAACCCGGCCAAACGTCCATTCCACCTTTTTCGGCTCTGGCACCACAAACAAACAACTTCCCGATCCCGTCACATGCGCGGGCGTGCGACAAATGCTGCTCAGCGTGGTGTTCAGTTTCCCCAGCCGCGGCTCAGCCATGAACGCCGGCTTGTCCAAATCATTGAACAAGTCATCCGTATCCAGCCTGCCAGCCTTCATCGCCCGCTCCACCCGTCCCTTCACCATCGTCTCGCGCGGCCCCGTCAATCGCTCGCGACCCTTGTTGCCCGCAAGTGCCCGCTCAATCTCATACGCGCGCGTCTCCTTCGCTCGCAGTTCGTCAAACGCCTTGTACACCTCGCCCGTCGCGCACCCAAACTCCGGCACAATCACAATCAGCGCATCATCCAACGCCGCAATACGCTCAATCTCTTCACCCAGCCCGCCCACAATCGCAGCACCCGGCGCATGACCACGCTCGGCATCGCCCTCGCCCTCTTCCCCGCCCTCTTCCACATCCTCCGCAACTCCCGTATCCACAAAGAACGCCACATCACTCCCCAGCGTCATCGCAATCTCGCGCAGCGCTTCATCACTCACGTCAAGCTCATACAACTCGCGCGTTGCCAGCAGTGCCGCCGCCGCATCGCTGCTTCCGCCGCCCAATCCCCCGCCCACCGGTATGCGTTTCTCCAGCCGCATCGTCACCGGCAGCGCCTTGCCGACCTTTGCTTCGAGCGCCTTGTGCGCCCGCACCGCCAAGTCCTTTTCCAAAGGCCAATCAATCAAACTCATCCGCGGCGCATCCTCCGCCCACACGATGTCATACCGGCTCGCACCCGCCGCACGAGCCAGCGTCAACGTGTCATGCAACGCAATGGCATGAAACCACGACAGGATCGGGTGATACCCCGCCTTGGCGTGTTCGGCAGGCAGTGCGTTCCCCACGCTGAGCATGAGATTGACCTTGGCGTGAGCGGCTCGTGAAATCTGCATCACTATTGATAGGCCCGCCCCTTCCATTCGCCACCGCCAACTCGCCGAAACTCCCACATATACTGACCGATGGGCCCCAAAGGCACCACACCTTCCGCCAGCTCCACCAAGCCCCGCCGCAAACGCCGATGGCTTATCTGGCTTCTCTCAGCCGTCGCACTCGCTGGCGGTGGCTACTGGCTGCTCACAGATTCCTTCGTCACCCGTCTGGTCGTCACCGGCGCAATCGGCAAAGCCATCGGTGCCGACGTCTCCGCCACCAGTGTCCGCGTGACCCTAGGTGGCAGCGTTACCATGCGCGGCGTCAGCGTCCGCTCACCAAGCGTCAAAGGCCAAGCCGCCGAGTTCTTCCGCGTCGAGCAAATCGACGCCGACGTCGATCTCGCCAAAACCATCGCCGGCAACCCCTGGGTCAACCGCGCCGTGCTTGACCGTCCCACCCTTCGCATCAGCCGCGCCATCGACGACGGCGCCGTCAACGTGGGCGTCCTCGCCAGTTCTCTCTCCAAACAAACCGGCCCCAAACCCGCCCCCGGCACGCCCGCACCCAAACTCGGTGAAACTTTCAAAATCCCCGACCTCCGCGTCCAACAAGGCATCATCGAAGTCGGCGAGCACCAGTCCGCCACCGGCACCTACACCATCCTCAAACAAATGAACGTCTCGGGCCAGGTCGAGCAAACCGCCGAAGGTAACGCCAGTGTCCTGAGTTTCCGCCAAGACAACACCACAGGCGACGCACTCGTCGTGCGCGGTCGCGTCTGGAACGAAGGCGTCTCCGTCGCCCTCCAAGGGCTCGACCTGACAGCCCTCACGCCCGAAAGCACGCCCACTGCCACGCGCGAACTCTTCCGCCAAACCGCCCTCGAAGGCAAAGTTCCCGAAGCCACCCTGACCTACCTCTTCGCGGGAACCTGGGAAGGCCAACTCGCCCTCGACAACGTCGCCCTCAACCTGCCCGTCGACGTGCAGCCCGACGAAACCGCCGACGGCAAACCTCTTCCCGTCCCCGATTCTGAAAAAGGCAAACGCCTTCGCATGGCCGGTACCACCGGCGTCATTCGTCTCACCAACGCCGGCGTCAGCGGCGAACTTCGCGGCCAGCTTGAGCAGCTCCCGTACGAAGTCAAATTCATCAGCCAAGGCCCCAGCCCCGACTCGGCGTGGACGATGACTCTCACCAGCAACAACGTCGTCATCCAGCGCCAACCCGCGATTCTCAAATTCGCCCCGGGCCTGGTCCGTCGCCGCTTGCGAGACTTCTCTGACCCGCAAGGTTCCGTCGACGCAACCGTCACCATCTCACGCGGCGCAGTCACCACTCAAGAACCCAAACCCGCCCTCGCCGTCAGCGGCGCATTCAAACTCAACGGCCTCACCGCTGCCTTTCACAAGTTTCCATATCAGTGGAAAAACATCCGCGGCACCGTCGTCTTCGACGATCAATCCGTCCGCTTCGACGACATCACGGGCACATCTCCCAGCGGTGCAACCATCAGCGCAACCGGCAGTTTCGTCCCCCCAACCGACGACGCCAAAGTCGAAATCAATGTTCGCGCGCTAGGCATCCCTGTCGATGAACGCCTCGACGCCGCCATGTTCGCTCGCGGCCTCGAAGAAGTCATGCCCCAGCTCTTCTCGCAAGAGCAGTATCAACGCCTCATCGCCGCTGGTCTGGTCGTCCCCCAATCCACGCACGACACCGCCCTTCGCGAACTCGCCGCCTTCGAGCGCGCCGGTCAAGGCAACAGCCCGCAAGCTCGCGACGCTCGCAACGTCATCGCCAAACCCGTCTTCGATCTCGCGGGCAAGCTCGATGTTGCCGTGCGCATCTGGCGCGAATTCGGCCCACAAGGCGAGTGGTTCGACGAAGTCAACATCGCCCTGCCCGATGTCGGCGTGCTGCTCAACGTCCTGCCCTACCCCATGCGCGCCAAGGACGTCAAAATCGTCCAAGCCAACAACGTCGCCACCGTCACAGGCGGCACCTACACAGGCCTGCGAGGCGGCGAAATCGCCATCGGCGCACTCGTCGACTTTGAACGCATCCGCAAATCAGGCGGCGACTTCATTCCCGATGTTGACGCCACCGCCAAAAACCTCCCCGTCGACGACCTGCTGCTATTCGCTTTGCCAAGCGTGGGCGCGGAAGGCAGCAAACAACCCCTCAGCAACTGGCTCTCGCCGCTCAACCCTGCTGGCCAAGTCAAAGCAAGCGCAACTCTCCGACTCACCGACGCCGGCACCACCAATTACGACATCCGCGCGTGGTACGAAGGCGCACTCAGCCCCGCCGATGAATCAGGTACCAAACGCGTTGTAATGCAGAACGCAACCGCCACCGTTCGCGTGCAGCGCGAACACGTCAGCGTCATCGCCGAGGCCGACATCAGCCAAGCCAACCTCGCGGGCGGCGCAGTCTCACGTGTGCGAACAACTCTCGATAGCACCGTCCCTCGCGACGGCACGTTGTGCCAAACCATCATCGACATCGCCGCCCCCGCCCTTGACGTTGGCGCACACGTTGAAGACATCGTCCGCGTCTTCGCCGCCTCAGCCGCGGGACAGATCGCCGACGTCCGCAGGAAACACAACCCCCAAGGCCTCGCCGACGTAACCACCCACGTCTCGTGGAAAGACAACACCCAGCCCGCCGGCACCGTCAACATCACCAAGCCCCGCACCGCCATCATCACTTACGCGGGCGAGCAATTCGCCATCAACCCCGATGACGCGGGCAATAACGACGCAACGGTGCTCGTCCAGTTCGATAGCATCGGCTCACGCGTCGAAATGTCCGGCTCAACCACCATCGCCGAAGCTGCCGCCCGCGTGCGCAGCACCCTGCAATTCTCACAAACCGGCGAGCGAACCTCCGGCGAAACAACCGTCACCGCCGCCCAACTCGATTTCTCCAGCCCCCAGCTCCACGCTGTGCTGCGTGATGCAGGCCAAGCCTGGATCGCCGACGAACTCACATCCAAACAAGTCAGCGGCTTGTTCGACGCCGACGTACAAGTTTCCTCTCTCGGCACCAACACCACAACCACCGCCGTCACCGGCACCATCACCCCCAAGTCCTTATCACTCGTCGCCGAAGATGAACCCATCACCTTCGACACCGTCGCTGGCACCATCCATCTCCTCGGCAATCGAGGCGGCAAAGTCGAAGGCCTCCAACTCACCACCAACGACTGGACCCTCGCCGCCGACGCCGCATGGAGCAAAGACGGCGACACGCCCAACGCGCAAACCAGTCTCGACGCCACGATGTCGCTGCAAGCCGACTCGCTCACGCCCAGTTTCCGCGCCATTCTCCCCAGCGCCGTCGCCGCCGCCATCACCGAGCTTGACGTCCGCGTGCCAGGCGGCCTCTCCATCCAAAACGCCCCCGTCACCGCCAATTTCTCCAGCACGGGCGAAGTTCAGCGCCTCTCCACCTTCGGCTCTATCCTCCTCCAAAACGCCTCCGCCGAACTTGGCGTCTCCATGCGCGAAGCCACCGGCGCCCTCGACTACAGCTACGAATACATCGACGGCCAAGGCAGCGACGTCACCATGACCGCGCTGCTTCAGCACGTCCGCGCTGCCGCCGTGCAAATGACCGACGCCCGCATCGATCTCACCGCCAGCGCCAACGGCGAAGTCCTCATCCCCAGCTTCTCCGCTCGCGTTCACGGCGGCCGCATCGCCGGCAAAGTCCGCATCGGCGCGCCACTGCCCACCGTGGGAGAAGTCCCGCCCCGCACCTTCGAAATCGCCACCAACGCCAGCGGCGTGCGATTCGCAACAGTCCTGAGTGACCTGCGCTCCCGCAACAAACCCACCGACAAACTGCCTTCGACGGTTCCAGAGCCCGCAAGTGAACTCGCCAACGACGACTCACGCGGCGTCCTCTCAGGCAGCTTCACGCTCACTGGTTCAACCGGTCGCGACCAAGGCCGCCAAGGCCGAGGCACCTTCACCATCCGCGGCGGCGAAGTCCTCAGCCTCCCCGCCCTCGTCCCGCTCGTGCGCGTCACCAATCTCCAGCTTCCAACTTCCGAAACCCTCGACTACGCCTTCGCCGACTTCTACGTCTCAGGTCCCACCATCAACTTCGAACAACTCGCCATCAGCAGCAAAAGCGTCGGCCTCTACGGCGTTGGCACCGCAACCTGGCCCGACCTCAACCTCGACCTGCGCTTCAAAGCCGGCAATCGCTCACGCATCCCCGTCCTCACCAGCGTCATCGAAGGCCTGCGCGAAGAACTCCTCACCACCCGCGTCCGAGGCCCCATCGACAGCCCCGAAGTCAAAAACGAGTCCTTCACCGGCACCCGCGACGCCTTCGCCACCCTCTTCGGCAACAAACTCGAGGACCGCCGCAAACTCGACGCCATGGAACAAGCCGTCCCCGCCGAACAACGCCGCCGCCGCCAAGACGAACCCCCCGCCATCGCTCCGATATCAAGCACGCAGGAGTGATCGCTCCGTCAGCACGACTGACCAGCCAGCACGTTGAAGAAATCAATCACGTCCTGATCTTCGGGAAACACCGTGTTGTTGTTGAAGTCAATATCGCACACCTCTCCCGCCGGCGGCGTGTACGGACAAGGCCCACCAGCGAGCACATTGAAGAAATCGATGACGTCTTGATCTTCCGGAAAGACGGTGTTGCGATTGAAATCGATTGAATCGCACGCAGAACCCGTGGTGAACGATCTCAACTCTCCATTGGCAAATGATCCACCATCCCCCAATGATGTAACCTGCCACCACAACTGTGTATTGGCAGGCAAAGCTTCATCAGGTGTCGTCGTTCCGAGTGACGTTACTTCAGACTGATACAAGATCGAAGTGTCAGTTCGAGTCGATGTGCTATAGACCGTGACAAAAGAATTCGTACCAGAAGAATCCCAACTAAACAGCGGAAGTCTCTCTTGATCAGGTGCATTTTCAATCGGCACAAGTGGAATTGGAACAGACGGAGGATTGAGAAAACTTTGTGATATGTTGTACCCCACTATGTCAATCGCTCTCAAATCTGATTGATAAAGCGTGAAGGGTCGCAGATCACCGGAACTCAGTGAAAAATCCATTGCTCCAATAAGCTGTCCGGAAATCGCATCGTCTAGCCAATGCCAGTTTTCGTCTCCGGGATGCAAGTTGTACTCCAAGCCACCAAGGGCTGCGAATACTCGCGTCGGCAATGTTGGAAGGCGCCGAATAGCGCCAAACATGGAATTGCTTTGACCAGAAGAGACCGCAAAGAGATCAGGCAACGTGACTGCATTCTCACTGTTGCAAATGGCAATTGATGCGGAAACCAAGCCAAGTGCATGAAGTGTTTCATGAACAAGTGTCGCTTCGAGATCGAAATAACCCGCCAAAATTCCGTTAGCGCGGTTTTGGTCATACAGGATAGTTCCTGTGTTGCTCAGAAGAATCGTCGGTCGCAACTGTGCGGGGCTGGGAGTAGAATCTAACACCGTTTGTCGCAAGTGATATGGAACAATAACGATGTTGCTTGCTCTGTTTACATTCTGCTGACCCGACCAAACATAGCCACTTTGAGAGAACGACGAGTAGAAGTTCGCTTCTTGCGGCTCGGTGTTGTTCACTGAAGCATTGAAGTCAAGTCCTAGAGGTACAACGACTTGATATGCGGAAATGCTAGCGTCACCCGATGTCGTAAAAGCCACTTGATTTGCAGGCAAGGGCGAAAAAAGGATCGGAATCACAATAGGTTCACCGTCTGGAGGCATGAGGCTCGATACTGTAACCTTTGCCCTGTCTATCGCAGCTTTCACCGTCGGACCAACATTGCCAAGTCCGCTGATGTCGTATACAATTCGACCACCGCCACTTGTCTGGGCGAGTCGTTGATCCCGAATCGTATTTTTCTTCAAGCGGTACGCACTAGGATATCGCGAGGCCAAGTACTCATCGAGACTGATCGGCACGGTAGAGACAGTCCGAGCGGGAAAGGCGGCGTCAACGGGAGGGGGCGCGTCTCGATAAAAGGGCGGTGCCCAAGCAATGCTCAGTTTGAGGGTCCAACCTTCAATATCATCCCACTCAACCCGTTCGGGCGTTCGCTGAATCCATACATGATCAACCCGTGTCCAAGGAACTGTGAATCCTGGACGTCGCTCACCATTCTCGACCACAAACACAGAGACATTTTGCAAGTTGTCATTGACGACATCATGCATCGCAAAACTGCCGGGGACTGTCTCCACGACCCATCGGTTTTGATCGAAGACGGCAGCGACCGGCACGTCTTGAATCTCGGCTAGCTCATCAGCTGGTGCTGCGACCAAGGGTAACATGAGCGATACGACAAATGAAAGTGTTTGGAAAAGTTTATTGGACATTGTGTGATTATAACCGAATCACGTTTTGGTGGAAGTGTTTTTCATAGCTTTGTCGTAAAATCATGCGAAAAGGCAGTTTATGGCCCTCAACGAACGCCCCCTCGAACCCCAAGCCCTTCACGCCGCTGAGGCTCTTGACCAGCAGCCCGCACAGAAGCGCGCCGATGACCCCGCAATCATCGAGACCATCGACGCCCTCATCGAAAAAATGGGCGGCGATCCCAACGACGCCAAAATGCGCCTCGTCCGCGACATGATGCAGACCAGCCTGCGCCTCGTCAACGACAACCGCGACTTTGGCGAAATGAAGCTGATGGTCAACAGCTACAAGGAAATGCGCTACGCCTACAAGATCTTCGGCAAGTACAAAAAGCCCCACAAAATCACCATTTTCGGCTCCGCCCGCACCCCCGAAGGCCACCCCGACTTCACCGCCTGCGTCGACTTCAGCAAGCTCATGGCCGATGCTGGCTGGATGGCCATCACCGGCGCAGGCATGGGCATCATGAAGGCCGGCCACGTCGGCCCAGGTCGCGCCGCCAGCTTCGGCGTCTCCATTCGCTTGCCATTCGAAACCAACGCCAACGACATCATCGCCGGCGACGAAAAACTCATCCACTTCCGCTACTTCTTCACGCGCAAACTCATGTTCGTCAGCCAAGCCGAAGCTGTCGCGCTTTTCCCAGGCGGCTTCGGCACCCTCGATGAAGCCTACGAAACCCTCACGCTCGTCCAGACTGGCCGCAGCACTCCCATGCCCATCGTCTGCGTCGAAGGCAAAGGCGGCGACTACTGGAGCACCTGGC
>VYLN01000028.1_pt1 | contig 76051 bp, 58 predicted proteins | sample 5109471 | NCBI WGS metagenome assembly VYLN01 (sample SAMN12291806, study PRJNA351875) | freshwater metagenome | isolation source: freshwater lake | place: USA: Michigan, Lee Lake | collected 2013-08-06 | reverse complement strand
GGTGTTGATGATGGCGGCGTAGCGGGTGGGATTTTGCGAAAGGACGGAGGCGAGTGCGCCGGCGGCGTTGGACTTGGAAACGCCGGTGAGGAGGAGGTCAAAGTGGGGAGAGAGCGGTGCGATTTGCCAGAGTTGGGGAACGGGGATGGCGGCGCGAGCGGCGGCGAGGAGGGCGCGGGCCTCAATTGGCGCGGCGACTGCCAACAAAATGCGTCTTTCTTTTGTGAGTTGGCGAAGCAACGGATCCACGGGAGCATCGTACAACCCATGCCGGGCACGAGCCTGGGGTTATTGCTTTGGAAAATGCAGAAAAGTCACGGGTCGCGGCTGTGGAGTTGCGGCACGGAAAGGATTGTCATGACGGAAATCAACAACGCCCCCACCGCTACTGCTGGAAACACTGTTCAGAAAGCATCGGCGAGGCGCGCGAAGACGTGGGCGTTTTCGGCGGTGGTGCTGGCGGCACTGGCGGGTGGCGTGAGTTTGTTGGCGGCGGCGGGCAAGCAGCCTGATCAGACGACCAAGGCGCAGACTTCGGATATTGCGCTGGCGCGCAAGCAGGCGTTTGATATCACGACGACGGCGAACGGGGATTTGCAAGCCAAGAACCAGATTGAGCTGCGAAGCACACTGGAGCGCGATGCGACGATTCAGTCGATCATTGCGGAAGGGACGCGGGTCAAAAAGGGTGACTTGGTAGTCAAACTCAATGGCGATGCGATTCAGACACAGATTGATGAGCAGACGCCCAGGTTGGCGAGTGCGAGGGCGTCGGTGATCGCGGCGGAGAATCAGTATCAGATTCAACTCAATGACAATGCCAGCGCGCTGCGCAAGGCGGAGTTGCAGTTGGAATTGGCGCAGTTGACGCTGATGCAGTGGGAAGAGGGCGACGTGGTGAAGCGTCGGCAGGAACTGAGTTTGGAGATTAGTCGCAGTGAGCTCGACTTGGAGCGACTGGCGGAAAAACTGCGGCGCAGCGAGGACTTGCTGCGCGAGGGATTTATTGCCAAGGATGAGCGGGATCGCGATGAAGTGGCGTATATCGAGGCGATTTCGAAGTACAAGAATGCCCGGCTGGCACTGGATGTTTATGAGAACTTTGAGTTCTCGAAAGAGCGCAAGCAAAAGCTGAGTGATGTGGAAGAGACGCGGGCGGAAGTTGAACGCGTGAAGCTGAACAACGACAGCCAGCTTGCGAGCAAAGATGCGGACCGGTTGAGCCAGCGCGAGCAATTGACGCTGCTGGAAACGCAGGTTCGCAAATTGCGCGAGCAGCTTGCGGCGACTTCGGTCGTTGCGCCGCAAGATGGGCTGGTGGTGTATGCGACGAGTTTGGAGGGTGGTGGGCGCTGGGGGAATGATCAGGGTTCGTGGCAGATTGGGCAGCAGGTGTATCCGAATCAATTGATTGTGGTGCTGCCTGATACGACAGAGATGATCGCTGCGGTGCGCGTGCATGAAGCTATTGCGGGGCGCGTGCGGCCTGGGCAACTGGTGAACTTGAAGATTGATGCGGCGGGTGGGCGGACGTTTGAAGGCGTGGTGGATTCGATTGGTGTGATGGCGGAGACGGGCGGATGGCGCGATCCGAACTTGCGTGAGTACACGGTGCGTGTGTCGCTGAAGGATCAGGGTGATGCGGAACTCAAGCCCAGCATGCGCGTGGAAGCGCGGGTGCTGCTGAACAAGGTTGAAGAGACATTGGCGGTGCCTGCGCAGGCACTGTTTAGCGAAGGGGCGGTGCAGTTTGTGTACATGCCCGAGGGCAACAAGTTCGTGAAGCGGCCTGTGCGGGTTGGGCGACGCAGTGAGACGACGGCCGAGATTGCTGCGGGGATTGGTGAAGGTGATGCGGTGTTGCTGCGCACGCCGCAAGCGGGTGAGGTTTTGGCGAGGGCGTGGGATAAGGAGCAACTGACGGCTTCGGGATATCGCATGTTGGAGAATGGGCAGATTGTGGCGGACAGGCCAGCGGGTGCGCCGGGGGGCAGGCCTGGGCGTGGACCGGGGCCGCAGCCGGCGGCGGATTCGGCGGGGGGAAGGCCTCGGGCGGATAGCACGAAGTGAGAGTTGTTGGGCGCTGATTTTGGATCGATCCGGGCCTTCGCAAAGCCTCAGGCCCAGCGTCGGGGCGTCGGGGAGGGTTAGCGAAGGAGCATCATTTCACCGGCGAGGCCTGGGCCGAAGGCGAGAGTGATGATGGGGCGATGCCTGCTGCGTTGCAGCATTTGGTAGAGCATGAAGAGGACGGTGGCGGAGGACATGTTGCCGTGCCCGCCGAGGATGGCGAGGGCGTCGGCGGTGGCTTGGGCTTGGTGGGTGGGCGAGAGTTCTAACGCTTGCACGAGTGATTGCACGATGCGCGGGCCGCCTGGGTGAATGGCCCATGTGGCGATGTCGTGGACGGTGAGTTCGTAGCGGCGGAGGGTGTGTTGCAACCATGTGGGGACGCTGGCAGCGAGAAGATCGGGCACGTCTTTGGCAAGGGTCATGGCGAAACCGTGATCGGTGATTTCCCATTGCATGCGGTCAGTTGTGGGGTTGCCTTGAGCATCACGGAAGACGCGGCTGGCGAAACCGGCGGCGTGCGGGAGAGATGTGTCGTTGGAGTGCGCGACGATGACGGCGGCTGCGCCGTCGGCGAAGAGAGCGTTGGCGATGAGTTTGTCGGGGCGGTTGCCGTAGTGCATGTGGATGGTGCACAGCTCGACGCAGACAACGAGAACGCAGGCGGCTGCGTCGGCGGTGGTAATGGCGGCTGCGGTGGCGAGCGAGTTGATGGCGGCGTGGCAACCCATGAATCCAATGTGGGTGCGGCGAACGTCGGGCGAGAGAGCGAGTTGATCGATGAGGGCGATGTCAACGCCTGGGGCGTGGCAACCTGTGCAACTGGCGGTGACGAGGTGTGTGATGCGTGAGGGGAGCACGCCTGCTTGCGTGAGAGCGCTTTGCGCGGCGCGGGCGGCGAGGGTGGCGGCATGCTGGGTGTATATGTGGAGGCGCTGCTGGGTGGTGGGACCTTTGTCGTGCTCGGTTGTGGAGGGTGGGTAGAGCGATTGGTTGCCGGAGGCGCTGAAGATGACGCCCGCGCGGGATTGGACGCCAGATTTTTCGTGGAAGCGTTGGAGCAGATCGCGCGAGGTGCTGGGTGGTGCGACGGCGTTACTGAGGGCGACTGCGCCGGCGCGCGTAAGAACTCCCGGTGGAGTTGCGCAGCCGATGGCGAGGAGGCGCGGGGTTGTGCTGGGCACGCTGGGCGTGATGTTCATGCTGGCACCTCGCGAACGCGCAGGACGCGGGCGGCGATGCTCGACGCGAGCGATGGCGCGAAGGAGGCGAGCGAAAGAGCGGCGTGGCGCAGCGGCGAGCGGACGCTGGTGGCGACGCGCTCGCAGGCGCGGTGTTTAGGTACGAGTGAGTGGTTGTAGTGAGCTTGCCAGGCTTGGGCGGTTGGGGTAGCTTGCGAGGGCAAGAGTTTATTTGTAATGATTTTTGCTGCGAAATCGATAATTTGCGTGCCGGTTTCAAGTGCCCAAGTCATGCCTTCGCCTGTGAAGGGTTCGACATAGGCGGCGGCGTCGCCAATCAGGAAGATGTTTTCGTGGGCGACGCGATTGCGTTTGCGGGTAAGCAGCGGCGTGCCGTGGACGCGCGTTCTTGCGAGTTGTGTGCAATCGCCGGCGAGTTGCGTGAAGGCGGCGATGAGCCATGCGGCCGGGCCGCCGGCGGCGCGGACGGATGCGGGGTCGGCGGCGGCGGCGAGGTCGATGGTGCTACCCGGGAGTTTGACGAGGCCTATGTAGCCATCGCGGCGAACGAGCATGGCGAGCTCGTTGGGCTCGAGTGGGATGGGACTTTGCGAGAGCGTTGTGCCAAGGCCCATGCGGCTGGCGGGAGCGATGGTCCAGGCAAATGCGGGATGGTCGCGGAGGCTGGTGCCGGAGATGCCGTCGGCGATGATGATGCAGCGAGGGGTGCAGAGCTCGGATTGGTTGTTGCGTGTAAGGTTGACGCAGTTGGTGTGCACGAGCGCGCTGGTGTTGGTCAGTAGCTTCGCGCCGGCGCTGGTAGCGGCGGTTGCGATGCGCGTGTCGAGCAGTTCGCGGGAGATGACGCGGTATGGTGGGATGGAGATTGATGCGGAGCGATGTGCGGTGATGAGTCGCATGCGTGATATGTGGGCGGCGTCATCGAGAATTTCGGCGATGCCGGCGGATTGGAGTTGGTTGACGCCTCGCTGCGTGAGACTGCAGCCGCAGACTTTGTTGCGGGGGAATGCGGCGCGATCGACGAGAACGGTGTCGAAGCCTTTTTTGGCGGCGAGTAATGCGGCGATGGCACCGGCGGGGCCGGCGCCGATGATGAGGATGTCGCAGGAGGTTGGAAGCGTTTCGAACGCGGAAGGCATCATGGCGAGCCTCCGGGCTTCCATGTGAGCAGCATGCGCTGGGGGAAAGTGGGTTCAATTGATGCGGTGGTGAGGCCGGCGTCGTGGGCGAGGGTGCGGAGTTCGGCGATGGTGTACGCGGCGTGGACGCTTTTGACGGCGTCGATGTGGACGATGTGGGAGCGCGTGAGCAGTTTGGGCACGATGTGAGCAAGAGCCAAGCCCGGACGCGTGCGGCGGAGATCGTGCACCACCAGCAAGCGGCGAGTAGCAGCGGCCATGTGTTGCAGTACGCGCGTCACGTCAGTGGGTTCGAGATGATGCAGAAAAAGGCTGCAAAGAACCACATCGAAGGTGCGTGAAAACGGGTTCATCACGACATCGTGCGTGAAGAGATTCAGATTCGTTGCGCGGACGTTCGCTTTGGCTTGGGCAATTGTCAGCGCTTGCGGGCTCAGGTCGCAGGCGGACCAAGTGGCCGTTGGAAACTGCGGGGCGAGGGCGAGGGGGACGTCGGCACTGCCGGTGGCGACGTCGAGGATGGTGATGGGCTCGGTTGCGAGGGGCTTGATTTCGCGGGCGATGGGTGCCCAGGCGCGGCTGAGTGCGTTGATGCGAGCGAGGCCGCCGAGGGCGTGGTTGTGATCCTCGCGCGGAAGGGCGGGGTTGTCCATCAATTCATCGGTGCGATTTCGCGGGAACACATAACAGCATACGGATGCGGGGTAGGGTTGGACGCAGATGCAAAGCTGATTGTCGAATGGGTTGAGAGCAAGTGCGATCAGCCGAAGGCCATGATGCGGCCACTTTCGGGATCCATGAGGCGAAAGCCCGTGGCTTTGCACATGCGTTCCAAGACTGGCCACGCCATTTGTTCGTCATTCACACTGGCCATGGCCTGCGTTGCAGGTTCGTTGGCGGTTGCGACTTCGATGACCATTCCCGGGCCGTGAAGGCGGATAGTGGGTTGGCCTGCGGTGGGTGTGCCGTCGGTGGATGTATTGTATTGGCCGAGTTCGCGTTCGAGGTCCTTGATGCGACCGAGCGGCTTGGCGCCGGGTTCGCGCGCGTCGCCTGTGGGTGGGCCAATGAGGACGAAGAGGCGACGTTTGGAGCGGGACATAGAGAAAGCGTAAGCGAGGCGAATTGGCGGCGAAGTTACTTGGGGATATAGGTCAGCGCAGCGTTGGGTCCAAGGTCGTTGCCTGTGTAGTACCACGCCAAGAGGAAACCGGTCCAGAGCAGGCCGAAGACGACGCTGTAGGGGAGCATGAGACTGATGAGGCTGCCCAGGCCGGCTTCTTTCTTGTACTTCTGCAAGACGACAAGGATGATGAGCAAGTAGCTGTTGAGCGGCGTGATGATGTTGACGACGCTATCGCCGATGCGATACGCGGCGGTGGTGAGTTCGGGGCTGATGCCGACCATCATGAACATGGGGATAAAGATGGGAGCCATGACGCCGAATTTGCTGAGCATGCCGCTCATGGCGAAGTCGCCAGCGATAACGAGGAGGACGAAGAGCGTGATGAGCAGGGGGATGGGCAAGTCAGCTTCTACCAACATGCTGCCGCCGGCGTAGGCGAGCATGCGGTCAAGGCCTGTGTACGTGAAGTAGTTGACGAACTGGCCCATGAAGAAGGCGATGGCGAGGACGGGGACGATGCTTTTGATGCCGTGGTAGAGGGCGTCGATGAAATCTTTTTGCGTTCGCAGTGCACCGGTGACGTAGCCGAAAGCCATGCCGGGAATGAGGAAGCAGAGGAAGATCATCGGGACGATGGCCTGGCTCCAACGATCACTGGAAGCCTCGCGGAAGGCGGGCATCAACTGATCGGGATAGCCCATGGTGTAATCGGGCAAGACGGGCTGGCCTTTGCCGGTCAGGGGCGCGTCGGGAATCAGCATCATGGCGAGGAAACCGCCCAGCACCACGAGGAACGTGACGGCGGCGACGAGGAGGCCGCGTTTTTCTTGCGCGGTCAGGGCCATGTCGTGCAGGGTGCCTGCTTCTTCGCCGGTTGCTTTGGCCCGCATGAGGCGCGGCTCGATGATGCGGTCAGTGACGAACCAGCCGGCGAGGGTGATGAGGACGGCCGAGGCGATTTTGAAGTAGAGGTTGTGCGTGGGCTGGAGGGCGGCGTAGGTTGGATCGATGATTTGGGCGGCAGACGTTGCCACGCCTGCGAGGAAGCCGTCGGCGGCGGTTGGGAACATGCCGCCACCAAAGCCGCCTGCGACGCCGGCGAAACTGGCGGCGAGGCCCGCGACTGGATGGCGACCCACCGCGAGATAGAGTGCGGCGGCGAGCGGGGGCAGAATGATGTAGCCGGCATCGCTGGCGACGCTGGCGTTGGCGCCGATGAAGAGAATGACCGGCGTGAGCATGGCCTTGGGCGTGAGCAGTGCGAGTTGACGCATCAGGGCACTGAAGAGGCCAAACTTTTCGGCAAGACCGATGCCCAGCATGCTGACGAAGACCAGGCCCAGCGCGGGCAGGCCCGTGAAGTTGCGGACCATGGATGTGATCATCCAATAGACGCCGTCGGTAGTGAGCAAACTGCGAGGCTCGATTTCGAGCGGCACGGGCTTGCCAGCGGCGTCGTATTCCTCTTTGGGTTTGCCGTTTTCGATGACGGGCAGCGGGCGGTTGTCTTTGCCGTAGATGAAGTTGCCTTTGGCGTCGGTTTGGAAGACGGGTTTGTGCAGCGGCTCGAGGATGACGATGGGCTTGCCGCGTTCGTCGAGTTTGTTGGTGAGTGTGGGATTGCCTTTTTCGTCAAGGACGGGCGCGCCGGCGGCGTCGAGCTTCGGCACTTTGATGGTGGTGGGCTGTTTGGGCGAGACTTTCCATCCCGCTGCTGAACCGACCGCGCTGACAACGACGACGGCGAGGGCGAGGATGAGGAAGATGAGCGCGGGTTCGGGTAGCTTGTTCCCGACCCATTCGATCCAGTCGAGGATGGACTTTTTGCCGGAGGAAGCCGGGGTGGTGGGCTGGGTGCTCATGCGGGGGACACATTACCGCAGAAAGCAGGCCGTGCCCAGTGTGGGGGGAGAAAAAGCAAGGAAAATTCGGGGTATGGAGGCGGGAAGCAACCGATGCCGGAGTCTGCTATCGTGAATGCTTGCCTCGCCGACAGGTGATGTCGGTCCAGTCTGGGAGTTCTGCTCGCATGGCTATGCCCCCATCTTCGTCCTCTTCCTCGTCTGACACGTCGGTTGATCCGGCTTCGTTTCCGAAGGAGCACCCGCCGGGGCTGCGAAGGCTGTTCTGGGTGGAGATGTGGGAGCGGTTTAGTTACTACGGCATGCGCGGCTTGCTGGTGCTGTATCTGGTCAGCGTGATGTCAGTCATGCAGGTGCCGGATGGCGTGCATCGCAACACGCTGAACCTGACGCAGCAGATTGAGAACCTGGCGGACCCGGAAAAGCCGATCGAGAAGACGGTGACGCGCGAGCACATTGTGGCAAAGGGGCCAGACGTGGCGATTGCGCCGGGGCCAGCGTTCAGCAATCCGACGGATTTGGTTTTCACGGAGTTGAAATGGGTGGATGGCAATGACGCCAAGGACCCCAGTGATGATTGGACAGTTGGTGGGGCCGAGACGGGCGCGGCCCATGTTGTGCGAGTGAAGGATGGCAAAGCGGAGAACTTGATCTACGGCATCCGCGTAAGCAATCCGACGGACAAGCCCATCAAGTTCGTGGCGCAAATTGCTCGCGAACCAAACCCAGCGGGTGGCGAGATCGGCACGCAGACGTTTTTCACGATCAACGATGGTGCAGGTTCGACGTCGATGACGATTGAGCCGGATAGCTCGCGCAAAGCTGGCGACCCTACGTATGACTTGAAGATTGAGGCTCGCACGGGCGATAGCGGTCGCAACTGGACGGGTGCGGAAGCGAGCAACTTATACGGCTGGTACACGGGGTTTGTGTATTTGCTGCCGATTCTGGGCGGGTTGATTGCGGACAAGCTGATTGGCACGCACCGCAGCATGGTGGTTGGTTCGCTGCTTATCACGCTGGGGCACATTGTGCTGGGGCTCAGCGGCATCGGCGGGTGGGCGTTCAATGCGCCGGGGATGAGCATCTTCGTGTTTGGGTTGGCGCTGATTATCGTCGGCACGGGGCACTTCAAACCCAGCGTCAGCGTGATGGTGGGTCAGTTGTACAAGCCGGGCGATCCGCGGCGCGAGAGTGCGTTTGCGGTCTTTTACATGGGCATCAACGTCGGGGCGTTTACGTGCAATCTGGTGTGCGGCACACTGGCCGTGAAGTACGGCTGGCACTGGGGCTTTGCGGCGGCAGCGGTGGGCATGTTGGCGGGACTTGCGATCTATCTGCACAGCAAGCCCAAGCACTTGGTGGGCATCGGCGAGCCGCTGAACCCGGAGAAGGCGAAGATTGCGTGGGTTTTCTTGCCTGTGGGCATTGGGCTTTCGGCGATTGTCGCGCTGCTGTTCCACATCGGCATGCTCGCGAAGTTTGACACGGTGCTCAGCAATCCGATCACGGTGGGTGTGTTGAGTGCGGGCGCAATTGGCTATGCGATTTGGTTTATTGCGAGCCAGGAGAAGCAGGATCGCGGGCCGGTGTTCACGATTTTCATTTATATGTTGTTCAATGCGGTTTTCTGGCTGGCGTTTGAGCAGGCCGGGTCGTCGCTGAACATTTTCGCGGATCGCGATACGGAGCGGCAGTTGGCGTCGAACTGGGAGTTCCCCACGACGTGGTTCCAGTCGATCAATCCGCTGTTCATCATCGTGTTTACGCCCATCGCCACCAGCGTGTGGCTGTGGCTGGCGACACGCAAGAAGTATGTGCCACAGCCGGCGAAGATTGGGCTGGGGTTGATCTTTGTGGGCCTCGGGTATGTGGTGATGGTACTTGCCGCATTGCGGCTGAACACGGGTCTGCCCAAAGTCAGCATGATCTACATCGTGGGCTGCTACTTCTTGCACACGGTTGGTGAGATCATCTTGAGCCCGACAGGTTTGTCATATGTTTCGAAGACCGCGCCGACCAAGCACGTGAGCACGCTGATGGGCATTTGGTTCATCAGCAGCTTTATCGCGGGGCTTGGTGCGGGCAAGGTTGCCGCACTGACGGAGCCCATCATGGAAGGCAAGTTGAAGTTGCCTTGGAACCTGGGTGGTCAAGCAGACTTCTTCCTGCTGTTTGTGATTACCAGTGTGGCGGCGGGGGTGTTGCTGCTCGTGTTGTCGCCTGTGCTGTCGCGATTGCAGCGGGATAAGAATGACTAGTGCAGAGGCAGGATTGATGAAAGTTCGATGCGAGTAAGCGGCGGAGTGGCGCGATGCGTGCCACTCCGCTTTTTTATGGACCTTGCATCCGAGCTTCTTGCGAACGACACGCGGGGTTATTGCTTATCGCTTGATCGCCCACGCCACGGCGTAGACAACACTCAGGACCGTGACGATCGTCGCGCCGGGGAGCCAGTTGAGCTCGAAGCTGAGGACCAAACCGGCGAGGACGCCGACGACGGAGATGACGCCGGCGAGCAGCAGGACGCGCGCGCCGCGCCAGGCGAGACGGAGGGCGGTTGCGCCGGGGAGCACGAGCAGAGCTGTGGCGAGGACGACGCCGGCGAGCTTCATGGCCGTGACGGTGGCGACGCTGACGAGCAGCAGTAGCAGAACGTTCATCGCGCGGTCGGGCACGCCCATGGCTCGCGCGGTGGCGGGGTCAAAGGCCCAGAAAATGAGCTTGCGGCGGGTGATGAAGAGCGTGGCGACGGTCGCAAGAGCAACGACCCATGCGATGATGGCGTCAGTCCAGTAGACTTCGAGAATCGAGCCGAAGAGAAAGGTCTCCCAGCTCACGGTTTTCGTACTGAAGCGATGCAGAAGAATGGCGCCGAAACTCATCGCGGCGACGAGGACGATGCCGATGATGGTGTCGGCTTCCTTGCCGGCGTTGGTGCCGCCCGACTCGCCCGCGCGCTTGCTGAGAGCGGCGATGAGCAGACCACTGCCAAGACAGAAGGCGAGCACGATGAAGAACGTGGCGAGTGACGCACCGGCGGCACTGCTGCCTGCCACCCCCACTGCTGCCGCGATGCCAATGCCGCCGAACGCAGCGTGGCTGATGCCTTGGCCGATGAAGGCCATGCGTTTGAGGACGACAAGCACACTGAGCAATGAACAAAGAACGCCCAGAGCGCAGCCCGCGATGATGGCGGGCAGGAACTGGTCGCGCAGGTCAGGATTTTGCAGATATTCGATGGTCTGCATGAGCCAGCAGGTTAGGAGCAGCCGGTTAGGAGAGTGGTGACGGCGAACGTGGCGAGGGCGTGATGCGACAACATCGCGATCAGATTCCCAGCAAGTTGCGCACGTCGTTGAATGTCACGACGAGGAACATGCCGGCGATGAGGACGAGGCCCACCATCGTGACGCCGTTTTGGAAGCCGACGGGTACGGGCTTGCCGCGAATGGCTTCGTAGAGGAGGAAGAGGAACTGGCCGCCGTCGACAATTGGCAGCGGCAGGAAGTTGATGACGGCGAGGTTGACGCTGATGAGGGCGAGGAAGAAGAGGAGCCAGATGAAGCCGCGATCGGCGACGAGTGTGCCCAGGTGGGCGATGCCGATGGGGCCTTTGAGATGTTCGATTTTGACGGTGCCTTGGGCGAGGCGAGCGAAGGTGAGATACGTCATGCCCATGACGCGTTTGGTTTCGTCGTAGCCGAAGTGCAGGGCTTCGAGCGGGTTGCTGGCCTTCATCGTTTGCTGCTGAATCTCGAACGCTTGCCACGAGAGGTCTGCTGTCCAAGCCAGAGATTTGATTTGCTCGGCATCCTCAGGCGAAATGGCGATGGTGACGACTTCGTCTGGTCCTTGGGCAAGCAAGTCGCCTGCGACGGGTCTGCGAATGGTGAGGGCGAGGTTGGTTTCGCCACGTTGTACGGCTTGACGCACGCGCAGCGCGACATCGCGCAGTGTTGCAGTTGCGTCGCTATTCACCGCGACGATGCTCGAACCTGCGGTGACGTTGCTGCTTGCTGCACTGGGAACACGAGACTCCATCTTTGCGTTCATGATCACGGCGAGCGGAGCGGCGATGATGGGCAAGTGCTCGCTGCTGTCGGAAGCGTCAAAGCCGACGCGGCCTTCGCGATCAACTTTGACGGCGGGCAATTGCACGATCGTGTATGCACCCGCTTCGTTTCTGCGCGCGACTGTGAGGTCCACGGTGCTGCCTTTGCGGCTGCGAATTTCTCGCGTGCCGGTCACGGTGCTGGGGAACTCGATGGTTCCGACTTTCAGCACGACATCTCCGGCCTTGATTCCCTTGCCGCTTCCTTCGGCTCGCACACCAGCGACGCGCAGCACGCCAGAAAGCCCGAGTAAGTGCTCGATTGGTGTCAAGGCATCTTTGGTTGTACCTGCGACGAGTCCGCGCTGCAGTTCTGCAACTGGTGTGAGTGTCACATCCTTCGGTGTGCCGTCGGGCAGTGAGAATTTTGCGATGAGTGGTTCGCCGTTTGATGCGTGGGCGGCGGTATCAATGGCGTGACCATCGCTGGCCGGCTTGCCGTTCACGCTCAGCAGCATGCTGCCTTTGGGCAAGTCAAACATGGGGAGTTCGAAGGCGATTTTGGTGCTGTTTATTGGTGTGAAACCAGCCGCGAGCAGGCCCGTTGAAAGATTCTCTTGGGGCTGCACTCGCAGGTTCAGCGTTGATGGTGCACCAGGACGCTCGACTTGAAGCGTGACCGACTCGTTCTTCTTGGACATCGCGACGGCGAGCATCACATCATCGAACGCGCGCACTTCTTTGCCGTCAGCAGTGAGGATGCGGTCGCCAGTTTGCAGCGGGATCGAGGCACCGGTGCCGACGTCAACGGCTCGCATGGCGGGCGAGGTTGCTTCGACGTAACCGACGGTTGGCGCGTCGACTTGCCTGCCGACCATCATCACGATGATGAACAAGATGGCGGCGAGGATGATGTTCATCACAACGCCAGCAGAAATCACGACCATGCGCTTCCAAGGCGAGCAGGTCTGGTAGCTGTCGGGTGCGGCGCTGGTTGCTGTTGGATTCAGGTCTTCTTGGCCGAGCATTTTCACGTAGCCGCCGAAGGGAAGAATGTTGAGGCGATACTCAGTTGGGCTAATGCGACGGTGCAACTGCGCGAGGGCCTGCGCTTCTGGCGTCTGAGCGGTCACGGCGGCGTCCATCGAGTTGCGAAGTTGCTGCAAGTACTGCGGCTCGCTGGTGGTGTTCTTGAATCCCACGCCTTTGCGATACGTGAGCACGCTGGGACCAAAGCCGACGGCGAAGGCGAGCACGCGAATGCCAGCCCATCGAGCGGCGAGGAAGTGGCCCAGTTCGTGAATGAACACGATGAACCCGAACCCGAGGATAACAAGCAACAGATCGAAAGCGGTACCAAGCATGTTGTATCTTTCGTCGCTCGAGCCCATAACGAGACAAGAAATCGCGTGGCAATCGTGCTTTCTTGCATGTCGCCAACCTCGCCAAGCCGCACTAGCCTCCCATATGGCTTACACAGTTGCCCTGCCCGTTCTGCTTGTGATGCTGACTTGCGTCGGCGCGACACCGTTCTCTCCTGCTTTGGCACAACCTGCAACGCAGATTGCGCCGATTCGTAGCGCTGCTCTACTTGCGATTCTTGATGAACATGACGCGTGGACGCAGAAGGAAGACCCTGTTGGTGCGAGCATGCGTGGCAATGACGCGTATGCGAACTTACTGAGCGATGAGAGCCCGGCGGCGACGCAGCGTCGCACGCGCGAGTTGCAGAACCGGCTTGATCGGTTGCGAAGCATTGACCGCGCGGCACTCAGCGAGCAAGATGCGCTTGATGCGGCATTGCTGGATTATGAAATCTCGCTGAGTCTGGAACGTGGCACGCTGCACCCCGAGCAAACGCCCGTTGACGCGATGAGTGGGCCGCATATTTGGTTGCCGCAGATGGCAGATCGCTTGCCGCTGCGCACACGTGTGCAGATTGAGGGGTACGTGCAGCGATTGGAAGCGATTCCCGCGCAGCTTGAGCAAATCAAACAGCAGATGCAACTTGGAGTGAAGGCGGGCAGAGTGCCGCCGAAGGTTTTGCTGCGGCGCAGCGTGGTGCAAGCTCGCGAGCAAGCAAGCGAAGAGATTCGCACGGATGCGGCGAAGAGCCCGTTTTTCAAGCCGTTTTTGACGCGTGAAGATGACGAGCTGGCGGCGAGAGCGAAGCAGGCAATCGCTGATGGCATCGTGCCGGCGTTTGCAGCGTTTGCGGATTTTCTGGAGCGTGAGTACATACCGGCGTGTCGCGAGAGTGTGGGCATTTCGCAAGGTGTTGATGGGTTGCGGGCGTATGAAGTCGCGCTCAAGAGTCATACGACGACTAGTCTGACGCCGCAGCAGATTCATGACATTGGTTTGCGCGAGGTGGCGAGTTTGCGAACCGAAATGCTCGCGACGATTCGCGAGACTGATTTTGATGAGACGCTGGGCAAAGGCCTGAGCGACGAGCAACTCTTCAAGTCATTCATCGAGCATCATCGCAATCTTGACAACAGCTATTGGCAAGATGGCGAAAGCATGATGCGCGACTATCGCGAGTTGTGCAAACGCATTGATCCGGAACTGCCGCGGCTCTTTGGCACGATGCCGCGGAACCCGTATGGCGTGCGAGAAATTCCACGATTTGCGGCTAAAACCAGCCCCGTTGCCTATTACTACAGCGGCTCGGCTCGCGCGGGCACGCCGGGCTACTTCATGGTGAATACGACCAACTTGCGACAGCGGCCCAAGTACGCGATGGTGAGCCTGACGATTCACGAGGCGGTGCCGGGACATCACTTTCAGATCGCACTGGCTGACGAACTCGAAGGCGTGCATCCATTTCGCACGCAGCTTGGTTACACCGCGTTCGTTGAAGGTTGGGGGCTCTACAGCGAGCGGCTGGGGCTTGAAATGGCGGGCGGCAACATTGGCAATGCGCTTACGCCAGCAACGCTTGCTCCAAACCAGCGCGGGTTGTACGCGAATCCGATGGACAACGCTGGCCGACTGAGTGATGAACTTTGGCGCGCGTGCCGGCTGGTTGTTGATACGGGCTTGCACGCCTTCAACTGGCCGCGTGAGAAAGCGATTGCGTACTTGCTTGAGAACACTGCAATCACCGAGCTTGATGCCGCGAGCGAAGTGGATCGCTACATCGGCTGGCCCGGACAAGCGTGTGCGTACAAGATCGGCCAACTGAAAATTCTGGAGCTTCGTCAGCGTGCGCAAACGCAGCTTGGCGAAAAGTTTGACGTTCGTCGTTTTCACGACACGATTCTGCTGGGCGGATCGCTGCCATTGCCGGTGCTTGAAGAACGCGTGAATCGCTGGTTGGCGAGTCAGTGAAAACGCGTGGAGCGGCGCGAAACGCACGCAAGATTGCGTGAATTCCGGCGTTTGGCATCTGGATGCGTAACGCACGGTCGATTCGTGCGTCCTACTTGGTGACTCTGGAGGTTCTATGACGCTCGTTTCGCATCGCGTGTTCGTTTCTGCGTTTGCACTCTCGCTTGCAACGGGTGGGTTGACGGCATGCGCTCAGGCGCAGCCAGCCGCAAAGCCTGCGGAGTTTGCTCCGGTTGTTGATGCGCTGGCGAATGACGCCGCGAGCCTCGCCGCGAAGGAGCGGCTTGCGAAGGTGCGCGAAGCGATCAAGGCAGTCCGCTCGCTCAGCTACACGGCCCATGTTGAAGACCTGAAGACCAGCAGCGTCATCGCGACGGGCAGCATCAGTGCGACCCGAGCCGACGCGGGTGGCTGGAAGGTTTACGTCGCGGGCGAGAACACGAACACGAAGGGTGAGAAAACAAGCTTCACGCTGGGCTACGACGGCCTTTCAGCCCGCGCACTTCGCGAGCGCGACAAAGTCGTCATCGAACGCTCGCTTGAGAAGATGGACGAACTCCAAATCTTCTTCACCGGGCAATCTGTGCGGCATCCGCTGGCTTGGGAAGTGCTCGCCGACGAACCACTCGCAACGACTGGTGCTGTGACGCTCGAAGCTGCTGCGAATGTGCAGGGCAAACCGTGCGATGTGCTGCGACTGGCGATGCCCGCCGGTGCCAGCGAAGATGACAAGCCTGCCGATGGCGTCGCAACCGCAACCGGCGCAACCGCTGCACTGCGAGTCTTCGTGAGCAATGACGACAACTTGCCGCGCCGCATTGAGCGCATCAACCTCGCTGCCGACGGCACGATGGTCGCTGGTCGCGTCTTGGAGCTTCGCGATCTCGCGACGAATGCGAACGCAACGCTGCAGCAGTTCACGCTCGATGTGCCCGATGGCTGGCGCGTGCGCGCGGGCGACCGCGAAGCTCGCCGAGCAGCACGTGAAGCCGAGAAGACCGCAGCGCCGATGCCGGAAGGCGTCACGTGGCGCAGTGACCCCAGCGTGCTCACGCCCGGAACGGCGGCTCCTGATTTCTCGCTGGCAACGCACGATGGCAAGAAGAAAACGCTCGCTGATTACAAGGGCAAAGTCATTGTCATGGATTTCTGGGCAACCTGGTGCGGGCCTTGCAAAACTGCTATGCCTGCGCTGCAGCGACTGCACGAAAAGTACAAGGATCAGCCCGTGGCCATCGTCGGCATGAATGCCGAAGGCGGGGGCGAAGGCGATCCGGTGGCCTTCAAGAAAGAAAACGGCTACACCTACGAGTTGCTGCTCGAAGCTGATGCCGTGAGCGAGACATACAAAGTTCGTGGCCTGCCCACGTTTTATGTGGTTGGTCCTGATGGCCAAATCGTCTGGGGCGGCGTTGGTTTATCCGCGCCGCCTGGGTCGCCGCGAGCAAGCAACAAGGCCCGCGCGGAGTATCTTGAGGATCAACTCGACAAGCTGATTCAGTCGGTGCTTCCCAAGTGAATTCCCCCAGCTTTCCTTGCGTGCTACGCTCATCTTAACAAGTCGCCCGGTCCGTTCGAACGTTGCGATTTGAAGCACCTGCGCATGCGGAGCTGCGCGTGAGGATTGAGAAGCAATGGCCACGGAAGACCGAACGGACGCGGGGCTGCCCTTTGAACCACGAGGGCGATCACCCATCGTCGATAGCACCGAACGTCGCGTCATAGGCCTCAAACGCCGAGTTGTGCGCGAGGGTTCTACTGCCGTGGCGATGCTTGAAGGTTCGCTCGCCGCGCTCAAATCGCTGGATGTTGAAGCTGCCAAGCAAGTCCGCCGGACGGACGATCAAGTTGATTTGGAAGAAGTCGCCATCGAGGAAGAGGCGTACGAACTGCTCGCGTTGCACCACCCGTACGGCCGCGATTTTCGTACAGTCGCTTTTTGCCTGCGTGTCAATGCCGATATGGAGCGTGTCGCGGATCATGCCAGTTCCATTGCAAAAGTCGTGACGCGCCTCGCCGAACTACCCGGCACTCGGCAACTTCGCTTGCCCACGGCGCTGGTCGAACTCGCCGATCGCGTGCCGCAAATTTGCCACGCACTTTTGCGAGCGGTGCTCGATGAAGACATCGACGCGGCTCAGCGCATCGTGACCAGCGATCAAGTGATCGATCAGCTTGACCGCCGGCTGTTTGAAGAAGTGCAAGAGCTCGTCCAGAGCCTGGGCCGCAGCGATGACGCAATCACCATCGGCCTGCTCGTCTACCGCGCCAGCCGAGAGCTTGAGCGCGTAGGCGATCTGATGGCCGCCGTTGCTGAAGACGTGGTGTATTTGGGCACGGGCCAGATCATCCGCCATGCCAAGCGGCGAGGCTTGACGCGGCCGGATGCGCCAAAGGCTTGATGTTTCAGTTCGGGGGTTTGCATGGCTATCGCACTGGTCGGTCTGGCAACATTCGGACTTTTCTTCGCAGCCCTCGCTGCGATCTGGTTCCGCGGCAAATCGGTGCCCGGCACGCGCATCTGCTCTCGCTGCGAGTTTGACGTCCGTGATCGCGGACCCAATCAGCCAATCTGTCCGGAGTGCGGTGCTGATCTTGCTCGCCCGCGCGGCATGCGCCCACAGCGCCGTCGCAGCGTTCGCCGTGGATCGGTCGCGGCAGTCATTGCTGCAATCGCGCTGCTTGGTTGTGTGACGCCGATTGCGATGAACCTTGCAAGCCCCGCGCGACGTCCCCTGTGGTGGCTGCAATTTGAACTGCGCAGCACCGACGCCAACGCTCGCTCGAGAGCAAGCGTCGAACTCATCAGACGCGCTGGCGTAGGCTCGCTGACCGTGGCCGACTACAAAAGCTTGGCACCCACGCTGCTGGCGCTGCAGGCTGATTCGACAATTCCGTGGGATTCTGCGTGGGGCCGCCTCTTTGAGACCGGCGCAGCTCGCGGAGCGATGAGCAACGCGCAGCTCCAAACGTATCTGCAGCAGGGAAGTTCATTCGTCATCCGCCATCCCAAGTACGTTGCGCCCGGCGGGCGGCTGCATGTGCGGTACGGCTGCGAGTTTCGCCGGATGGACAATTTGTCGTTCACCGGCACCGCACTGGTTCCAGCGAATGAATGGTTTGACGCCGGTCCGAATCGTGCATTCAACAGCGAGAAAGTTGAGCAAGGAGCACTTTCCATCCCGCTCTCGGGCGCCGCAGGTGGTGGCGGTGCATATGGCTTCTCGCACTTGGCCAAAGCCCCGCTTGGCACGCACGATGTCGTCATCCCAGTCAGCATGACGCTCAACACGCCTGGCTGGCCTACGACAACATTCACCATCACCACGCGCTCACGCCTCACCGTCACCGACGCGCCGGGCCCATTCGCCAAAGCCGTCGCCAATCCCGTTCCCAACGAAACGCTGACAGCGGCATTCGTGTTCGAGCATCGCCGGGGCGTTTCGAGCGGAGGAGCAGGCGCCGACAAAGGCATCGCGCTCACTGCAGGCTTCTCGCCTCGCAGCCAGGTCGAGCCCATCTTCATTTCGATGCTGGGCTGCAAGCCGCTCACTCAGCCCGTCGCCTTCGAGATACTTTTGCGGCCAGCGGGCGATGACAACGCCCCGTGGACAAAGCTCTGTGCGTACACGCGACGCGATGGCAGTCTGTCGACGCGACACGGCCAAAGCCTGATGGAGACCGTCGCTCCACCCGCCTTCTGGACGATCAACGCCGTCGACGTGCTCTTCCGCGCGTCGGGCGAGGTTGCTGACGAAGCCGCCATGGACGAGTATTGGCCGGGCGAGTTCATGCTGCGCGATGTGCCGCTCGATCGCAAACCGCTTTTGCAGGCCAATGGACTCACCATGGATAACTGGATGGCGACGCCACCCATCAACCCATTTGCACAGCAATTGCAACTGCTTGCGTCAGCCAACAACACGCAACGCGACCCGCTCGCGGTCTCGCGGCAGATCGATGCCCTGCTCGACCGCCAAGGCAGTAACGGGCCGTGGTCTATCGGCGACGGCGATCTGATCGACGAACTACGCCGACGTGGACTCGTGACCGATGAGCAGCACGCGCGATACGCGCGGCAGATCGTCAGTCAACTCACACTCAATATCCGGCCTCGTATTCGGCTGGACGAAAAAGGCAGCTTCTTCATCAACGGCAGCATGCCTATTTACCGCTGCGGCGTCTCGACCGACCTGACCGTCGTCTGGGACGCAACGCACGTCACGTTGAACGACGCCGTGCTGACCACCGTGCTGACCAATGACGCCAAGCCACGCGCTCGCTATCTCCCAACCGCCGACTTCAGCAATATGTCGCCCACCATGTACATCCGCCCATTCCAAACCACGACGTCGCTACCCCCGGGCGATTACACGCTTCGCCTGGTCCAACCCTATCGCGTGTTCGCGGGCAAAGTCTCGCTCGAAGCTGCGGAGACTCTCACGCCGCTCTTTGCGGGCCAGCAGGATGCAGAGATGCCGGTGCGCCTGCTCAATGCCGATGAACCAGTCATCGAAATCATCGACGACAACGCGATGGTCGCCCTGCTCGAAGCATCGCTCACATGTACCAGTGTCTGGGCGAATTACTCAACCGTCATCGAGAACACGCAGCACGACTACGGCGGCGTCATGCTGCGCGCGGGCGACTTGCCCCTCGCTGTGGCGTTCGACGTCTTTGTGCGTCCGCAGGGCGATACCGACCCCGCATCGCGCTGGTATCTTGGCCAAGTGGTGCTGGGTCCAGGCTCGGCAAACGCGCAGTACAGCGGCAACAACATGCCGCATCGCAAGCTGGCTTTGGCCAATGCACTGCCGGAGGCCGCCCGCATCGCCCTACGTGACAAACGCGTTGAGCTCGTGCTCGCCCTCAATCCCGCCGCCGGCGAGACGCGCACAGACGTGACCCGAGTCTGGTCTGGCGACGGCAAGGAGCGTGTGCTGGCGGTGGACGAGAGTGTTGTCAAAGTGTCTGAATAGTGTGAAATCGCGATGCGAACTGGAACGCATCTCGGTTTGTTGGCCACCGTTGCAGAGCAAGTGATTATCCCTCATGCAAAGCAAGTGGTGACGGAGTTCGTGCGGCATCAGGCATCAGCCAGATATGCATCTCGAGCGAGACACCCTCGCATGCTTCGTTCGATTCCAGCGCGCGGTTCTGCGGATTGAACGCCGCGCTCGATATGCGGCACGGGTCAAAGTTCGACTTATCCGCTGCGGGTCAATCCACGCTCAGGATTAATCCAAGCAAATTTCGGTTGCAGCGAAAAACGACGAGGAACAAACCATTCCAAAACGACAACAACCACCTTTCGGTGGTTGTTACGACGCGTGAGCGTGTGTACAAGAAACAGTTGGGAGTCGCTTTGCCGAACGTTACCGAACGGCTCTCTGCGAACAGAATTCTGTAATACAGACGAGAGAGTGATGACTTTACTGGCTGTGGTTCTCACCACGTATCCGAACACTAGTTTTGGATATGCCAGTCTAAGGAGATCCCTTAGAAAGGAGGTGATCCAGCCGCAGGTTCTCCTACGGCTACCTTGTTACGACTTCGTCCCAGTCACCTGTCTTGCCGTAGGCACCACTGAATCGTGGCGACTTTGGGCACTCCAGGCTCCCATGACGTGACGGGCGGTGTGTACAAGGCTCAGGAACACATTCACCGGAGCGTAGCTGATCTCCGATTACTAGCGATTCCGCCTTCATGCAGGCGAATTTCAGCCTACAATCCGAACTGGGGCGTACTTTCTGCGATTTGCTCCATCTCGCGATCTTGCTTCGCTTTGTATACGCCATTGTAGCACGTTTGCAACCCTGGATGTAAGGGCCATGCGGACTTGACGTCATCCCCACCTTCCTCCGGTTTGACACCGGCAGTCTCGCTAGAGTACTGGCTTGCGCCGAGCAACTAACGACAGGGGTTGCGCTCGTTAAAGGACTTAACCTGACACCTCACAGCACGAGCTGACGACAGCCATGCAGCACCTGTGCTGGTTCCGGTCTTGCGACTGTGGCTCCGCTTTCACGGAGTTGATCCCAGCATGTCAAACCCAGGTAAGGTTCTTCGCGTTGCCTCGAATTAAGCAACATGCTCCACCGCTTGTGTGAGCCCCCGTCAATTCATTTGAGTTTTAGCCTTGCGACCGTACTCCCCAGGCGGTATGCTTATCGGTTTTCCTACGACTGATACGGCGTCAAAACCGCACCAGTCTAGCATACATCGTTTACGGCGTGGACTACCAGGGTATCTAATCCTGTTTGCTCCCCACGCTTTCGTGCCTCAGTGTCAGGACAGGCCCAGCCGGACGGCTTCCCCATCGGCATTCCAAACGATATCTACGCATTTCACCGCTCCACCGTTTGTTCTTCCGGCCCTTACCTGCCTCAAGACTTGCAGTTCGCTCTGCTGTTCCGTAGTTGAGCTACGGGCTTTCACAAAACGCTTGCAAGCCCACCTACGCACCCTTTAAGCCCAGTGATTCCGACTAACGCTTGTGGCCTCTGTATTACCGCGACTGCTGGCACAGAGTTAGTCGCCACTTCCTTTGGGGTCAATCATTGGTTCCAACCCCTGACAGTAGTTTACACGTCAGAGACGCTTCATCCTACACGCGGCATTGCTCCGTCAGGCTTTCGCCCATTGCGGAAGATTCGTTACTGCAGCCTCCCGTAGGAGTCCGGACAGTGTCTCAGTTCCGATGTTGCGGGCCGTGCTCTCACACCCGCTACCCGTCTTCGGCTTGGTAGGCCATTACCCCACCAACTACCTGATAGGACGATCGCCGCTCCCAAGGCGCCAAAGCTTTGCTCCTAGGAGATCATGAAGTATTACCCGCAGTTTCCCACGGCTATCCTCCACCTCGGGGTACGTTCGATCGCATTACTAACCCTTTCGCCACTTACCCTTGCGGGCCCGTGCGACTTGCATGTTTTAGCCATGCCGCCAGCGTTCAATCTGAGCCATGATCAAACTCTTCAATTGATTTTCTTTTGATCTAACCTTGCGGCTAGAAGATGACAAAGAAGAAAGACCATGTTAACCGCAGCCTCTTCCCTTTCAGGTGAGTACTACGGCGGTCATCAACAAACTATCTCGCCATGGCGGGGAGCCATGGGTTGACCATTTGCTGACCATGGATGGCTTATCCATGGTATTTTGGCTTACTCATCGCATCACGAATGTTTAACTTTCGTGACGCGTTGCACTGAGTGAACCCAAGCAGACATGTGAGGTTCTGCTTGCGACCCGCATCATTCCCCATCTGTGAAGATGAGTGCCACGTTGTACGGCGTGAAGATGCGTTGTGTGGATCTATCCGCGAGCCTGCTGGTCGATCAGTTGCCCGTGCTAACAGGCCGCTCGCGGAAGCACACTCTCGTGCGACATTCCCAACTGTTTACTTTTCAAAGATCAGCCCGTTTGCCGAAGTAATCGTTCAACACGACTTTCGGTGAAGGCAGCACTCCAGCGAGTCTTGCGACACGTTGTCGTCGCTGTCATTCAGCGGGGAGGGAAGCATACGAAACCCTCCCGCCCCCGTCAAGCCTCATCCCGCAAGTCTTTTTGCTCATTCTCGCGCAAGTGGCCTAAATCCCCCGTCTTGCGCTCAAAATTTGCCTTCGCAGTTTGTCACGATTTCTACACGCTTCGTTCACATTTCTTCATTCACTTATCACAAATGACTTCTTGTTCGTAAAAAGTTCGTGTTCTGGACTACTCATCCATCATAGCCCCTCAGTATTCCCTGGCTCTGTCTTCTCGGGCGTCACACCAAGCACGCCAATCCAAATCGCTGGCGCCACAAGCTCTCTGTCAGCTTCCAGCCGCTCTCGCCACGCCGCCTGCACTACCCGGGCCGCCTCGCGCATCGTCGCTCCCGTGGTCATCACGTCGTCCAGCAGCACAACCACACGCGGCATGGGCACGGGCTGGTGCCGCCACTGCCACGCCAGATGCATCGATCCCGCCACGTTCTTTCGTCGCGTCTCCAGCGTCGAGCCGGTTTGCATCGGGCGGTGCTGCCTCGCGAGTAACTGCACGACAGGCATGCCCGTGGCCTCACGCACGCCGCGAGCAATCGCGAACGGATGATCGATACCGCGTGCAAACCTTCGCCACGTTGAAGTCGGCACAGGTACGACGATCGCGTCGCTCGCCGCGAGCCCCTCATACGCCAAGCACGTCACGAGCTGCTCGCCAAGATCGCGCCCAACATCACTCCCAAGCCTGCGAAACGCCGAGTTTTTGATTTCCAGTATCGCCGATCGCAGCACGCCGCGATACGCCGCCAATCGCACGACGCGCTTCCAAGGCAACCGCGAGCCTCGGCAGCCCTTACAACCCGCGTCACTGCCTTCGGTCACGACTTCATACGCCCCCACGCTGCGCCCGCACCGAAAACACCACGCATCACTGCTGTCTGCCGCAAAACCCGCAAGCTCCACACGCCGCTTCCAAGGCGGACTCGTCACCCCCAAGTACGCCCGCTCAATCTGCTCCCACCAACCTACCGACGCCCGATCTGACGCCGGACCTGAGGCTCCGCGAAGGTCCGGATCGCCCCCACCCTCACCTCCCCCACCACTCTCCTCACCCTCCCTCCGCGCAGGCGGCCACACAAACCGCTTCGGTTTCTCCAGTGGTTTCCGCACGCTTTCTTCATCACGCGCCACAACCCCTCCCACTCCCAACGCCTGACCTGCGGCTCTGCGAAGGTCCGGATCGAGTTCACAACAACCATCCATCCGGAGCTGAGGCTTTGCGAAGCTCCGGCGTCCTCACTTCTGCTCAATCAGCTTCTGAAGCAGCCCATCCTCCGCCTTGCGGAAATCCTGCATGCTGTTGACCAACTCCTGCCCCACTTCGCCCAGCTTCTTGGTCAATTCCGCATCGCTCATCGTGCCAGGCCGCAGCGAAAGCTCGCTCAGCACTTCCGCCGCCGATCGCACATTGCTCGCGGCTTCGGCGTAACTGCGCGTCGCGTCGTAAATCACCTGGCTGGACAGTTCCTTGTTCGTCGGCTGGTGCAGCAATCGCCAAGGCTGGCTACGCACTTCAACCGCCGTCAACTTCAATTGCTCAGCCGTCAACCGAAAGTTCGCCATGCCCGCACGAATGTTGGGCCGCTGCTCGGCGATCAGCGATTGCACATCACCAATTGCCTGCTGCGCCTGCGACATCGCGCCGCGCGCGTCTCGCAGTGCGTCATTCAGCAGCATCACCGTCTCTGTGTTTATCTTGCCAGTCGCGTCATTCACATTCGCGATGATCTCTTCAATCCGCCCGCGATTGTCACTCACAATCGCGCGAGCATCATCCAGCATCGCCCGGCCGCTCGCAACTGCCGCGCGTGCGTCAGTCATCAGCGGCTCGGCCTGCTTGCTGGCCTTCTCCACTTCCGCCGCCGCACCTTCAGCACTTGCCAGCGTGCGCTTCACGCTCGCATCCCACTCGCTAAAGCTCGCCCGCGCCTGCGTGACGGTGGCCCGCATGTCCGAAACTGCTGCTGTAATCTCAGGCGAACCCTTGTCGATCAATTGCTCAACGTTCACAACACTCTTTTCAAGCCCTTTTAGCGTCGATTGCAACTGCCGCACTTGCTCAGGCCCAAACCCCGCCTGCGCCAAGAACCCCGGCGGCGCGAGATTCGCCATCACCACATCGCCCTTCTCAATCCTCGCGCTCGCGCCTTGAAACCCGCTCATCAAAGGCGAGCCCACGCTCGCGATGTTGATGCTGCTGAGCGAACCCAGCAGCGGTTTTTCAAGATACACACCCGCATCTTCGTTCAGCACTACATCGGGCCGCACTTCCACTTCCACCTTGATGCCCGTGGCTTCGCCATTAGGCGTTGTCTCAAACGCCACGCCCTTCACTCGCCCCACTTGCACACCCCCCAGCAATACGGGCGAGCCGCGTTGCAGCCCCGCCGCTCCTTCATCAATCGAGAATCGAATAAAGAACGGCATGCCACCCGCGCCAGGCCCGCGGTCAGTCAACATGAACGCAACCCACACGCCCAGCACGATGGACGCGATGACGAACAACCCCGCCAGAACATTGTTGCGATTGGAGTGAGCAGCCATAGTGGCAACAGCGTAGCAGAAACCATGCCGCTTCGCCGCGCACAACGCCAGCATAAACAACAACGCCCGCCGCGCAATATCTAGCGCGGCGGGCGTTGGCTTCAAGTACAATCCTGCTCAGTTGCTACAAGCACACCATCTAGTTGCTGCAAGCACCACATTAGTTGCCGCGAAGCACACCAATAGCCCGCTTGGGATTGATGATGATGCGACCCTCGTGGCCTTCCAGCGGATCACCCGTGCGCTTCATGGCTTCCACGATTTCCGTGGGGCTCAGCTTGGGGTTCAAGGCAACGATCTTGCCCGCCAAATTCGCGACATTCGGGCTCGCCATGCTGGTGCCGCTGAACTTCATGCGTTCCCCGCCCGGCACATAGCTATCAACTTCAAACCCGTTGGCGTACAGCACCACGTTCTTGCCAAACGTCGTGAAATCCGTGGGCTTGCCGCTGCTATCGATCGCGCCCACCGTCACCATATTGGGCACATTGAGCCCGCTGGGAATCATCTCTGCAAACTCGTTGTCATTGTCACTATTGCCCGCCGCAGCGACAAACAAAATCTCCGGCGCGTTCTTCATCGCGTTCTCAAGCGAAGTTTTTCCGATGTTGAACAGTTCCCGCGCCAGCTTCGCGCGTTCTTCGGTGCTGCCTCCTGCACCCTTCTGTTCGAGTGTCGCTTCGATGTCTTTCACGCCGCCGCCCCAGCTCATATTCACCACGCGCACGCCTGCCTTCTTGAAGTACGCAATCGTGGCTTCCGCCGCTGCCGCGTCCTTCTTGGCTTGCTCGATGCTGGGCGTGATCTGCGCGATGGTCTTGTAGTCAAACGTCAACCGCGCCGTGAGAATTCGCGCGAAGGGATTGCCTTCGGTCGCGATGCCGGCAACGTGCGTGCCGTGGCTGTAGTTGCCGTAAAGGCCCAAATCCTCGAGGAAACCCTGCACTTGCTCGGGCTTGAGGCTGCTGACGTACGTGCGCATCTCCTGAGCCTCGGGGCTGTCAATTGCGCTCTGCGAATCCATCATGCCCTTCATGTGCTTGGTCACCAGAGCCTTGTCGCTCTTCATCTCCGTCACCGAGTGCAGCAGCATGGGCGTGTAGTTGGCTTGCAAGTCATACGCGATGCCATTCACGTCGTCGATGTATCCGTTGCCGTCATCGTCCTTGCCATTGCCTGCGATTTCCTTCGCATTCGTCCAAAGCTGGCTCTTGGGAGCGAAGATCGCCGTATCCACGCCGCTATCCCACACCGCGATGACAACCGGCGTCGCCTTATCGCCACTGCCGAGCGTCACCAAGTTGGGCGTCCACTTGTCTTCGACCGTCACTTTCTTTTCGTTCTTGTCAATCAGCGTGCCATACACCTCGGCCATCGCCGGCATGAGCGGCAACTGATGATCGATCATGACGCGCATGCGCACCAGGCCCGTCACGGTGTCGCCCGTCACTTCGCCCTTGTTGCTCGCCACCACCGGGTCCAAACCCGCCTGAACCTGGCCCAAAATCAAGTCTTTGGAGATGATTTGTGCCGTCGAACGCGTCTGCTTGACTTCTTCCCGCACCTTCTCCCAAGGCAGCGCGCCAATGCGCTTTTCGAGTTCCTTCTTGAATGCTTCGATGTACGCCGCTTCGTCCGCCCCGGCGGTCTTCTTCGCCGCGACGCGAGCCGCAAGAGCTTCGCCCTGCATCAGCTTCACGCCTTCCTTGTCTTCGAGTTCGCGCAACTTGGGCGTGATCGCCAACGCATCGTCCGTGCGACCTTCGAAGATCGCAATCGCCTGCTGCAACCCCAGCAAGCCCTTCAGCGTGGTCTTGTCCGTGATGTCATACTCATCTAGCGTCGTTTGCGTGTTCTTCTTCACTTCGCTCACAAACTTCGCGAATGGCTCTCCCGTCAGCAGAAATTCGCTGGCTTTGCCCTCAATCTTGTACGTGTACCGCGGCAGGTCCATCACGCTGCTCACCGGCTTCTTCGCCAGCTGCTTGGCGGCGGCGCCTTCCTGAGCCACAGCCTGCGCGGCGAGCGGCACACACAAGCCAGCCATCGCAACCAGCACCAACGCGAGCGAACCACGACCAGCTTCCAGAGCAATCTTCACGCGAGTTCCTTTCAAAGGCCCTGCCGTGTAAACCGGCCAATACGTCCCTCAGGGCACGGGACGACCAAGAGGGTATTCGGCGTAAGGCTGCTGATGTTTCGGACTTAGCCGAGCGAATTGTGCCAGTGAGCATCGCACGAGAGTGCGAAGGAACAACACAAACACCAACCATGTCATCGGTCGCGACTGCCGCACTCTGGCACAACGCACATCGCTACTACTTCGTCACTTCCCCGCCCACCGTCAGCACCACCTTGCGCTTGCGAATCTCTTCCGTCCCGAGCTGGCCGCAGGCCCCCATCATGTCCCGGCCTTTGGTGCGCCGACGCTTCACGAAGACGCCTTCTTCTTCCAGCCAATCCATAAATTGCTCGACGTGCTCTTCCGTCGGCGCAGGCCAAGGGCTATTGCGCCGCGGGTTGTACGGAATCAAGTTCAGCACCGCGCGCACGCTGCCGTTGCTGGCGTTGCCGCTGGCGGTTTTGTGCAGCCCAAAGGGCCGGATGAACTCCGCGATCTGCCTTGCGTGTTCCCGCGAATCGTTTTGCGTGGGGATGAGCACATACTCCACGCAAATCTTGTTGCCGGCAAACTTGGGCCACGCAACGAGCGCTTCCTGCACATCGCGGAGCGTGTACTTTTTCGTAATGGGCATGATCTGCCCACGATCAACATCGTTGGGCGAATTCAAGCTAAACGCAATCCCTAAGCGGTGCCACCCCGGCTGCTCCACGTGCTTGGCCAACTTGCGAATGCCATCCACCCGCCCCACCGTGCTAACGCAAATCTGACTCACCGCCATGTGAGCCGCGTTGTGATCCTTCAGCACCGCAATGGATTGCACCACGTTGTCGTAGTTGTCCATGGGCTCGCCCATGCCCATGAAAACGATGTTGGAGGGGGAAGGCATTGGGCATTGGGGATTGGGCATTGGGCAAGACACGTCCGACACCACCGCACTGCCTTTCCCTAATGCCCAATCCCCAATGCCCAATGCCTTCGTCCCCACCACATGCTTCGCCAAATACCACTGCCCCACAATCTCCGCGGCACTCAAACTCCGCACCAATCCCATCTGCGCGGTTTCGCAGAAGGTGCAGCCCATGGCGCAGCCGACTTGGCTGCTGACGCACAAGGTGTACTTGGTGTTGCCGGTGGAGCCGCGCATCGGGATCAGCACGCTTTCGATTTCGAGGTGCTCGAGTTGCTGGCTCAAGGCCGCGCTCGATGGCGCGAGGGTCGTCGCATCTTCGCCCACGCCCACGGTTGTCGTGCGTTCGATGCGACTCAGGAACTTGATGACCTCGCCCTCGGGGCTTTGCTCGCGCAGCTCGCGAACAATGGTCGGCAGTTTGATTCCCAAAAGCTCAAACGCATCCGCCGCGCCCACCGGCCCTTCGCGGAACACCGCGCGATACAAATCCAAGGCCCCGTTGGTGCTGCCTTGTCGCCGGAAAATCACATGCCCGGCGGCCGCCTTGACAAATTCCTCCGCCGTCACGCCCAAGGGATTGGGTAAAGGCACATCGGAGGTTCGGCGGGTGGGGGGGGCCATGGGGGACGTGATTATAGAAGAGACGTCATTCGTAACGTGCCACCGACCCGCCGCTCTGGGCGGATCGGTGCCGAACGAGAAAGGCTCGGCATTCGGCATTCGTGGCAAGCGTGGTCGTTTGCAACGTGGATCACCGGGCCTGCGCCAGCACGAATGCCGACCCGACTCCTCTGTCATCCAACACAGCCGCCGTGTCATCCGACACAATTCCCATGTCTGCTGACACAACCCCTCTGTCCACCGACATCGCTCCCACGTCAGCGGGCGCTACTCCCATGTATCCCATCATTTGCACGGTGATCTCCAGCGGCGGCCCACAAACATCCCACTTTTTAGGCATATGCGCACATTTCTCTCCGTATTCAGATAACAAACCCCTTGCAACGTCGCTCACATTTTGGTAGGCTGCTCATGCGGACTCCGCTCCGTTCATCTTTACACCCCTTCCGTCCATCTTCATCTTATAACTTGCTCACCTCCACACCCTCTCACCCCGCCCGGAGGTCTCGATGCCGCCATTGCCCACTCGTCGCCCGGCCTTCACGCTCATTGAGCTGCTGGTGGTCATTGCGATCATCGCATTGCTCATCGGCATCTTGCTGCCTGCGCTGGGCAAGGCCCGCGCGGTGGCGCAGCAGATCAAATGCCTTGCGAATAACAAGATGTTCGCCACGGCGACCATTCTCTACGCGCAGGATTACAAGGATCGCATCTGGCCGGCGGTGCCTCGCAATGCGGCGGGCGTGGTCACGTGGCCGGCGGATCCGGGTGGGCAAGCGGGCGATGCCAACGTGTTTTTGTGGGCCCAGGTTGTGCAGAACGGTGAGCGCGCCCCGGGGTTGTTTTTTCAGTACGCCGGTGCAAACCAAGAAAGTGCCGAGTGCCCCACCAACAAGCGGCGATCCAGTGATGGTTCCACGCGGCTGAATATCTGGGGCAAGCAAACCGGCGTGCAGTTTGATTACTCGATGATGGATGAAATGGAAGGGGCCAAGCTGGGCCTCAACTACGAAGTCGCGTACTTGCGGCCTGACCGCGCCCAGCCGCGCACGCTGACGGCGGCGGATGAGCCGTTCCTGACGAAGCTGCGCAACATGCCCATCTTCTTTGAAGAGAACACGCGCTTCAACAACCAGCAGTTCCGCGACGGGGGCTTTGGCAACGTCGATCAGATGTCGCACCGCCACGCCAACGGCGGGCATGTGACGATGATGGACGGCGGGGCCGAGCTCGTGAAGTTCCCCACCGACAACAACGACCTGCTGGAAAGCCCCAATCAGGATTTTGTCGCCAACGACCTGTACGTGCGCGGCAACCGCCCGACATGGTTCGCCATCAGTGACGTGAACCCACGGTTTGGGACGCCGCAGTTGTATGGGTGGATTAATGATCCGCGGTGAGGGGGGAAGGCACTAGGGACTAGGGATTGGGCATTAGGGGGAAGACCTTTGCGCTAGGGGTGAGTTTTGTTGGCGTCGGTGGTGATTGCGCCGGCGGGGATGCGCCACGCTGCGTTGCACTCGGTACATCGCGTGCACATGTCTTGATCGACGGGTAGGTTGACGAGCGAGAAGTCGCGGGAAGGGCATCGCCGCAGCAGGAGCCGACGGCGGACCCAGGGCTCGCCGAAGATGCGAGCCCAGAATCTCATTGCGATCAACGAAGGCGCTGCTGTCGCAGCCACCCATGCCATCATCATTATCAGAATGAATGACCAACGCGTGTTACGGACACTCAAGTTGCGGGCGAGATCATCCATGAATTTTCCGCCCGCAGTTCGATCAATGACGAGGTACCACACAAGCCAGCACACGGCGAGCCCGACAACACTCAACGCGACAGCTAATCCCATGTACCGCACAGACGCACGTCGCCAAGCCTGTGTCTGCTCGCGAGAAGGCGTGATCAATCCATCACGAAGCAGCTTCTTGTGCTCGCGATGACGTTCCATGTTGACGGCTCTGGACATCTCAAGCGAGACCGCCGTGCCGCGATCATCTTTGTACTTAAACACAAACATGCATTCCCCCTCGCGTCTTCACACCAGCATCTTCATCTGCTTGGGCTCTACCACCTCTTGGCTGGTTGGGTGCTCGGGGTCAAGGCGATACTCGCCGCTGAAGCAGGCGGTGCAGTAATTGGTGCCGGGGCGTTGCATGGTGCTGAGCAGGCCTGGCAGACTGAGGTAACTGAGGCTGTCCACGCCCAGGTACGTGCGGATATCTTCGACGCTGCGGCCGTGAGCAATCAGTTCGGATCGCTGGGCGAAGTCCACGCCGAAGTAGCAGGGGTGCATGATGGGCGGGCAACTGATGCGCAGGTGAATTTCCTTCGCGCCGGCGGCCCGCAACTGGTCCATCTTGGCTTTGGTGGTGGTGCCGCGCACGATGGAATCATCGACGATGACCAGACTCTTGCCGCGTACCAGTTCGTTGATGATGTTGAGCTTGAGTCGCACGGCACTCTGGCGTTCAGCGGCGGTTGGCTTGATGAACGTGCGGCCCACGTAGCGATTGGGCACGATGGCTTCGCGATATGCGATGCCGCTGGCGCGAGCAAAGCCAAGAGCCGCACTGCGGCCGCTGTCGGGCATGGGCACAACGTAATCCGCACCCTTGGGCGGCGGGGCTTCCTTCGCAAGCACTTCGCCCATGCTCTCGCGAGCGATCTGCACGTTCTGACCGAAGACGTTGCTCGCCGGATGCGCGAAGTACACGTGCTCAAAGACGCACTGGGCAAGGCGCGGTGCTTCGTCAGCGAATCGGCGCGTGGCAAGGCCATGGTCGTTGATGGTCACGATCTCGCCTGGCTCAACTTCGCGCAGGAACTTCGCGCCAAGCACATCGAGGGCAACGGTTTCGCTGCAGACCACGTAGCCGCCGGTAGCAAGTTCGCCGATGACCAGCGGCCGCCAACCCCAGGGGTCGCGAGCCGCTTCGATGCGATCTGGAAAGAGGAAAACGAGGCTGAAGGCACCTTGCAGATATCGCAGCGTGTGCGCGAGCGGGTCGGGGCTCTTTTGGCTGGCGGGCTGGGCCAGCATGTGAATGATGCACTCGGTGTCGCTGGTGGTTTGGAAGATGTGGCCGGCTTCTTCGAACTTGGCTCGCAGCAAATCGTTGTTGATGAGGTTGCCGTTGTGGGCGAGCGCGACCTGGCCGCCCGAATACTTCATGAGAATGGGCTGGGCGTTACAAGCCACGCTGCCGCCGGCGGTGCTGTAGCGGTTGTGACCGATGGCGGCTTTGGTGCCCATTTTGTCGAGGTCGGTCAGCGTCGCGCTGTCGAAGACTTCCGCGACCAGGCCCATGCCGGTGATGCCGTCGAGGCGTTTGCTGTCACTCACGGCGATGCCTGTGGACTCCTGGCCGCGGTGCTGCATGGCGTACAGGCCCAGGTACGCCTGGCGCGCAGGCGAAGACAGTTGCGGCTTGATGTGCCACGCGCCGAAGACGGCGCATTTTTCTTTGGGCGTGTCGGGGCGCGCGACGGGACGGGATTGGGGCTTGTTGTCAGAACGCAGGACGGGCAGCGCGAGCGGTGCGGGCATGCGGCAAGCGTAGGAGCGAGTGCGCGATTTCAAGTTGTGGTGATGTCACGCCGGGCGAAGATGATGCCGGTCACGATCCATAACGTGAAGGCGGTACTTGCGAGGACGCCCATGTCGCGCAATTGCCAATCGCCGCTGCGCAGAATCGCGAGGGGCTTGTAGTAATCAAGGATGCTCAGGAACCGCATGGACTTGGTGAATTCCAGTGCGGGATCAATCGTATAAAGAAAACTGACCAGCAGGGAGAAGAGCGTGAGCACGAGCGTGCAGAGGACCGCCCATGTGCGCCGGTCGATGATGGTTGTGAAGAACGATGCGACGCACCCCACCACCATGTAGACCAGCCCGAGGTTCGCGAGGACCATCGCGAGCCGACCCCAGTCGGGCGTTGCGACCGCGCGAATATCGGGATTGATGAACATCGAGCCAAAGTACGCGCCGCCGTACATCGCGCCGAGCGTGACGATCGCGGTGAGCAGCCACGCGACGGTTTCACTCACGTACAAATTCCAGCGGCTAACGGGCAACGCGAGCAGAACATCGACGGTGCCGCGTTCAACTTCAGCGGCGGGCACGCGTGTTTGCACCAAAATCGCGTGCGTGAGGATGGGCACGAGTACCAGCGGATGACTCCACGCGATGGCATATGCGATCTCGGCGATGTTGGCACCGGTGGAATCGACGCCACCGAAAATTGCGTCGCGAAATTGGCGAACGCCTTGCGGAATGAAGCTTCGCTGCGCGAAACGGGCCTGCACTCGCGGCATGGCATAACAAAACAGCGCGGTGATGCCAAAGACGATGCCCGACATCGCCAGCGAGGCGAACCAGACTTCACGCAGCGAACGTTGGATAAGGCCGATGTTCATAGGAGCAGTGACGAAGAAGTGACGGAGTGACGAAGTAACGAAGTGACGGAGTAAAAGACAGAGGCGAGATTTACTCGTCGTAGTAGCGCATGAAAATTGCTTCGAGGTCGGGCTTGGCGATCGTGATATCGGCGATGGGCTGGTTTGCGGCGAATGCGAGCAGTTCGCGCATGTTCGCTTGGCCTTCGCTTGCGAGGGCGCCTTTCCACACTTCTGCCGTTTGCTTTGAGAGCTTCAAGCAAGCGGGCACTTGCTCGGGCGTGCCGCCTGGAGTCCACACGATTGTCACTTCGTGCACGGCTTGCGAACGCAGTTGCGTGACGGTGCTGTCGGCGACGATCTGCCCTTGCTTGACAATCGCGACGCGCTCGCACAGTTCTTCAACTTCCGCCAGCGTGTGGCTGCTAAAAAAAACTGTCGCGCCGGCTTCGGCTCGCTGGCGCAGCAGTTGCCGCAGTCGTTCTTGCATGAGCGGGTCGAGTGCCGTGGTTGGTTCATCGAGAATGAGCACGCGCGGATCATGAGCCATGCACAAAATCAGGCCCAGCTTTTGCCGCATGCCCCGGCTCATTTGCCGGACCTTCACCGACAGATCAAGTTCGAGCACTTCCGCCAGTTCGTGTCCGCGTGTGATGATGTCGCGCCCGCGGATGCGACCAAACAACTTGAGGGCCGACTTTCCGGTGAGCCAAGGCCAAAGGCGCAGGTCGCCAGGAATCGCGCCTACTTCGGCCTTGATGCGATGACTGTCGCGCCAGCAGTCCATATCAAGAATGCGGGCACTGCCGCTGCTGGCTCGCAAGAAACCCAGCAGCACGCGAATGGTGGTGGTCTTGCCTGCTCCGTTGGGGCCCAGAAATCCATACAAACTGCCAGCCGGAATCGCGAGGTTGATATCGCTCACGCCGCGTCGGCTGCCGTACGTGCGAGTCAATGCACTGGTAGTAATGGATACAGCTGTGGTCATGGGGCAAGCGAGCATAGCGAACGCGATGCCGGTCCAAACGTACAGCAACGCGATAAGTTCGCCACCGCCCGCACAAACTGCGCACTTGTTGCGGACTTGGTTTCTCAACGAATTTTTGTAACTCTACCGAACAAGCCGCGAAGCAAGTTAGTATATACTATACTTTCAAGGAGTATCTATGACTACCCCGTCTACGCCCGCCGACATCCCCACCGCCGAGTTCGCTGCGAATTCCCGCTTCTCTCGCGGCTGGTTTGCGATGGGCCTCACGCTCATGCTCATTGGCGGCGTGTGGCTGCTCGCGTCGCTGGGCTATCTGCCCGAGATCAACTGGTTCTGGGTTCTTGCTCTGTTTTCGCTGGGTTTGATCCCCCTGCTTGCAGGCGGCCTGAACAAAGTCACGTTCATCTCGGGCGGCTTTTTCTTCGCCGCGAGCGTCTCTTCGGTGCTGCGGCAGACTGGCAAGATCGCACTGAACATCGAAGTTCCCACGCTCATCATCATCGCAGGTTTGCTCACGCTCATCGCGATGGTCTTGCGCATCAGCACACCCGCGTGGCTGCTGCCGCAGAAGCCGATTGCCTATCGCGTACCGAACACCAACCCCACTTCCAAGGCGCAATCCGCCGCCGTCGCTTGACGTATGCGTTGGCTGCCCCTTTACTTGTCCCCCTGCGGCCGATGTGGTCGCGGTTTTCCAGACCACCGGTCCCGAAGTCTCGGCACACCGGTCGGCAAGGTCGCTTGAGGCATGATGCGCGGGTCACGCGTGTCGGGCAGCTTCAAGCATGTTGGTCGCTGGCTCAAACGCCTGCGCCACAATGGAGTTTTCGATGGCTCGTTATACCGGTCCCAAGCTCAAGCAGTCTCGCCGCATCGGCGCCCCGATCGTCGATACCCCCAAGCACACCAGCAAGCGCGCACTTGTGTATCCCGGCATGCACGGCTACCGCGGCCGCCGGCTGCGCGACTACGGCGTGCGTCTGAACGAAAAGCAAAAGCTCAAGTTCCACTTCGCAGTGCTGGAAAAGCAGTTCCGCCTTTACATGGATAAAGCAGGCCGCATGCCCGGCAACACGGGCGACAACCTCATGCAACTTCTCGAAGTGCGCATGGACAACGTCATCCGCCGCGCGGGCCTCACTCGCACGGTGTGGGCTGCTCGCCAGCTCGTCGCTCACGGCCACGTTTTCCTCAACGGCCGCAAGACCGACCGCCCAAGCTGCCAAATCAGCATCGGCGATGTCATCACCTTCAAGCCCAAGGCTCAGAAGCTGTGCAAAGAAGCGATGGAAAGCCTCGCGGGCTACGAAGTCCCAGGCTGGCTTGACCTCAACCCCGCCGAGTTCAAGCTGAAGATGGTCGCCAAGCCCAGCACAGACCAGATTCCGTTCGACGTGAATACGAACTTGATTATCGAATTCTATCGGTAAGTGGAAGTACGAGAGTACCGAAGAGACGAAGTACCGAAGGAAGAATCACGAGCCCGGTCCGTTGGACCGGGTTTTTCTTTTGGTCGCTCTTCTGATCACCGATCGCATTCCATGTCTTACCTTCGGTACTCCGGTACTCCGGTACTTCGTCTCTTCGTCTCTCCAGCTCTTCCCCCTTTCCCTCCCCTACCATCCCCCCTCCCCATGACAAAAGTCATTCGCAAGTACAAGACCTGGCTCATCGCGATCTTCGGCGTCTTTCTGATGCTGACGTTCCTCTTTAGCGGCCCCACCAACCCGCTGATGCCCGACCCCAAGAAGCGGGTTGAGGGCACGCTCGACGGCAAGAAGCTGCGCGCCGAGCAGCTTGCCAATGACTACAACGAATTGCTCGATCTCAAGGCCAGCGTACCGGGTGTGGTCGCGCAGTTGGGCATTGAAGAACCCTTGCACTGGCACATGCTCAGCAGCGAAGCCCAGAAGATGGGTTTGGTTGGCACCGCCGATGACGGCATCGCCTACTTGCCCAAACTCGCCGAGATGCAGTTGCCGGGATTGGTGTACGCACAACTGGCTGAGCAAATCAAAGGCGCGCCCGACAACATGATTCGCCAGTTCGCTCAGCAGCAGCTTGAGCGCATGCCTGCTGAGCAACGGGCGCAAACCATCAAGCAGATCGCCGATGCCATTGAAAGCCGCCTGCCCGCAGCCAACACTGCCAACCGCGCCAAGGCTGACATGGCCCTCGCCAAACTTCGCGGCGTTGAACGCATGATGAGCGGCTACGCCAACGCAGGTCGCATCAGTGACAAACGTCTGATCAGCATCGCGAGCAGCCGGCTGGGTGTCACGCTAGCCGACGTGGCGCTCGTGAAATCCACGCAGTTTGCCGATGATTCGCTAATCTTCACCGACGAGCAGATCGCGGCGCAGTGGGAAAAGTACAAGTCGGTGCCGTCTGGTGTTGCAACTGCTGAGAATCCGATGGGATTTGGATACGTCCAGTCGCCGCGCGTGAAGTTTGAATTCATCACGCTCGAGCGCGTCGCGATTGAGAACAGCATCAAGCTCGATCCCATCGACATCAACAAGCAGTGGCAACTCAACCGCGCCAAGTACACGGGCGACTTCGCTACCGAACGCAGTCGCATCGAACTCGAGATGCGGCAGGATCGCGCCAAGACCATCATGCTCGATGCAGAGCGTGCGTATCAAGCGGCCGTGCGCAGCAGCCTTCGCGGCGTTGAAATCGTCGAAGGCGTGAAGAAGCTGCCGGCTGACTGGGCGAGCAAGGCACCGACCATGCAGGCTCTCGCTCAGAGCATTGCTGATGGCGTGAAGGCCAGCGCGAAGATGACTATAACGCCGCCGGTTGTGACCTCACGCACCAGCAACTGGACGCTGGTTTCGCGAGCGATGGACACGGCGGGCATTGGGTTTGCGACGTATAGCTCGGGCGCGAATGAGTACCAACTCGAGAACGTGCTCGCTGGCGTCTATGAACTCAGCGGCTCAAGCCTTTTTGGCATGCAAGTGGGCGTGCCCTTTGAAGGCGTGATGACCGACAGCACGGGCAACGCGTACTTCTTGCTTGTGACCGACGTACGCAAGACCGGCCCCGCCGACTCGCTGGCCGAAGTGCGTGAGCAAGTGGTGACTGATCTGCGTCAGCAAGCCGCGTACGAAAAGCTCGCCGCGAAGATCGAAGGCTACCGCGCGCAGGTCGCAACCGAAGGCCTGGACGCAACCGTCAAGGCAATCAACGCAAGCATGCCCGCTGGCAGGGCGAGCCTTGACAGCACCGTCCTGCGTTCGCAGCAGTTCACCAAAGAGCAGGGCGGCCAACTTGCAGAAGTGACTGATCCCAAGCCGCTGCGCGACGCGATTACAACCGCTGGCGCTCAACTGGGGCTGAACGCTGCCAGCGATGCCAACCTCGCGACGCGGGCGATTGCTGTAGCGATTCCGGGCAACCGCCTGCTTGTCCTGGGGCAAGTCGTGGGCATTGATCCGCTGACGGTCGAAAAGATCCGCCAGCTTGATAACCGCGTGGCGCAATCGCTCGCGGCATCGCAACTGAGCGACGCGATTGAAGCGGGTAACGGACCCTTCTCCTTCGAGAACATGAAGAAGCGGCTGAACTGGAAGCCTGAAGGCGAAGAAAAGCCGAAGAAGACCGAGAACAAGCAAGCTGCAAAGTAAGTACAGAGAGGTACATCGGGTAGGGAACGCAAAGGTGACGCAGCAAGACACACGTAACACACGCCAACGCACCGCCATTCGTGACGCCATCGCCAAAGCCGATGCGCCGGTGTCGCCCAAAGAGATTCTGGACCTTGCGGGTGAAGATGCCGAGGGCCTAGGTCTTGCGACCGTCTATCGGACGCTCAAGCTGCTGGTTGAGGCCGACGAGATTCAGACCGTGGACATCCCGGGCCAAAGCGCGCGATACGAAATCGCGGGCAAGGCCCATCACCACCACTTTCATTGCAACACCTGCGACAAGGTGTTCGAGCTCGCGGGCTGCTGCGGCCATTTTGAAGAACTCACGCCCAAGGGATTTGAACTTGAGTCGCACGATGTGACGCTTTTCGGGCGTTGCAAGGACTGCATGTCGAAAGCTGGCGGCAAACGCGCGAAAGCCAAACCCAAAGCCCCCAAGCATGACCACAAGCACGATCATGCTCATGAACACAAGCACGATCACCAGCATGATCACGGGCATTCACACTGATGCGACATTATCGCCCGTTTGCTGAGTTACCCAAAGTCCCACAATCGCCCGCATAAGCAGTGCTGCCCGCGCTAGGTGCGTGCGCGACGTAGGCAAGATGGGTAACTCGCCCGCATGGTCTTTCGCCATGCCTTCCACAACCGATCTTCTCGATGCGTGAATACGCGCCGAGGAGCCGCTATGTCCCCGACCCGTCTGCTCATCTTGTCTGCCAGTGCTTTCTCTCTGGGCCTGCCCATTGCCGCTGCCATCGCGCAGGAAAGCTCTCAGCAGCCGGGTACCACTGTCACCCCTGCTCCCGCCGCGACGACCTGGCGAAACAACACACCCACGCGCAGCCGCACGCAACAAGCTGCACGCGGGCTTATCCGCGTTGCGCCGCCCCTGGTCAACAACAACGACCAAGCTGCGCCCAGCATCTTCAACAATTACACGAATAACACGCCACAACTCGTACGCAACGTGACCCGCGTCGCTCGCCCGGGCGTCTTCGCGCAGCCTGATGGCATCGCGATGCCTGAGAACGAACGTCGTCCCAGCGGCTTGCGTGGAGTGACTCGCAGCAATCTGCGTACACCGTCCACGGTTCGCTCGGCTCGTGAAAACGCCAACGCCACGCTTCGCATGACGTGGAGCGATGTTTCGCCCAACGAAAGTGGCTTTGTTGTTCAACGCCGGCAAGCCATTGGCAACTCGTGGACTGACCCTGTTGAATTGCAACTGCCCGCCAACAGCGAAGGCGTGCTTGACACGCCCGGCGCAGGTACGTTTGCGTATCGCGTTGCGTCAAGCAACACCGCAGGTCGCAGTTGGTACAGCGATTGGCAACTTGTGACGCTGGCCGCACCTGTTGCCCCGCCTCAGCAGGCTGAGCAACCCGTCACACCTCCTGTGGCTGCGGTGCAGCAACCAGCCACGACGCAAGCACAGAACATCCAGCAACCAAGTCCGACCGATCAACCACCCACGCTGCGTATTGCTCCCGCGCTTGCCAGCGGCGTGAACGGCAGCGACAGTGGCGCACGCAGTGTCACGTTGTCGTGGAATGCGGCGACCGGTGACGTGACGCGATACGAACTCGAACGCGAGCCCGCCTTCCCCATGGGCATGCGCGTCTTCGATGCTGCGAACCGCAGCCTGAATGACAACTCGGGCGTTGGCAGCTTCAAGTACCGCATTCGTGCAGTTGGCGCTGGCGGCATCAGCGAATGGTCAGACTGGACGCAGATCGTTGTCGCGGACACTGTTCCTACTTCACCAGAGCAACTGGTCAGTGCTGATCTTGGTGACGGCGTGCGCGTGCGTCTGAACTGGCGCGATACAGCCGACAACGAAACTCGCTTCCGCCTTGAACGCCAGACCCAAAGCCAAGATGACAACTGGGCCAGCGCGACTTCAATCATCATCGCTCCCAACACGACGCAGCAGATCGATACGCCTGGCCCTGGCGTTCACCGTTATCGCCTCGCCGCTGTTGGTGATGTCGGCGTGAGCGGCTTCACGAGTTGGACGACTGTGAACGTTGCACCACGTGTGCTACCCACGCCCGAGGACGAGCAAACTCTGACAGCTCCCGCAGCACCGGTTGGGTTCGACGTCGCCGACAACGGCAATCGTCGCGCGGGGATGTCGTGGCAGGATGCAAGCAGCAACGAGAGCGGCTTTGAGCTTGAACGCGTTCCAGCGTTTGGCGAAGGCCGGCTGCGCATGAGCGAGAATGCGACTGGCTATATCGATAACAGTGGTCATGGCGACTTCCAGTATCGCGTCCGCGCAGTCAACGCTGCTGGCGCGAGTGATTGGTCGCCCTGGGTGACGATCTCGATTGTCAACACGCTGCCGACCGCGCCGGCGAACCTCTCGCTTGTTGATGCAGGCGACAACCAGCGCGTCACACTGACGTGGACTGACGCCAGCGACAACGAGGAAGCCTTCCGCGTTGAACACCAGCGCATGTCAAACGACTCCTGGAGTGCCACACGCGCCTTCAACGCCCTGCGCAACCGCGAGCAGCAAATTGACGCACCCGGAGTTGGCACTCACCGCTACCGCATCGCAGCTGTGACATCCGGCGGCATCAGCGAGTTCACGCCTTGGCGCGAAATCACGATCGCCGCGCCACAAGTTGATCCCTCAACGGTCGTTCCCAATCAACCTGCAGGCATCAGCGCCAGTGACCAAGTGCTGCGCAGCGGCATCGTCTGGACCGATTCCAGCGATAACGAACTTGGGTTTGAGCTTGAACGCAACCCTGCGTTTACCTCGCGCGTGGTGCTCAACAGCAACGTCACAGGCTACATCGACAACTCAGGCGATGGCGCATTTGCCTACCGCGTTCGCGCTTACAACAACGCTGGCTACTCAAACTGGTCAGCGTGGGCAAACGTCACAATTGCACAAACCGTGCCCGCACGCCCCAGCAACGTGAGCGCCATGGACGCGGGCAATCAGTCCGGCGTCAACGTGACTTGGGCGGACGCCAGCTTCAATGAAGATGGCTTTCGCGTCGAGCGCGAGTCCTTCAGTAACAGCACTTGGGGCGCAACCCAGTCTTTCACCACCAGCGCAAACGCGGATGATTTCAGCGACACGCCGGGCCTTGGCCGGTTTCGCTACCGCGTGCAGGCTTTCAACGCTGGCGGCATGAGCGAGTGGACGAGTTGGATTGTCGTCAACGTGACCGATGGCTGGACGCCCATCACGCTTGCTCCGGGCGCTCGCGAAGTTTTCGTCAGCAGCAGTCAGGGTAGCGACAGCAACACGGGCCTCTCGCCTGATCAAGCCGTCCGCACGCTCTACCGCGGCTATCAGCTCGTGCGCCCCAACAGCGCCGACCACATGCGTTTGCGCCGTGGCGACGTTTGGATTGATCAAGCAGTCGCCGGTCAATATGGTGCGTGGGATAGAGCTGGTCGCAGTGCAGCTGAACCCATCGTGATTCACACGTATGGCGATGATCCCGCTCGGCCCATCATCAAGGCGGGCGCTCGCGACATCGGCATGCGCATTCAAGGCGCTGGCGATTGGAACGGCAACCTCTGGATCGTCGGCGTGCACTTCCAAGCAAATCGCCGCATGCCCGGCGATCCGAATTATGCGCCAACCTCCAACGTCAATGGCCTTGTGTGGTACGGCAAAGGTGGCAACCTGCTGGTTGAAGACTGCGTCTTCGAGTATTACGCAGGCAACGTAACGATTCAGCCCCCGGGCCCGACTGATACCATCACGGGCATCACCTTCCGCCGCAGCCAGATTCTGAACTCGTTCTCGACTGGCAGCCACAGCCAAGGCTTCTACGTCGTGGGTGTCAATGGCTTCCTCGTCGATGAATGCCTCGTTGACCACAACGGCTGGGCGCCTGGTGTGCCGAACGCGCAAAGCACCATCTTCAACCACAACTTCTATCTTGACCATCACTTCTCGCGCCAGCGCAACGGGCATCCAAATGCGCGGCCAAAACATGAACGCCTTCAACAACCTCAGTCTCAAGAACCCGCTGGGCATTACTGCCGGTCACGCCATGGCGAGCGCCGATCAGAACTGGACCGGCAGCATGCGCTACAACGTCGTGCTGGACAGTACCGACATCGGCATTCCCAACACCGGCAGCTTCGCTCCTCGCGGCTTTGGCATGAGTGTGCACCGAAGCACAGGCGGCATCGTCGAGCGCAACATCATCGCTCACAACGTCTCGGCTCAAGGCGGCGAACCAGGCATTCTGCACGGCGACCTGGGCAGCGTCAGCTTGACGCTCGCGCAGAACATCGTGTACGACTGGCAAGGCGCCCCCATCGCCAACCAACCGCGTCGCGGCTTGGTCTTCCGTCTTGATTCGCCTCTGCCTGCAGCAGCGGTGCTGCGCGACAACTGGTTCATTCAGCCCGATGGTGGCGCGATGGTTGCAACTGCACCCAGCAGCGGCACGCCCGGCGGCACGTGGCGCAACAACCGCTTCTTCTCAATCGATCCCGCAAGTCAAGGTTGGTTCTTCACGCAATCGCCACAAAGCGTCATCGACGCGCCCACATGGGCACAGCGCACCGCACAAGCTGCGCTGCCTTCGAGTGATCGCGACCAGTTGCTGACCAACTTACCGACCTTCCCGGACGCATCACGCGATATCAACAGCTATGCTGCCACCGTCGGTCTCGAGCCCACGCTTGCAGCTTTCCTCGCCGAAGCTCGCAAGCAAAGCCGCAACAACTGGCGTCCGGAGTTGACCGCCGCCGCTGTCAACCGCTATATTCGCGAGGGATTTGGCTTGCCCGAGCCCGATGGTTCGAGCCAGCCCACGGTGCCCGGCGCGGGCTACGCGGTCGTCGGTGAGTAATTCAGTGAGTGGTTAGCGAACAGTCAAGGCATATGAAGATCAGCATCGGCATGCTTGCCTACAACGAAGCGCAGCGGATCGACACCACGATCCGCTGCGTTTTCGCGCAAACGCTGCTGCGTGAGCTTCCGGCGGGAGATGAGCTTGAACTCATCATCGTTCCCAACGGCTGCAAGGACGACACCGCGAAGATCGCTCGTGAAAGCGTGTGGCGAGAACTCGCCGCGCTACCAACACCTGTTCGCGTGACTGCTCGCGTCGAAGAAGTGCCTGTGCCAGGCAAGAGCAACGCGTGGAATGTGTACGTGCACACGCACGCTCGCCAAGACGCCGACTTTGTGATGCTGCTCGACAGTGACATCACGTTCAATCACGACCGCGCGCTGCGCATGGTCTTTGACAGACTGCTCGCAACGCCCGCCGCCCACGCTGCCGTGGGCCGGCCGCTCAAAGACGTTGCGTTCAAGCAGAATAAATCGCTCAGCGAACGCATAAGCCTTGCCGTCAGCCGCACCAACGAAGAAGGCCCTGCGACAATCGCCGGCAGTCTGTACGTCGTGCGCGGCGATATCATTCGCCAAGTGTGGATGCCGCCCGGATTACTGACTGAAGACGGCTTCATGCGTGCGATGCTGATTACCGACTTGTTCAAGTCGCAAGACAACACCGATCGCATTGTGCGCGAACCTGCGGCAAGCCAGATTTACGAAGCGGTCACCAGTCCTGCGGGCGTCATCAAGCACACGCGCCGCTTGCTGGTTGGCGCGCGCATCAATGCGTGCCTGTATGACAAACTGTGGGCTCTTCCCAAGGACAAGCACCCCGGCGAGTACATTCGCGAAAGCATCGAACGCGATCCGCAGTGGCTGCGAACCGTCGTGAAGGAACGCATCGCGAACAAAGGTTGGTGGGTCATGCAGCCGGGCCTGCTCACTAAACGCCTCCGCAATCTCCGATACAAGAGCTGGCCTAAACGTCTTCTTCACCTTCCGATAGCACTCTTGCTCTTTCCATTTGATGCTGCCGTGTTGATTTCAGCGAACAATGCCGTCCGCCGTGGCGAATTTCGCTGGTAAGCCGCATTCCATGTGAATCACTTGACACAAGCTCCCGTCAACATCGCCTCAGACTCGCAGCCAACGCCTCCCGCAGGCTCGGCTCGCAGCCGGGCTGTCTCGGGTGCTGCTTGGACCACGCTCAGCCAACTTGTCGGCCAGCCACTGCGAGTTGTTTCCAACGTGATGCTTGCCCACCTGGTTCCCGCCGCCGCCTTCGGCACGATGCAAATCGTCGGCGTGCTCAACCAAGGCATCAACAGCTTCAGCGACATTGGTGTGGGCACCGCCATCATCAAACGCAAGGAAGAACCCGACGAAGACTTCATCGCAACCGCATGGACGATGCAAGTCATTCGCGGCATCGTCATCGGCATCGTCGGCATGATCTTGAGCGTGCCTCTCGCGCTGCTCTATCAAGACCCGCAGAATCCGTGGCTCTCGCTGCTCCCTGTTTTCCTTGCCAGCACTGGCATCATGGCCGTCACGGGCTTCAATTCGCTCAACAACCACCTCGCCGTGCGGCATCTGCGGCTCAAGCTCTGCAGTATCTTCGATATCTGCGCACAAGTCATCGGGCTCGTTGCAGGCGTCGTCATCGCGTACTACACGCGCAACGTCTGGGCTCTGGTTCTGGGCAACGTCGCGACCAGTCTCTCGCGCGTCGTGCTTTCATATGTCATGTTTCCTGGCCCCATGATGCGATTTCACACGAATCCGCAGGCTCGCAAAGAGCTCCTCGGTTTCGCTCGCTGGATCATGCTCTCCACGCTGCTCACCTTCGCCGCCGCTCAGCTTGACAGACTCATCTTCCCCAAACTTGTCAACAGTCTTGAACTGTCGGCGATGTTCGGCATCGCCATGAGCTTCTCGCTGGTGCCGCAAGACATCATCAATCGCATCTCCTTCGCGGTGCTCATGCCCGCGCTGTCGCGCGCTCGCGAAACACACGAAATCCCCGCGAATCAATACCGCGATGCCAACACCATCATCTTGCTCGTTGCAGGTTTAATGACCGCCAGCCTCGCGGCGATCGTCCCCGGATTCATCGCTCTTGCGTACCCCGCAAAATTCCAGCCCGCCATCGCCCTCATGCCTTGGGTCGCGATGCTCGCCTGGTTTCGCGTGCTGCAATCAACCGGCACCAGCACGCTGCTCGCACTCGACAAGCCAAAGTCCGTCGTGGGCAGCAACGTCATCAAGCTCATCGCCCTCGTGGCGTTCATGCCGCTGGGGTACTTCCTCGCTCGCACTCCAACCGACCCCGTTCCTGGCATGCTCGGCGCCATCGCTGGCATGTTGCTGTCCGACATCATCAAGCAAGCCTACATCATGCTCGAGCTTCGCAAAGCCGGCCTGCACGGCATTCGCCGCGAAGTAATGTACACGCTGTACTTGCTCATCGCCATCACTGCGGGCTTGGCTCTGCACTGGCTCTGTGCCCGCCAAAGCTGGCATGCCCTCGTCGAGATGACCCTCGCGGGTTTCGCCGTGCTGCTCATCTACTCGCCCGGCTTTGCCCACGCGTGGCGGCTTGTGGGCCCGCATCTGCCTTACTTCAAGCGGTTCGCCAAACCAGCCAAGTAGCCTGCCAGGCAAGCGGCCAAGTAGCTGCACCATCACAATAACTTTTGCTCGTTCGACGCGTGTTTGGTCGCGTTTTCGCTCGCTTAGGCACGACAAACGACCGATACCCTTCTTGCACTTCACTTGTTGCACTTCACTCCTGCGTGAGGTATTGTTCGCATTCCCAGTAGCCAGAAAGTTCGCGAAAGTCAGGACCACAACCACGCTTGCTGAACGCGCTCGTCCAAATCTCGCTGCTGGGGTACGTCCCTTTCAGCCTGCTCTTTTTCGCCATCATGCCCGCACCGCGGGCCGTGGCCAGTGCGCTCGTCATGGGCTGGCTGTTTCTGCCGCCTGCGGTGCGTTTTCCCATCCTGGGCCTGCCCGACTACGACAAATACTTCGCCATCGCCTTCGCCGCTGCCTTCGGCGCAATTGTCTTCGACAGCAAACGCATCCTCGCGTTTCGCCCCGCGTGGTTCGACATCCCCATGCTGCTCTTCCTCGTGCTGCCCGGTCTCACCAGCATCAGCAACGGCCTGGGCTTCAACGACGCACTTTCCACCATTTTCCGCCAGCTCACCTACTTCGCCATTCCCTACTTCCTCGCCCGCGTCTACTTCTCATCACTCGCCGGCATGCGAGAACTGCTGCTCGTCATCTTCGTCAGTGGCCTCATCTACGCGCCGCTGGTCGTGTACGAACTGCGATTCAGCCCGCAGCTCAATCGCATGCTCTACGGCTATCACCAGCATAGCTTCGGCCAGACCAAGCGCTACGGCGGCTTCCGTCCCATGGTCTTCATGCAGCACGGCCTCATGCTCAGCCTGTGGATGTGCTGCACCACCGTCGCCGGGCTCATGCTCTGGATGTCAGGCTCGGTCCGCAAGCTCATGTCGATTCCCATCAGCGTTCTGGTGACAGGCATCGGTCTCGTCGCAGTAGGCTGCCGCAGCTTCGGTGCACTCTCGCTCATGGTCATCGCCATGATCGTCGCGTATGCCGCGCGCCAACTCAAGCTCCCGGTCATCATCACCATCATGGCTTTGGTTCCCCTTGCATACATCAGCCTCCGCGTGACTGAACTTTGGGACGGCAGCCAACTTGTCACCATGTCGGGCCTCGTAGGTGGTGACGAGCGCGCCGGATCACTTGAATTTCGCCTCCGCAGCGAGAACGTCCTCAACGATCGCGCCTGGAAGCGTCCACTCCTGGGCTGGGGCGGCCACAGCCGCAGCCGTGGCGAAGCCGACGACGCTGCCGCGGCGCGTCTCATCGTCGATGGCTGGTGGCTCATTCTCTTCGGTCAACGCGGCTTACTGGGCATGGGTGCGTGGCTTATTGCAATGACATTGCCCGTCCTTCTCTTCATTCATCGCTGGAAGGCATGGGCCGTCTGGCATCCGTGGCTGCTGCCTGGCCTTGGCTTGTGTCTCATCTTGGTCATGTTCGTCATCGACTGCATGTTCAACGCCATGCTCAACCCGCTCTATATCTTGTGCGCCGGAGCAGTCGCTGGCCTTGCGCCCACGCCGCAGCTCATCAAACAAATGCAGGCCGCCATCGCCCCGCCGCCACCGCCCGCGCAGCAAGCGTTGCCCGCCGCATCACAACCAACATAAGCCGTGACTACGTCCACTCCCCAACCAGCACAATTGCCCTCGCGAGCCAAACTCACGGGCGTCATCGTCACGTACAAATCCAGCAAAACCATCTCCGACGCACTCGCCAGTGCAAAGAAGTGCGTCGACGCCGGCGTGCTTGATCTCATCATCGTCGACAACGCCAGCCCCGACAACACGCGCGAAATCCTTGCTCGCGAAGCGACCTTCGCCAAAGTAATTCTCGGCGATGGCAATATCGGCTTTGGCCGAGGCTGCAACGTGGGCCTTGCCGCCGCCACCACGCCTTACGTCGTTTTCTTCAACCCCGACGCCCAAATGGAGCCCGACGCCGTTCGCGCAATCGTTGACTTCATGGACACCCACGACCGCTGCGGCATCTGTGGCCCTGCCATCCGCTCCGGCGAAGGCCATGACGCACACATCCAAGCCGTCGGCGCACTGCCACGTGTGAGTGACGTCCTGGGCGATGCCCTGGGCCTGCACAGCTCACACAAACGCCGCCAACAAGTCATACCCGGCACCGCCGCCTTCCGCACCGACTGGGTCAGCGGCTCCATGCTCGTGGGCCGCACGCAACTGCTGAACAAACTCGGTGGCTTTGACCCGCGATATTTTCTCTATTGGGAAGAAGCCGACCTCTGCCGGCGTGTGCTGAACGAAGGCTACGAAATCTGGGCGGTGCCACAAGCCGTCGTCAGCCACATCGGAGGCGTGAGCGCAGCCGAAGAAAGCGACGACCGCATCAAGGGCTGCATCGCCAAGTTCTACTACGAAAGCCGCTACTACTACATGCGCAAGCACTTCGGCACCGTGCCCGCGACGCTCGCCGAACTAACAGAAGTCGTCGCGCTACCCGCGTACGAAACCCTGCGCAAACTCACTGGTCGCAAACACCAACCACCCTTGCGCCGCTGGGGCCACCCAATTCTGCAGCTTCCAAAGCCAGTCTAACCAACTCCTCTCCCAATGCCGAACCTGAGGCTCCGCGAAGGTCCGGCTCAAACACCCCCCAATCTCCCATCCTGACCTTCGCACGCCCTCAGGTCACGCATCAGCCCGCCGCAACAACCACACAAACACAGGCCCACCAAACAGCGCCGTCACCACGCTGATGGGCAGTCTCCCCATCCCAGGCTGCCACTCACGCACCAGCGCAACCAAGCAGTCCGCCCCCACCACCATCGCCGCACCGCACAACATTGATCCAACCACCATCACGCGCGTGCCCGGACCAGCACACAACCGCACCATATGCGGCGCAACCAACCCCACAAATCCAATCGGCCCCGCCAGCACCACACTCCCCGCCGTGAGCGCACCCGCGCACGCAAACTGCACCACGCGCACCAACCCAACCGGCACCCCCACACTCCGCGCCTCATCCTCGCTCAAGCTACAGGCATCCAGCCAGCGATGCATCGCCAACGACACCGCCGCACACACCACCAGCAGCGCACCCGTCGTCAGCAAATGCACGCCCCGCACATCATCGCGCAGCGCACCAGTCAGCAGCCGCGCCGCCGCCACGCCTTGATCGGGCATCAAGTGCTTCAGCAGCGTGATGCCCCCCGCACACATCACGCCGACAATCACACCCACCAAAATCAACGTCACCGGCTCCACAAACCACCGCCGCTGACTCGCGAGGTACACAATCGCCAGCGACCCACACGCCCCCACAATCGCCGCGCCCGTCGCGCCAATGCCGCCCGGATCAGCCAGTCCCGCGCCCGCCAAGTACCCCGCGTACACCGCGCACATCACGCCCAGCCCCGCGCCCGACGCCAACCCGAGTAAATCAGGCGATGCCAGCGGATTGCGCAGCAGCCCCTGCAACAACGCCCCTGCGAGTGCCAAACTCGCCCCCGTCAGCACCGCCGTTGCAACCTTCAGCCCGCGCAGCTCCACAATCACATCCCACTGCCCGCCCTCAAACCCCACGCCCCCGATCAACATCCGTCCAGCCGCAAGCAAGACCACACAAATGGCCAACCCAACCAACGTCATGACAACTCTTCGCGACATCAGACTCCAAACCACCGCCAATTCCCAACCGCCCGTCGATCGTCTACTATTGGCCCCCGCAGGCACGCGTGCCTCGCAACTGACAGTACCCGTACCGGAGCACCGCCCCGTGGCCCAGAAGTCTTTCCGCTGCAAGCTCGTCACTCCCACCGCCGGCCTCATCGACGACAAGTGCGTCTACGCCAGCGTCCCCATGTTCGATGGCCTTCTGGGCGTCATGCCAGGCCGCGCCCCCACGCTCATGAAGCTGGGCATGGGCGAACTTCGCCTCGACTTTGCCGACGATGCCAAAATGCAAGGCACGGGCAGCAAAGGCGGCAGCCGCAGTTTCCTCATCGACGGCGGCTTCATCAAAATGGCCAACGAAGAACTGACGATCCTCGCTGAAAAGGCGTGGGCCACCGAAACGCTGACCAAAGCCGATGCCGAAGCCGAAGCCCGCGCATTGCAGGGCGCCAAGCCCAAAGACAACACCCCCGCCGCAACCGAAGACCTCATGCACGCCCGCGCCCTGGCCGCCAAGAAGCTCGAAATGACCGGCAAAGGCGGCGGAATCTAACTCCTGACGCCGGACCTGAGGCTCCGCGAAGGTCCGGATCTGCCACCAACCAATTAACGCAATCCGCGACACGCGTCGGAACTCTTCGTATCATGCCTGAATGAAGGTCCGCGATGTCATCCGACTCATCGAACGCGATGGTTGGTATCTCGTCGCAACACGCGGCAGCCATCGTCAGTACAAGCATGCATCCAAGCCCGGACGTGTTACAGTTGCAGGTAAGGCATCCGATGATCTTCCACTAGGAACGCTCAATAGCATCTTGAAGCAATCCGGTCTGAAGGGCGAATCAGCATGAAATACGCCGTTGTCGTTGAAAAATCGAAGACCGGCTTCGCAGCCTATGTGCCCGATCTACCCGGCTGCGTTGCCACGGCACGCACACGTCCACTCGTGCTCGCTCGCATCCGTGATGCAATCGAATTTCACATCGAAGGCCTGAAAGAAGACGGCCAGCCAATTCCTAAACCGACATCGCACGTCGACTACGTCGCGCCACGCAAACGCGCTGGATGATCTTCAAAACTTCCGCGACATCGCCCGCGCCATCTCCCGCTTCGCATCCTTCTGCTTGATGCTCTCGCGCTTGTCGTGCACCTTCGCCCCGTGCCCAATCCCAATTAGCACCTTCGCCCAGCCGCCCTTGAAATACATCTTCAGCGGCACAATCGTCGTCCCCTTCGTGAACTTGCGGGCGATCTTCAGAATCTCACCCTTCTTCGCCAGCAGCACTCGCGCCCGCACCGGCTTATGCCCCAGCGCACCCGCAGGCTTGTACTCGCCAATATGCACCTGCTGCAGCATCAGCGTGGGCGGATTCTCCGTCACACGCACCCACCCTTCGCCGATGCTGATCTGCTTGTCGCGCACGCTCTTGATCTCTGACCCCGTCAGCATGATGCCGCACTCAAGCGTCTCGTCGATGACAAAATCATGCCGAGCCTTGCGATTTTCCGCAATGATCTGATTGGACGGATCGGATTTGTCAGGTTTCTTGGCCAAGGGGAGCATTCTAGGAGACACCCGCCCCCCGCATCCGTCCGCTCACCCGACTGCACCTGATCATGCCCACCCCACTACGCTCATGCCTCGAGGGGAAACACGCGTCGCAACCACTCGAGGCATCCCAGCTCCGGGCATCCCAGTCCCCGCGTCCTCATGACCACCTCAACGACCGATCAAACCATCGACGCCGTCTTCGGCAAGACCCAACCCATCCGCCGCGTCTCATCTGCGCAGTGGCTCGTGGTCGCCATCAGTACCCTCTGCTACGGCGCAGCTCTCGTCGCCAGCATTCTCATGATCCGCAAAGGCGAAAGTCTTGCAGGCTTCATAGGCGTTGCGCTGGTGCTCACGCTCTTGCCCGTCGCCATCGTGCTCATCGTTCGCTGGGTCCACGGCTCCTCGCGAGGCACCAGCAACTCGGGCGATCTCGAAGCTCTGCAAAGCGAACTGCAACGCCTCGTCGCACAGTCGCAACTTTCCGACGACGCCAAGCAAGTCCTCTTCCGCCAGCACGAGCGCGACATGCTCAAGCGCGCAATCGAAGATGACATCACCAACCAAGACTGGGACGGCGCGATGGTGCTGGTCAATCGCCTGGCCAATCGCTTCGGCGCGTTGCAGCTTTCAGAGGAATACCGCCAACGCATCGAACGCGCCCGCTTTGAAACCACCAATCAAGCCGTGATCGCCGCCGTTGCACAAGTCGAAAATCTCATGGCCGCCGGTCACTGGGACGCAGCCATCGCCGAAGCACAAAAAGTCCAGCGGCTCTTCCCCAGCGTGACCAAAGTCGCGAACCTCGATCATCGCGTTATCGCCGTCCGCATGACGCACAAGCAAGAACTCGAACGCAGCTTCTTCCTCGCTGCCCAAGAGGGCAAAGCCGACGAAGCCATGGAACGCCTGCGCCAACTCGACCAATACCTCACGCCCGAAGAAGCCGAGCCCCTGCGCGAAATGGCCCGCGGCGTGATCGGCAAGGCCCGCGACAATCTGGGCGCTCAGTTCAAACTCGCGCTGCAAGACAAACAATGGAAATCCGCCGCAGAAATCGGCGAAAAAATCATCGCCCAATTCCCCAACAGCCGCATGGCGGGCGAAGTCCGCGACGTCATCGACGGCATCCGCCAACGCGCCATCGCGATGGAGTAGGCCAGGGCGGTTAGTGGTTTCGTTCACCGCAGAGGCACAGAAACACAGAGAAGGGGCGAGGGAGAATGCCTCGCGAGAAAGCGATCAACCAGCGAACCAACTTCGCTCTGGCATTTCTTTCCCGCTCCCCGCTCTCTCACCGCGCGTCCGCCTCCCTCACCGCATCACAAAACGACGCCATTAATTCTTCATCCTTCACGCCCCGCTCTCGCTCCACGCCGCTGCTCACATCCACGCCCCAAGGCCTCAGCTCGCGAATGCACTCACCCACATTCGCGGGCGTCAATCCGCCCGCGATGATGATGGGCGTCGTCACCGTGTCGATGTAAGGTTGCAGCAGCCGCCAATCAAACGCTTCGCCATTTCCAGGCGTTTTCGCGTCAATCAGAATCGCGCACACTTCATCCAGCGCGGCCCACTTGAACAATTCCGCCTGAATCGTCTTCTCGTCAAAGCTAATCGCCTTGATCACATCAGGCCCGCACGCCTTCACGGTGCGAACATCCTCCTCGCCATGCAACTGCGAGTACAACGTCGGGCACTGCTCTTCAATATCCGCAAAGTCATCGACGCTGTGATCACGAAACACGCCCACACTCGCCACAAAAGGCGGCAGCGCACTCATGATGTCAAACGCGTCTTCAGGCTCAACCACCCGCGGTGATTGCTTCGCAAAAACCAGCCCAATCGCATCCGCCCCAGCTTCCGCCGCCGCCAATGCTGAGTCCACATCTCGAATGCCGCAGATTTTGATACGCGTGCGCATGCACTAGTGGTATGCGCACCACCGGTAGGCAGCACCTCCGGGGCGGCAGCATGCCAATAACCACAACCCACCACGCGCAAGTCACAAACCACTCACCCCCAGCTTCGCCAACTCCCCCTTCGCCATCTCCAGCATGCTCGCCTCTTCCAAAATCTCCGTCGCCTTCGTCAAACTCACTTTCGCCGCCGCCGCATCACCGCTCTGCGCCTGCATCGTCCCCAGCAGCAGCCACACATTCCCCGCTTCTCTATCTCGCGGATACACCTTCAAAAAGCTCGCAAACGCCCCGCTCGCCGTCGCGATGTCGCCCGCTTCGTACAGCTTGCACGCTATCACATACTGCTGATCTCGCGCAAGCACACCCACCGCGTCGGTTCCCGCAAACTCGCGAGCCAACGTGCGATACGCCTCACACGCCGCCGGGGCATCGTGCGCTGCCAGTGCTTGCGTCACCGCTGCTCGCAGTTCCATCTCGCGCTGCGTCACTTCCGCTGGCCTCTGCAGCCGCGCTCGCTCCTTCTCGGTCGCCTGCATCGCACTGCGAATCTCCGCTCGCCGCTTGGCTTGCTTGATTACACTGAACATGTCATACGGCTCACGCGGCACCAGCTTGGTCGCGAGCAGCGTAAACGCCACGCCGCCACCAAATGCGTACCCGCCCAAGTGCGCCATGTACGCAACACCCTGGTTCGTCGTCGCGTTCACAAAAATGTCCCACATGATCGCCGAGCCAATCACCCACATCGCCGCGATGTTGTACACCCCGCCCATCAGAAAAATGATCAGCACGCGCACCATCGTGCGCGGAAACATGACAAGGAACGCACCCGTACACGCCGCCACTGCCCCCGATGCTCCCAGCGCCGGCGCTCGCTCAAACGCAATGTGCGTCAACCCCGCCACCATACCCCCCGCCAGATAGAACAACAAAAACCACCAGTGCCCCAGCCGGTCCTCAATTGCCGGCCCAAACACCCACAGAAACAACATGTTTCCCAGAATGTGCATAAATCCGCCATGCAAAAACGCATACGTGATCAACTGCCACCACACCAGCCCCTCACGCCTCACGTATAGCGCCATCTCCGCCGGCGGCATTCGCGGGTCCGCGTCGCGATTCAGCCAAAACTGCACAAAAAACGCCACAAAACACGCCGTAATAATCATCGGCGTGACAATGGTCGCTCGCTGGCGGGGACGGTCGATGGAAAGCGGAATAAGCATGCAGCATTTGCCCCGCAGACAAGGGAACTCCTAGGCCAAACCGCAGCGTAGCGACCCATTCTTGAAACCTTTAGGCCCTCGCGTGCACTCATCTACGGAAACAGTCGAAACTACCGAAAGCCTCTCGATTCAGTCCCGCACCCATTGGGCTTTTCACACTCGCGTTTCTATAGTCGCAGCCCCCCTCCGGTTGTGGTGACGCGGCGGCGGGATGACAGTCAACTGCAACGGTCAAGTTCGTGTCGGTGGACACAAAGGCAAGCCAGCATGTCGTACTCCAAAGGTCTCGAAGGCGTCGTCGCGACGGAAACCAAAATCTCCTTCATCGATGGCGAGAAGGGCGTGCTCGAGTTCATTGGCATCCCCATCGGCGAACTCGCCAGCAACAGCAGCTTTGAAGAAAGCGTCTTCTTCCTGTGGAATGGCCGCCTTCCCAAGAAGGCCGAACTCGCCGACTTTGAGTCCGCCATCCGCGGCCGCTACGACATGCCCGCGTACATCTCGCAGCTTGTCATGAGCATGCCCAAAGATGCTCAGCCCATGCACGTGCTCCGCACCGCCGTGAGCGCGATGGGCCTGATTGACCCCAAGCCCAACGCCACCGACCTGCCCAGCGTGCGCGACAAAGCCCTCACGCTGCTGGCCGTCACGCCCACCATCCTTGGTGCGTTCCATCGCTACCGCAAGGGCCTGCCCATCATCGCGCCCGACAAGACCCTGCCCATCGCCGCCAACGTCCTCTACATGATCTCAGGCACCAAGCCCACGCCCACCATGGCCAAGGCCCTTGATGTGTGCCTCGTCCTCCACACCGACCACGGCCTCAACAACAGCACCTTCAGTGCTCGCGTCGTCATCAGCACACTCAGCGATATCTACTCCGCTATCACCGCCGCCATCGGCAGCCTCCGTGGCCCCCTCCACGGCGGCGCGAATGAAGGCGTCATGGTCATGCTCAACGAAATCGCTTCGCCCGAAGCCGCCGAGCAATACACACTCGACAAGCTCGCGAAGAAAGACAAGATCATGGGCTTCGGCCACCGCGTCTACAAGTCTTACGACCCGCGCGCTACCCACCTCAAGGTCCTCGCCAAGCAGCTCGCGCAAGACACCGGCAACATGGCCCTCTACGACAAGAGCACGGCTATCGAAAAGACCATGGCCACCGCTGTCGCCGCCAAGGGTATCTACCCCAACGTCGACTTCTACAGCGCAACCACCTATCACTGCATTGGCTTGCCCCTCGACCTCTTCACGCCCATGTTCGTCGTGGGACGTATCGGCGGCTGGAGCGCTCACATCCTTGAGCAACTCGCCGACAACCGCCTCTTCCGCCCCGACGTCGATTACAAAGGCCCGCACGACGTGCGTTACACCCCCATCGATAAACGCTAATTGCGTTGCTCGATGCGGTGTGCCTCGATGCCTCGATGCCGAATGCCTTGATGCCTTCCCCCAAATCAAAAACCCCGCGACCATCTCGCGGGGTTTTTCATTCACTCATTCGCACCCAATCAATACTCCGCCCCACTCTCCGCCTTCTGCTGCACAAGCCAAACCCCCATCGCAATCGCCCCAGGCAATCCAACCGCCGCCAGTTGTACCAGCGACTTGACAACCCCATCGCGCTTCACCACGCGTCCCGCCAGCACACCCATCCAAGGCGAAATCGCGAGCAGTCCCAGCGACAACACCACGCTCGACACCTTCGCGCTGCCAAACACCACGCCCTGCAAACTCACGCTTCCAAGCCCCATCACCACCATCGCCACCGCCGACATCGCCAGCACTCGCGTGGGCCGAATCAATGTCATCACCGCCGCCGGCGTCAACACCGCCGCCATCACACCCGCTAACTGCGCCAGCTTCAAGCTGTTCATTGGTCCCGCCAAAATATTCGCCAAACTCCCCGCGACAATCACCACGCTCGCCACACCCACCACACCCGGCTTGCGCGCCAGCACCAGCAGCCCCCACCCCAGCACAAACGTGATAACCGCCACGCCACCCAGATGCGCCAGCGACTCTTGCACACTCCAAGTCTCGCGCACCAATCGCTGCGCCGCCAGTGCCCCAAGCCCCACCACCACCACACTCGCCACAATCGCCCAAGCCCACATCGGCAGCCGCTGCCCACGCAAGAGCAACCCCGCCAACGCAATCAACATCGCTACCACCGTCACTACCGGCAACCAATCCGCCCCTCGCCTGGGAGGCACAACCCACTCAGGCAGTTTGATCCCCGCCGTAATCAGCGGATGCATAACAAGCATCGCCGCCGCAATCGCAAGAACCACAACAACATCGCGCCCAATCGCAAAATCAAGCGGCCCCTCAACGCCGCCCACTGCTGGCTGCTTCCTCCACCACACCGCGAAGAAAACGAGTGCGCCAAAAATCCCCGGAGGAATCGCCCCAATCGCCAGTTGTTGCAAAAGTGCAGGATCCATGCTCGTTCTGTTCCGCAGCAGCAACCAAGCGAGTCAGCACAATCGCCAACCCGCTCCGCCACCTGCTTCCAATCCCATCGACGCAGGCAACGACCGTCGCCCACAAATAGCCGCACGCGTTGCTAGACGCGCACGGCTTGCATTTGCAAATCTCGCTCTTACCGGCCACCCTCAAGACCGATCATCAGCGTGACTTCATCGGACAGGCCCTTACCCACCATGTAGTTCATACCAAAGTCGCTGCGCTTGATTTCAAACTTGGTTTCAACGCCCGCAACTTCGCCGCCGCCGCGTCCTGCGCCGCGGCCAGTGTCTTCGACGGTGATGGTGAGAGGCTTGGTTTGCCCCAGCAAAGTCAAGTCGCCTGTGACTTCCCAGGTGGTGTCGGCCTTCTTAGTGAAGGTCTTGCCGACGAAACTGAGCGTCGGAAACTCCTTCGCGCTAAAGAAGTCACCGCCGCGCAGGTGGTCATCGCGCTTGGTGTTCGCGCTGTCAATGCTCGACGCATCAACGCTCACGCTCAGCACGCTGCTGGCGGGGTTTTCCTTATCAAGGTGAAACTGTCCGCTCATCTTGTTGAACCGGCCGTAGTTCCACGCAACGTTCATGTGCTTGATGCGATAGATGACCGCCGAGTGCACAGCGTCAATCTCAAACGCCTTGGCGTCTGCGCTCGCAACGCTCGCCGCAACAACCGCGCCCGCAGCCGGCACGTTTGTATGGTGCCCAAACCCGCCCAGGCCAGTCGCAGCAACCACGCCGCCAGCCACAACCAGCAAACCCAAACCAATCAGTTTCGCGCGCTTCATCGTCAAATCTCCAAGTGTTTTCCACGCAGCCAACTCGCTGCGCTTCGGGCTCATGACAAGCCACGTTTCATCCGCAAAAGCCGCGTCTCGGCAACACGCCGCGCTGCGGCCTCATCTGACTTGATTCAACCTACTCAACCTTTCAAAGCTGCTGTGACTCATACATATCTGTTTCAACAGGTGTATATCAGCACAACAGCTCATTCGTTCCGCATCAGATGCACAGAATATCCACGCGTCACACCAAGTCCGCAAAATTCCATCGCGAACACAGAATCAAAAAGCACTTAAAGCACCGCTTTCTTTAGTCGACTGCGACAACTCAAAAGCAAACAACCCCGCTTGCGCGGGGTTGTCTGTCATATGAATTCGCTTGGTGTGCCTCAAGCGAAAGGGACTGTGTTCACCGAAACAAACTTACGGGCACTGGCCGCCAGCAAGCACGTTGAAGAAGTCCGTCACGTCGCGGTCTTCGGGGAAGACGCCGTTGTTGTTGAAGTCAATGTCCTGGCACGTACCCGTCGGGCACGCTGCACCAGCCAAGACGTTGAAGAAGTCAATCACGTCTTGATCTTCCGGGAAGACGCCGTTGCCGTTGAAGTCGATGGTGTCGCATCCGAGCACGTCGATGGTCAAGTTGCCCGAGCCCGTCACGCTCGCCGAGTTGGCGCCAACGCGAATGAAGATGGGTGTGTTGGCCATCACCATGTAGTTATCGATGATCGACTGATTGCTGCAACCCGTGATACCGGCGTTGTCGTTGCAACCAAATTCAAACCCGCCGCAACCGTCAACCACCGACAACACGGTGTTGAGCGTCGTGCCGCACGTGCTCATCTTGATGTTGCCCGTGAAAGGCTGCTGATAGCGGAACCACACATCGCGCGATGCCGCCGTGCTGCAGGAAGCCACGGTGTCATTCGTCGCTTCCAGCAAGTCAAACGGATTCGGTCCAGCCACCGCGATCGTCGCGTTTGCACACGTATCGTTCGCCACCGACGCCGGAGCCGTCGTGATCGACAGATTCATCACGCTCGTGTTCGACAAGAACGCACTCAGCGGAGCCGCGATGCGAATGCGGTAGGACTGGCCAGCAGTCAACGCCACCGAACCAATTCGGCTGCGGCTCGACGTGCAACCCGTCGTCGGCCCCGTGTTGTAATCGTTGTTGCAAGCAAGCTCGCTGCCGCCGCAACCGTCAAACATCGTCATCACCGTGTCATAGTTCGCGCCGCAGGTCTCAAGGCGATAGTTCCCGCTCGTCACCGGCGTAAAGCTAAACCAACGGTCCGTCTTGGTCGCGCCCGTAATGCACGAGCCAAACGATTGCTCGTCATTCACGTACGCATTGCAAGGCGACTGACCCGTGCCCAGCACGTTCGTGCCCGCCGCAACCACCTGCGCCGTCGCGCACGTGTCGTTGGCGGCTGGCGTCGCAAAGGCCGTGTCAAGCGTCACCGCCGCCGCCGTGCTCTGCGCGGGCGAGCCGCACTGACCCGTCACCACCGCGTAATACGAACCCGCATCGCTCGTACCAAGCGGCAGATTCACACGAAGCTGGAAGCTGGTCGAGCCCGTGACCGTCGAGCCGCTGGGCGTCGCGCCATCAACCATCGGGATGCCATCCTTGAACCACTGATACGTGAACGGACCCGAGCCCGCGCCCGCAACGTTCAACGTGATGCCCGAAGAACAAGCCGAAAACGCCGTGTTCGAAGGATTCAGCGAGATGCTGGGCGCCACGCACGTGGGCCCGCCTGTGAAGTTCAGAATGTAAGGCGAAGCTCCGACAATGAACTGCTGACCAAGATTCTGGCAGAACACGTTGTTGCCGTCAGGCGAAATCGCAACCGGCGAAAGCGCACGCGTCTGTCCACGCGTGATGTCACCGTTATCACCAATTGGCCCATACAAGCCGCCGGGCGCCACGCCCGGAGCGTTGAGCGACGCGAGATAGTCATACCAGTCCGTCGCCACGCCAGTCGCATCGGTGTAGATGAATCCGCCCGACATGAAACTGCCGCACGTGCTCCACGATGCCTGACCGACAACCACGCTGCCATCATCATTCATCGCAAGCACGCCGCCCAGGTTCGCCGGCACGCCGCAAGAAGTAACCGCGGCAGGCAACCACGAAGGCTGCGCAGGCGTCAGCGTGCTGAACAGCGTGGTGCGTGCCCACGTGCTCGTGCCCGCGTTCCACACCCAGCGATTCACGCCGCTGACACCACGGCCGACAATCACCGTGCCCGCCGCATTCATCGCCACGCTGCTGGGCGTACTGCTGATTGCGCCGTCATCCAGATAGGTCAAGTCATACGCGCCCGTACCCAGGTTGAATCGCCAAACGCACAGCCGGCCGCTGTCATCACCACTGCCACCAACGTTGTGCTCAGTTGCGCCAACCACGACACTGCCATCGGTGCTCACCGCATACGCGTTACCGGTACGGCGCAAGCTCGTGTTACTCGTCGTGCGGAATGGCGTGGGCAAAACCGTCATCGTGGCCGAATTGCCGTCCCACAAGAACGGCCGCCAGCGGAACGAGTTCGCGCTCACCGACGTGCCCGCGTTGTTAAACGTGCTGACGTACGCCAGCCCCGTCGTGAAGCGACCAGTCGAAGAAATGCCGTGCCCGCTCAAGAAGCTTCCCGAGGACTGACCGCTCGAACCCGAGCCAAACACACCCAGCGAGCCGACGATGGGCAAGCCGCCCAGCGAAGTAATCGTGTTGGTCGCCGCGCTCCAGCGCCGCAAACCAAATTCTGCATCACCCGGCAGCGTCGTCGACGCCACCAGCGTCGGGCTCGGGTTGAATGCAGGCGACACACCCGTCGCCGTGTTGCCGCGCACACTCGGTGCGGTGTTCGCAAACGCGCCAACCAACCAAGAACTGCCCATCGGCACTCACGCGCCCGTTACCCGAGCCGCCAACGGTGAGCTGCGTCAGCGTGCCCGCCGCCGGGTTAAACGCCCAACGCGCAACCTGTCCGCTCGCCGAGCCGCCGCCCAGATAAATGATGCCGCCGGTGCTGTTGGTGATGTTGTTCGCACTGCCGCCGCCCAGCGCCGTGAGCGTGGGCTGCGCCATCGCCGTCGTACAAGCCAACCCCGCCACCATCATCAAGATGCCGCCAAGATTCTTCATACAAAGCTCCTCTTTCTGAAAAAGCAATCCACTTTCGCACCCAATTCGCCGCCGCCACACGCAATGCAACGACAACGATCGTGAGTGCTAATGCACAACTTCCGGAAACGCAAGGCCTTCTCTTGCAATTTCTCTAGAGAATTTTCAGCGATTCTTCTTTCCACCTGATCGAGTTTGTGGTAGTATGCTCTCTCTGGTAAACCCTTATGAGTCGCACAGAAACCAAACACGCGTTCCGCGACGACGGCCAGCAAACCATCTTTGCTCTCCGCCGCGCACTCACCGTCGTCTACGACGCCGTCGGTGCCAACCCCGCCGAGCCGCAAGAAGTCAGCCGCCGATTCGGCCTTGACAAAATGCTCACATGGCGTCTCTCGCGCCTCGTGTGCGACGAGGACATCTGGGAAGCCATGTCCCACATGCCGCGTCGACCCAGTCTGCAAATCTTCTGCACCGCTATGCAACGCGCGGGTGTCACCAAACAACTCATCGCCGATGTCACCAACGCGTACAACGCCTTTGAACACTTTGTCGATGCCCACGCCGGCGATCGCGGCGTGCTTGAAATCATGGCCAGCGGCGCAACGCGCAAGCCCGCCGCCAAGCGCCTCGAGCAGTTCCGCCGCGAAGGCTACCTCGCCAACGCTGCTATCTGGGGCGTGAGCGCTGCAACGCATATCGCGTTCCGGGCCATGTACCCCAGCCTCGACAAGCCCGGCTTTGTCGATCTTCTCACCATCGTCGGCCTCGTTGATTTCAAACGCCTTCGCTCCAACGTCTCGTGGGCCGCAGGCGGACACAAACGCTGGCGCACCAGTCTGGAAGGCGCCGCACTTCGCGTTCCCGAAATCCGCGCAATCGACAAAACCATCCGCCCCGGCGAAGTGCCGCTCCTCAAAGAGTTTTGCAGCCAGCCCCTCCCCGAAATGCACATGCGGCAGGACGACCCCGACAACGACTTCTTCATGATCAATCCAGGCCCCGTCGGCAACACCGCCGCGGCCACGGTTCTGCTCGGTTGGGTCGATCCCGTCTCCGTACCCATCTATGGCGACTTTCCCAACGACACAGGCGAACACGGCTCACGCATCAGCACGCCCGCCGAACTCTTCATCCACGACCTCTTCATCCACGAGTCACTCACGTTCGCGCACGATGTGCAAAGCCTGGTCTTCGGCCAGTTGCCAGGCGGCCCGCGCTACCCCCATGGCGCAACCGACGACACCGCCCTGCCACTCGGCAACGAAATGATTGACCTCGGTGCAAGCTCGCCGTCCATGCACACGCCCGAAGTGCCCCACTACGAACGCATGCTCCGCAGCGCACTCGCCAGCGTGAACCTCAAACCCGAAGAATTCCGCGGCTTTCGCACCAAACTCCGCTACCCGCCCATCCCCAGCATGTGCATCCTGCGGCACCCGCTGCTCGACCCGCCGGGCAAGCAACCCTAAAACCGCCGCATCGCCGTCTTGCCGTCCGCTTCGCGAAAACCCATCACCGCACGCACGATGGTCAAGTCCGCAGGTAATGTCACCTTGACGTTCGTCGACTCACCCTCGACGACCACCACCCGCTCGCCAAACGCCTCCACCACGCTCGCGTCATCCGTGATGTGCGCAAACTTGTGCGCAAACTTGTGCACTAACTGATCCGCAGAACTACCCGCCTCACTCTTCATCATCGGCTCATACGCCTTCTTCAACAATTCACTGCGAAACACCTGTGGGGTCTGCACCAACACCAGCCCCGTGCGATCAAGCGTCTCACTCACCACGCGCAGCGGAGCCTTGCTCGCCGTGCTTTCACCAAGAATCGCCGCCGCCGCATCATTGCCGCCAAAGGTCTCGCCCGTTTCCTTCGCTCGCTTCACGGTGTCGCTGCAAGCAACAGCCGGCACAACCGCACTATGTGTACGCGCCGCACGAAAGACGCGCGACAACAACGCAAAGGACACCGCAGGCCTTGCCGCATCGTGCACTGCAATATGCGTGCAATCACCAGGCACATGCGCCAGTGCCGCCGCGACAGTCTCCCACCGATACGTCTTCCCACCGCGCACGAGTTTCGCACCAAGCAGCCCAAGCCGATCCAAGTGCCGATCTGAAAACGCCGCGAAATCCTCCTCATCGTGAGGCCCCGCCACCACGATGCTCGCAATCATCGCGTCATCATCATCAAACTTCGTAAACGTCTCGACCGTCCGCTGAATCAGCGGCTTGCCCCCCAAATCCTCATCAAGTTTGTGCCGCACCGCACCCGCCGATTGATACCTCGCGCTCGCTCCCGCCGCCGGCATGATGACACAAATCTTCATGCCTGATTGTTGCCGCGAAAAGCCAGCACACCAGCAACGCACAACCCCCGCCCGCACCCGGACGCCCACACCCTTACGCTGGCAACGTGCGCCGCCTGCTCGCATCGCCCATCTTCCACGCTCTGCTCGTCGTCGCCCTCGCCTTCGCGCTCTTCACGCCGGGCCTGGGCTCAAGCGGCTACGCCCACGCCGAAGCATTCCGCGTGCAACCCGCCTACGAAATGCTCGAAACCGGCGATCTTCTGGTCGTACGACTCTTCGAGCAAGCCTACCTGCGCAAACCGCCCGGCATGCCCTGGGCCATCGCTCTCTCCACACTCACCTTCGGCCCGGGCGAATTCGCCAGCCGATTCGTCAGCGCAGTCGCCATCGCCATCGGCGCTCTCGCTTCACTCCTCTTCATCCAACGCTGGTTCGGCAAACCCTTCGGCCTCATCGCAGGCCTCGCCTTCGTCCTCGCGCCCGCCTTCTGGTGGTACCCACCCATCGCCCGCAGTGCAGAAATCGAAGCTCTGCACAACACCTTCGTCCTCGCAGCCGCACTCCTCATTCTGCAAACACTTCTCGGTCGCCTGCACAGTTACGGCAACCCGCGCGCCTGGCTTCGCACGCTTGCTCTTGCGTTGGCACTCACCCTCGCCCTCACCGGCGCTCTGCTCTCCAAAGGCCCGGCAGGCCTACCCGTTGTCATCGCCGCGTGCGTCGCAGGCTTCGCACTCCGCCGCCGTGATCCGATCTTCGCCCATGCCGCCGCGCGCGACTGGCTCGCAGTCTTCATCGCCTTCGCCATCGCCGCCGCATCACTCGCAGGCTGGGCCTGGCTCGCCAACCACCGCGTACACGCCGCTGACGAAACCGTGGTCCTCGAATCACCCACGCTCTTTCTCTTCCAAGCCAAACGCCTACTCGGCATCGCGCTGCTGCCCTTGGAAGTGCTGCTCGCCGCCTTACCAACATCGCTGGGCATCATCGCCATCGCCTGCTATCACCGCAGCATTCTGCGTGAGCCATCCACGCACGCCCCACTTCGCATCGCACAAGCTCTCGCCCTCACCGCCGCCCTCAGCATCGCCATTTTCATGCTTTTTGGCGTAGGCAACAACCGCTACGCGCTGCCGGCCATCGCGCTCTTTCCCGCCGCTTGCGGCGCAGGTGCGTGGGTGCTGCTCCGCCGCGCTCGCACCTTCACTACGCTCGCGCGCGCGCACGAACACGCTCGCCTGCGCCGCTTCGCCTACGTCATCACGCCCCTGCTTCTCGCCGCTGCCATCTTCAGCGCGTGGTACGGCGAGCATCGCCGCAACGAGCGCACCAGCGGCAAATCATTCGGCCTCGAACTAGGTTCATACCTCACGCACGACGCCCAACTCTGGGCCGATCAAGTGATCGACACGCGCCCCGAAGTCATCATGGCCGCCGTCAACGTCGCGCACGCCAAGGGCATTCACATCCGCCCCCGCTGGATGCCCATCTCCCTCTGGCGCACGCAATCACACGAAACCACCGTGCCGCTGCCACCAGCAGGTTCATTCGTCTTGCTGCGAACCGACGACCAGCCTCGGCGCGATCAGTACGAACTCGATGAAGAGCACGAATACGCCCACTACATGCCGCGTCTGCGCCACATTCACACTGGCAAAGTCCACAACTTTGAATACCAGCTATTTGAAGTGTTGGCCCTACCTGCTTCGGTCTCGTCACCAGTCATGCCGTAAGCCCGTGCCGACTGCATACGTCACAACACCGAAAACAGCAACAGCAAAATCGTAAACACCGTCGCATTGTGCATGAAGTGCGCCACAATCGGCGCAATCAGCGATCCTCGCCACTCTCGCATCAACGCAAATCCAAACCCCAGCATCGTGACCGGCAGCAGCAGCAAGAACGGGTACCCGTGCATCAGCCCAAAGCATGCCGCCGAAATCGCCGCAGCCAGAAACATCCCCACGCGTGAACGCAAATGCCGGTACAGCGCACCGCGCATCACGCTCTCTTCAACCAGAGGAGCCCAAATCGTCACCAGTGAAAACAACACAACGATCGTGATGCCACTCGCGCCGCCGATCAGATCGCCGACAGCCGTTGAAGGCGCTGGCCCCGCATCGCCGCCGCGAATAAGTGTCCACAAAGCCATAAGCAGCCACGCGACGACCACCGCCAGAAAGAAAATCGGCAAGAACGCAAAGTACCCGAAAATCCCCGCACCAATTTCCTTCCACACACCTTGCCCGCTCGTCCAACCGATCCGTCGGCGAAGCTCCGCAAAGCTCACGCCTCGCAGCAGCGGGTAAAACACAATCAGCGCAAGCACCCACTGCAGCAGCAGCACCACCAGCAAGTACGTCTGCGTGTCCGCAAACAACCCAGACAGCACATCTCCCGCGAGTTTGTACACAATAAACCCGCCCGCGAAAACTGCAACCAGTTCAATAAACACGCTCCCGCCAGGCATAGGTGGCAGGAACCGCCGCACCAACCCCTGCTGCCCGAGTTTCACGCACGTGATGATGAAACACGTGATGGCCGCGAAGAACGCAAAGACCACAACAAGTCCAATCACCACAAAAATCGCCACCAGCTTCGCGCCCCCACCCGCAACCTTCTCTCGCATCGCATCTGTCGCCGGCTTGCCCTTGCTCAGCGCAAGCTCACCGAAGTATCCGTGCCTCTCAACAAATCGCTCGCGCTCCGCCATCGGCAAAGCATCCGCCTCGCCCGCAAGCACGCGCTCAAAGGTCGCTTTGTCTTCCTCATACCCCTCAAATTGCTCCGCCTTGCCCGCCGCCACATCCGCGTCCAGCTTCGCCAGCCGCTGCTCCGCACTCGCGTCGCTCACCAGTTCCGCCGCAACGATCGCCACGCGAAACTTGTCCACCGCCGTCACCGCGCCCGACTCAATCTGCCCCATCGGATCACCAAACGAACCCGGCGTTGGCCCACCGCCTTGCGCGCCGGCGGTCTTGATGAAGTCCTGCATCCGCACCATGATCGACGACGCCATCCGCACCGGGTCCGCCACCGAAGGCGGCTCCACCGCCGCGGCATTCGCATGCGTGGCCTTGCTCGCCGCACTCTCGCCAAACTGCTGGAACACCATGACCACCAGCACCAGCGAAATCGCCGCGATGAGTCCAATCACACCCATCCGCCGCGAACCCGGGTCAGGCGAATCCCGCCGCACGTGCTTCGCCGGCTCAGGCATATCTGCCGCACCCCCCCCCACAACTCCCCACTGCCCCGAAACGCCCGGCGGCGCAGGCGGCACCACCGACGTAGGCCACGGCGCGAACGGCGAATCTGCTGATGAACCCGGCGAATCCGACGAAGAAGGAGGTACCTGCGACATGCACCCTCATTGTCGGTACGCCGCCCTCCGTTGCACCCCAATTCGATGCATGTTTGGGTAAATTCGCCTTTTTCCTGCCACAAACCCTGCCCCCGCCGACAGTTGCCGCGAATTCGCACCAGTTGCCTCGCCCAACTTGCCCGCTATCATCCCCTCCCCAGCTTTCCCGCTGGGCAAATCTAGTGCTTGAAACCTTCCGGCCGTGACTCACCCTCACGACTGGCCGACCCGCCCGGTAGGCGGCGTACCTCTGAGGCTTGCACGACGCAACCTCGAACCTACGGGTCCCGCACAGGGAATCGCACGTTCGCTGTTACGTCAAACTCGCCCCACGCAAAGCACCACACCGGGTGCTCGGCATTCTCACCAGTGCCCAGCCCCCAGTCCCTAGTGCCCTCTTTGGAGTTCTCATGTCTGCAGAAGTCAACACCGTTTCCTCGCGTCGGCAGACCACGCTGACCACGGACCCGAGCAAGGTCTCGCGTCGCTGGATTCACGTCGACGCCGCTGGCGTGCCCTTGGGCCGCCTCGCCGCTGAAGTTGCCCAGGTCCTCATGGGCAAGCACCGCCCCGACTACACCCCACACGTCGATACGGGCGAGTACGTGATCATCACCAACGCCAGCAAGATCGAAATGACCGGCAACAAAGCCGCTCACAACACCCGCCAGCACTACACCCGCTATCCCGGCGGCCTGCGCGAAGAAACCTACGGCGAACTCCGCGATCGCGACCCCGAGCTGCTCATCAACGACGCTGTGCGCCGCATGATGCCCAAGAACCGCTTGTCACGCGTCATGCTCCAGAAGCTCAACGTCTTCCCCGGCGCAGATCACACCTTCGCCGCCAAGAAGCCCGTCAAGATGACCATTCTCTAAACCGCCCGCCTGAAGAACCAAACTCAAGAATTAGGAAACACCATGAGCATCATCTCTTCAACTGGCGGTCTGGGTCTCACGATCCCCGCCCCTGTCACTCCCATCGAAAACGCCGCTCCGGTTCGCACCGCTAAGCCCGCCGACAAGCGCGGCTGGTGGTGGGGCACCGGTCGTCGCAAGACCGCCGTCTGCCGCGTCCGCATCAAGCCCGCCAGCGGCAAAGACGCGACCATCACCCTCGAGTCCGTCAAGCTCGGCAAGAAGAAGGACGTCAACACCTACTTCACCGAAGCCCGCGACCGCACCGATTGCATCTCACCCCTTACCAGCACCGCCCTCATCGGCAAGTTCCAAGTTGTCGCCCGCATGCACGGCGGCGGCTGCATGGGCCAAGCCCAGGCCATGCGCCTCGCCATCGCCCGCGCTCTGGTTGACTGGGACCCCAACCTCTACCAAAGCTTCCGCGACCAAGGCTTCCTGACGCGCGACGCCCGCGAAGTCGAACGCAAGAAGTACGGCCAAGCCGGCGCCCGCCGCCGCTTCCAGTTCAGCAAGCGCTGATCGGAAATTGGCCCTGGTCTGCATCTGGTGGCACGGGCTTTCAGCCCGTGCGAACCTTCAACAACTCAAAACACCCGCGAGCAATCGTGGGTGTTTTTTGATTTGTCTCGGAGGCGCCTGTACCGACATGACACAACGCTCGCGAGTTGCGAGTGGGTTGGTTGCGGGGGATTTGCTTTCTTTCCGCGTGCGAGGGATGATCGATGGGGGGTCGCGCGCGACCTTTTCCCATTCTGCGGCTCGCACCGGATTGGCGGGCTGGGGCTTGTTTCGCTTGCGCGAAACATCGCGGCGTTTTCCGCGAGGGTGGAGTGCAATTTTGGTTGCAATCCTGCCGCCCTGGAGGGGCGGCCCACCTTCAGACCGTGGCGCTTGGGTGCGAGTTGATCACGCCGGGGGTGTTGCTCGATCAAATGGGCGCTGGGTTGCGTGACTTGGCTTTGGAATGAGGACGCACGACTTCCGGGCATTACTCCTTGGCCTTTCGTCCACCGACCATTGCGGTTGTCACGCTTACCGAGGCCGCCGCAGAAGCGACACGGAAGGTGTGATCGACGCGTACTGCGGCGACCGGGAAGTAGTTTCGCGGGTATGGAATGAATGTAAAGAGGAAAGTTTGTTGTGACCGGGAGATTGCGCGCGCTTGCGGTAGATGGGTGGGAGATTTTTGGACAAAGGTGGTAGATGCGCGCCAGGAAGCAGGGAGACGGGATTCGGGATTCGTGGAAAGACAGGAAGGCATCAAGGCATTTGGCATCAAGGCATCAAGTGGCTGGCGTGAGTAGGACGGGGCGGCTGCGATGGGCGGGGCGCTAGAGAATGCCCAATAGGTGGGATAGTAATACGAGGGTTTATGGGTTTTACGTCACGCAAAGAGCGAAAAAGCATATTTTCTTGTCGTAATAAATTATCAGTGAATCTGATAACCAAATTGAATCGGACCACTGGTCACGTGTTTTTCCCTGGTCGATTTCCTTGTCTTGGAGTGAACTATGCTGACGCTTGCTGTCTCGGATACTGCCACGGCGCTTCGTGTCGGTTTGTCAGTGGAGGGCGTCACGCTCTATCTTTTCTGGCTTGGAACGGTGGCGATGGGTGCCGGTGCCTTGTACTTCTGGCTGATGATGGGCACTGTGGCGAAGTCGTATCGCTCGGTCATGGTGGTTGCGGGGATCATCTGTGCCGTGGCGTGCTTTCACTACTTCCGCATGTCGGCGATCTATCTCGAGCAGGTCGCGGGGCTGTTTGACGCAGCGGGTCAGCGGATTGCTGGCAAGACAATCACGCAGTTTCCCACGGCGTACCGCTACATTGACTGGCTGATTACGGTGCCGCTGCTGGTGCTGGAAGTTCCGCTGCTGTTGCGGCTTGGCCGCAAGGGTACGGGTCTGTTCCGCAGCCTTGTACTGGCTTCAATCGTCATGCTGGTGTTTGCCTGGATTGCTGAAGTTTCGCCCGTTGGTGGAACTTCGTGGTGGGTGAACTACCTGATCTCATGTGTCGCGTGGTTCTACATCGTCTACATCTTGTTCTCGCAAGTATCGGCTCAGATGCAGGCACAGCCGGAATCGATCGTTCGAGCTTTGAAGGGCTTGCGAATGTTCATTCTGGTTGGCTGGACGATCTATCCCCTGGGCTTCCTCATGGCACTTGTTGGCACTCAGGGTGAATCGATCCGTGAGATTTGCTATAACATCGCCGACGTGATCAACAAGGTCGGATTTGGATTGGTTTGCTATCAAGGCGTGCGCATGGCCAGTGAAGGCGAAGCTGACCATTCTCGATAATGAGACGCGGGCAATGAAAGCGTGAGTCAGTTGGCTAGCCAGTTTATGAAACATCTCATGACCGTCCGCGCGGAACAACCGCGCGGGCGGTTTTCGTTTCTGGATGGAAAGCAGCGGCTTGCGTCTCCGGCGGTGCTTGCGGTCGTGCTGGCTTTCTCGTTGTTACTGGCGGATCAGGCGGCGGCGGCGGCGTGGTTGTGGGCGGGAGCGTTGATGGTGGTGGGCATGCCGCATGGGGCGTATGACTTGGCGGCGATGCGGCGGCAATCGGCGGCGGGAACATGGCGGGTGGCGTTGCGGCGGTTTGTGCCCTACACGGGTTTCTTTATTGCGTGCTCGGTGGTATTTGTGATTGCGCCGGTGGCCAGCGTGGTTGCATTCTTGGTTTTGACGATGCATCACTTTGGCGTGAGCGATGCGGTGCTGACTCGGGGACGGGTGGGGTTGTCGGTGCGAGAGCATGTGATGGGATTTTCGCACGGGGTTGTGGTGATTGCGACGCCTTTTGTGTTTGATGCGCAGGGGGCGTGGGAACCGTTTCGGCGGATTGCTTTGTTGTGTGGTGAGGTGCCGGCAATTGCGGCGCGCGAGGTAGTGGCGGTGGCGATGGTGGTGTTGGTGGGTGGCGTTGTGGGGTGTGGTGTGCAGGTATGGGAACTTGTGCGTGCGCGGCGAATGGGGGGCGCGCTTGAGGAGATATTGGTGCTTGGGTTGGCGTTTGCGTGCGGGAGTTTGGTGTCGCCGCTGTTAGCAATTGGATTGTATTTTGTGGTGATTCATGCGGCGGGGCACTGCGGGCGGGCGTGGGTGCCTGGGCGGGTATCGGAGGTTGGGTGGTGGGCGAATGTGGCGCGGGTGCATGTGGAGTCGCTGGTTTTGCTGGTGCCTTCGGTGGTCATGGTGTTGGGGCTGGCGTGGTGGATTGGGGGCGCGTGGGTGGAGGCGGTGGCGATTGCTTTTCTTTTGTTTTGTGTGGTGGCGACGTTGGGGCATCACTTGTTTTGGATGCGGGGGTTGCGATCAGGCACCGGTGATGAGTCGCGGCGATGAGGCTCGCGGGTGAGGCGTTATGCTTCCTGCATGGAAGACTCCACGGTGCGGCTGCGGGCGTTGTTTGGGCGGCCGCTGGCAGATGAAGATGTGCGGGCAATGGTGATGGCGGCGGCGCGCGGGCTTGCCGAGCGCGAGGGGGTCACGCTGCGCGAGATTTCGGCGAGTGATGATGCGGTGACGGTGAGGCTTGGGTGCGACAAGCTGACGGCGTTTGGATTCTTGACCGAACTGCGGCGAACGACGAACGCGTGGTATGAGGGGAAGTTCGAGGCAGGACCCTTGTGGGGGAATATGCCTGTGGAGGGGGATACGTGAGGGGGCGGGGAACGGAGAACGGAGAACGGGGGAAGACATTTCTGGTTGCCTGTTTTTCTGTTCTCTGTTCTCCGCTCTCCGTTCTCTGGCCTTCCCCTCTACTATCGGCCCCATGGCGATCATCATTCTGCAGCATTCAAACATCGGTGCACCGGCTCGGTTGGCGGCTTCGTTGCGTGATCATGGCTTCGCGCTTGATACGCGCCGGCCTGATTTGCATGGGGTTTCGGCGAAGGGTGCGCCGCGGGATTTGGATAATGTGCATGGGCTCATCATCATGGGCGGGCCGCAGAATGTGACGGATATTGAGAAGTATGAGTGGATGAAGCACGAGGTGGAGCTGATCAAGCAGGCGCATGCGCGCGAGCTGCCGGTGATTGGGATTTGCCTTGGGGCGCAGCTCATCGCACACGCACTGGGCGGGCAGGTTGGGCCGCGGGAGAAGTCGGCGGTGGGGTTTTATCAGATGGGGCTGACGCCGCAGGGGCAGACGGAGACGATTTTTGCGGGGATTCGGTGGAATCACGAGCAGTTGTTTAGCTGCGGGCAGGAAGTGAAGGCGTTGCCGGCGGGAGCGACGCTGCTTGCGAGCAGCAAGCACACCAAGAACGTGGCGTTCAAGGTGGGCATTCGCACGTTTGCGTTCCTGTTCCACTTCGAGTGCGACAAGGGCGGCGTGGAGCAATTGATGCACGAGAGCAAGGACCTGATGGGCTCGGCGGGCGTGACGGAGAGCGAGCTACGCGTGCAGGTTGACCAGCGCTACGACGAGTACGCCCGGCTGAGTGATCGGCTGTGTGTGAACCTGGTGAGCTTTTGCTTCCCGCTGGTGAAGAAGATGACGGCGTGAGGGGGGCGGGTTCACCGCGGAGACGCGGAGGGCGGTTGACGCCGCGGGCGTGATCGGAATCGATAAACTCGACACATAATGAGGTTTTCGCGAGGCATCATTCCTGCAACGTTGGCGGGAGCCGTTTGCGGCTGTGCGGCACTTTACGTGTTTGGAGCGTTTTACACGGTGGGATATCGCTTCAGGTCAGGCACCGTAATCGGTCTTCAGGACGGATCGCTTGGGGCGACATTCATCCATGCACGTCGCGGGCCAGTTGATCCGGCGTCGATTCTGTTTGAAAGCGCTACGCACTCGTGGTCGAAATTGTCGCTTGTTCCAAGTGTGGTAATGACGGGATCGTTCACATTGATTGTGTTGCCTATGTGGCTTCCGACAGTGGTGTATGTAGGACTGGCTGGCAGCTATTGGATACGCAGAAGGTTGAATGAGCGTGGAATGAGCGGACTTAGACAATAATGGATTGCTCTTCGCGACGAATGGTGGTGGCGAGTCGCATCAGGATGAGAGCCAGCCTGATGGCACGCTGAAGAGTGATGCCACCTGCCAATGGAGTATGAAATGCTTGGTGGCGATCTACGTGTCGGAGCTTTCAGCATGTGGGGAGCCATTGCCCCCATGAAAGAACATCAGTCGGCGAGCCTACTACGCGACGCGGGCGCGAGCCTCACGTTGCCTTTGTCGGTTCGCCAGATTCGTGCCGCGATCCGCGAGTTTGAGCCGGAGACGATTCTGAAATCGAGGAATGCACAGCGCATCCCGCCTCATACATCGTTGCATGATTTGTTGTCAGTGCAGTCGCAAGGCGAGATTGAAGTCTGCGTTGTGTTTCTTTACAGGCGCAGCCGCGGCGGGAAGGGTTGGAAACTGCGCAACGCCGTGCCAGCGATAACTGTGAGTCGGCTGATGGGACCGTCTTTGGCTCGTGTGGAGCGTGCGCATCAAGTTTGTTTCTTCGGGTGTTTGGAGGAAGGTTATAGAACCGACTTCGTCGCGATTCGTCCTTCGCGATAGCCGGACTGATTCGCGGCCGGTGGAATTACTTCATGGCTCGTGGCGTGCCACCGATCGCGGCTTTGAGCGGTCGGTGCGTCTTTGATTGTCCGCACCGACCGTGCGGAGCCACGGTCGGTGGCACGGGGACTGGTGAAATCCAAGTCGCTGGCGGCAGGAGCGGGGTGTAGAAGCGGTAGGAGTCGCCGGGGACCGGCGACCTACACGACGTATTCGAAGGCGGCCGCTGGGATTTCCGCTTGCCAGCCGCATCGGGTGGGGTAGCGGAGTGCGAAATAGAACTTTGTGCGGTTGGCGCGCATATTGCGTTTGGCGGTATGTGGTGGTGTACGCCGCATAGATAGTGTGCGCGGGACAGTTTTCAGTGAAGAGTGAAACTTGCGCGTATACTTATCGAAGACTACTCCGTTGCGGGCAATTGAACGCCGTGACTTTGCAAGGACTACGCATGAGCCTTTTGGCCAGCATCAAGAGCCCCAACGATCTGCGCGGGCTTTCCATTTCGCAGTTGCAACAAATTGCGGCGGATATCCGCGAGGCGATTACGCAGCAGGTGAAGACCTCGGGCGGGCACCTTGCACCGAATTTGGGCGTGGTCGAGTTGACCATTGCGATGCACTATGTTTTTGACTTCAGCTTTGATCGGCTGCTGTTTGATGTGGGGCACCAGTGCTATCCGCACAAGCTCTTGACGGGCCGGCAGCACTTGCTGGGCAAGCTGCGTACGCGCGAGGGGATGGCGGGGTTTCCTGAGCCGCGTGAGTCGTCGTATGACTTGTTCAGCGTCGGGCATGCGGGGACGGGCATCAGCACGGCGGTTGGGATGGCGCGCGGGGACACGTTGAGCAAGGAAGGGTTTGATCCTGGCAGCAATCCGGCGGGGCGGCGCGTCGCGACGATCATTGGTGATGCGAGCATTGTCAATGGCGTGGCGATGGAAGGGCTGAACAACGCGGGGACGCTCAAGCGGCAGTTCCTGGTGATTTTGAATGACAATGGGATGAGCATCAGCAAGCCGCAAGGGGCGATTGCGCAGCATTTTGATAAGCTGCGCGTGAGCCACTTGTATGGCGACCTGAAGAAGAGCGCGAAGAAGCGGCTGGAGAACATGCCTGGCGGCGAGACGATGCACAAGGCGTTGCACGCGGCGGGCGAGATGACCAAGAGTTTGTATCACGAGCAGGCGTGGTTTGAGCATTTTGGGCTCAAGACGGTTGGCCCGATTGATGGGCATGATTTTGAGCAGCTCATTCACTTCTTGCGTGAGGCACGAGATTTTGATCGGCCGATGGTGTTGCACGTGAAGACAGTGAAGGGCAAGGGTGTGCCGTTTGCTGAGCAAGACAGCAGCAAGTTTCATAGTCCCGGCGCGTTCAACAAGGTTGAGGGCGATTTGGAGAGTGAAGGGTGCAAGGTAGAGATCAAGAGTGATGGGCGGAGCTTTACGACGGCATTTGGCGACGCGATGGTTGCGTTGATGGAGCGTGATCCGAAGGTTGTGGCTTGCACGGCGGCGATGGCGGATGGCACGGGGATCAATAAGCCCCTGGCGAAGTTTCCGGATCGGACGTGGGATGTTGGGATTTGCGAGAGCCACGGGATGGACATGATGGCGGGGCTGGCGAAGACGGGTTATAAGCCGTTTTTTGCGGTGTACAGCACGTTTTTGCAGCGCGCGTTTGATCAGGCCTTTCAGGAGTCGTGCTTGCAGGGCTTGCCTGTGCGGCTGTGTTTGGACCGCGCGGGACTGGTGGGCGGCGACGGCGCGGTACACCACGGCTTCTGCGATGTGAGCATTTTGCGGACGCTGCCTGGGGCAGTGTTGACGGCGGCGATGGATGAGCCGAGCTTGATTGCGGCACTGGAGTTCATGCGCGGGTATGACGCGGGGCTGAGCAGCGTGCGGTATCCGCGCGATAGCGTGAGCCAGAAGTTTGCGAACGAGAAGTGCCCGGCGTTTGTTCTCGGGAAGGCGCGGTGCTTGACGCCGACGCTGGATGTTGTGCAGGCGGCCGGATTGGAGAGCGGCGTGGGAAGCCGGGGCACGCATGAGGGCGCGGATGTGGTGGTGATGGCGTTTGGCACGGCGGCGCTTGAGGCGTGCGCGGCAGCGGAGCAGCTTGCGGGTGAAGCTCGCGTGTGCGTGTATGACGCGCGATTTGCGAAGCCGGTTGATCGCGCGGTGATTCGCGGCGCGCTGGAGCGCGGGCTGCCGATTGTGACGATTGAAGACCACAGTGTTGTGGGTGGATTTGGCACGGCGGTGCTTGAGGCAGCAGCCGAGATGGGGCTGGATGCGTCGCTGATTTCGCGGTTGGGATTGCCTGACTCGTGGGTGTATCAGGACAGCCGCGCGAAGCAGATGAGCGAGGTTGGGCTGGATGTTGCTGGCGTGGTGAAGGGGATTCGCGGCGCTATTTCGCGGCGGGAGCAGCGGGTGGCGGGACACATGGCCAAGTGATGAAGTGATCGCGTGATGAAAGTCGTTCGGTTGGCAACGCGTGCGGACTTGTTGCCTGTCGTGTCGCGATGGGTGGTGGAGGCGTTTGCGGAACCGGGTACTGCGAGCGATGCAAGGGTTGATGCGCTGCGGGAGATGTTCAGCGAGAAGCCTTATCCGTTTTCGCTGGTGGCGATAGATGATGATGGCGTGCCCATGGGGTGCGTGCATGGTGTTGAGAGCGAGCTGGATGATCGGCCTGAGCTGGAGCCGTTTGTGGCGGCGTTGTATGTGGAGCCGCGGTTTCGAGGGCGGGGTGTGGGTGGTGAGTTGTTGGCGGCGGCAGAGCGAGAGTGCGGGGCTGCGGGATTCGGCGAGGTGTATTTGTGTGCGTGGAACGAGCCGGGTTGGTACGTGCGGCGCGGGTGGCGGGTGATTGCGGAGCGCGTGGGGGAACGGGGCGTGCCGCTGATGAGCAAGCGGGTGGCGGCGGACAGGTCGAGCAGGTAGGGAGAGAGCGGCTAAACGATTTCCACATGGTTGCTTTGCGATAGTTTCACATCGCAAGGGGTTGCATTTGTGGCACTTGTGACGAAAATAGAGAGTAGGGCAGGAGCGGTTGTTCACGTTGGGAGGACGGGTTAGCTGCGCGAAGGAGGCGCTGGGTATGGCTGTGTCACTTCGATATCGTGCGGTCTTTGTGAGTGATCTGCATTTGGGATCAACGTCGGCGAGTGCCGAGGCGGTGGGGGATTTTTTGAAGCGCGTGGACTGCGACACGTTGTACCTCGTGGGTGATGTGATTGACATGTGGCGGCTGCGCAAGCGTTGGTGGTGGCCTGAGAGTCATAACCGTGTGGTGCGGCGGATATTGAAACTTGCCAAGCAAGGGACGAAGGTTGTTTACATTCCCGGGAATCATGACGACGCGGCACGCGAGTTTGCCGGGCTGACATTTGGGGGCGTGGAGATTCATCGCGAGTACGCGCACACGACGCTGCAAGGCAAGCGGCTGCTGGTGATGCACGGCGATGAGGCGGACGTGGTTGTGCGGCATCATCGCGTGCTGAGTGCGGCGGGTGGCGTGGCGTATGACAACCTCGTGACGGTGAGCAGGCAGTACAGCCGGTTGCGGGCGATGCTGGGGCTGGGGCATTGGTCGCTGAGTCAGTATCTGAAGCTGAAGGTGAAGAAGGCGTGCATGCACATTGCGCGGTTTGAAGAGACGATTGAAGAGCAGGCGCGGTCACGCGGGTTTGATGGCGTGGTGTGCGGGCATATCCACAAGGCGGAACAACGCACGGGAGTGGATGGGATGATGTACTTCAATTGCGGCGACTGGGTGGAGAGTGGCACCGCGCTGGTGGAGCACATGGATGGGTCGATGCAGGTGATTGATGGGGTGGCGATGGTGGCGGACTTGCAGCGCAAGCATCCGCAGAGCTATTTGGATGAGCAGGAAGTGGCGGGGAGTACGCGGGAGTTGTCGGAGGATGAACTCGCGATGCTCGGGGCGATTCAGTTGTAGAAGGGAGCGAAGGCCTGCGAGCTGCGCTCGCGGTCGCCTCGGAGAGGCGACCTACCGGGTGCGCTTGCCGGGTGGCGGCGGCGGGCGGCGTTTTGTTGGCAATTGCTTGACTGGCGCGGGTGCGGGCGCGGGGGCTTCGGGTTCCACGAGTACGGGCATGAGGCCTAG
>VYLN01000006.1_pt1 | contig 79670 bp, 68 predicted proteins | sample 5109471 | NCBI WGS metagenome assembly VYLN01 (sample SAMN12291806, study PRJNA351875) | freshwater metagenome | isolation source: freshwater lake | place: USA: Michigan, Lee Lake | collected 2013-08-06 | reverse complement strand
CGCTCGCGACGCTGCGCGGCATGGCGCAGGCGGCGGGCGTGATGATTGCGGATTGCGGCTGGCCCGCGCGGGTGATGAACGATGCGGGGACGGCAGATGTGGGCGTGGGTATTGATCCGGCGATGATGCTGGCGAGCGGGGCGGATGTGCTGGGTGAAGTGGCGCGGCTGCGCGGGGCACCCGCGCAGGCGAGGCTGAGTGATTTGAGCGGGGCGGGCCGCGTGGAAGTTGGAACCGGGCGGCTGGATGTGATGGCGTATTGCGTGACGCTGGCGACGAAGAACTATCGCAGCGCGATGGTGATTGATCTGCGCGGGGTGCGTGATCAGGCGGGGGTGGTGAGTAAGACGGTGGCGAGGCTGCGGGCGGTGGTGTGACGGAGTTGAATCACACACACGCTCGTTCAACTTCCGCCGCGAGGGCCTGCGCGGTTTCGACCAGCGTGCGGGTTTGGCGGCTGACGCGGTCGCGGTGGGCGGGGTCGGCGAGTTGGGGCACGTTGATGGTGACGTTCCACGCCGCGCTGCGGGCGGTGGCTTCGGCGAGGATGGCGGCGATGGCGAGATCGCTGCGGAGGTAGGCGTTGCTTTTGCCGGCGAGGTCGCGCATGAGGCGGAGGAGGTCAGTGGCGCACGCGGCGACGCTGAGGGGGACATCGACGCTGGCTTGCAGGGCGGTTGGCAGATCACGCATGCGGCGCGGGTCGGTCTCGGGCAGTTTGCTCAGTTCGTTCACGAGGCCATACGCGGCGGCGTCTTCGTCGGCGAGTTCGAGCAGCATGATGCGTGCTCGCTCAAGGCGATGGTTGGCGTCTTGCAGGAGCGGCTGATGATCGGCGAGATTCTTCTTGCCCAGCGAATAGCTCACGACCATTTGCGCGAGAGCGGCGGCGAGGGCACCGGCGGCGCCAGCGACTGCCCCACCGCCGGGCGTGGGCTGTTTGGCGGCGGTTTGAGCGAGGAAGTCGCGGAGGGTGAGATCAGCAAAGGGCATGGGAGATGCTACACCGCGCGGGCGATGCTGGGCGCGAAAAAAAGCCACGCGGGGAGCGTGGCTGTGAGATCGGAATCGTTGCAGATGATTAGACGCGTGACGCTTTGTTGATGATGACGGGCTTGCGGGGCACATCGTCCATGCCGCCGTAGGTGCCGGTGGCGACGGACTTGATTTGATCGACGACTTCGGTGCCTTTGATGACTTTGCCGAAGACGGCGTAGGCACCGCCGTCGCGTTGTTGCTGGTCGAGGAAGTCGTTGTCTTTGACGTTGATGAAGAACTGGCAGGTGGCGCTGTTGACGGTGTTGGGGTTGGGCTTGCCGTCACCGAGGCGGGCCATGGCGAGGGTGTACTTCTTGTTCTTGAGGCCGTTTTGCCATTCGTTGGTGATGGGCTTGCCGGTGGGCTTTTGGTCCATCTTGACGGTGAAGCCGCCGCCTTGGATCATGAAGCCGTCGATGACGCGGTGGAAGATGGTGCCGTCGTAGTGGCCGCTGTCGACGTACGAGAGGAAGTTGGCGGTACTGATGGGAGCGGCGACATCATCGAGTTCGATGGTGATTGCGCCGGCGGAGGTGTCGAGGGAGACTTGGATGGGCATGGATTGTCCGGAAGTGATGAAGTGACGGAGTGACGAAGTGACGGAGTGAAAGACAGAATGCGCGGACGCGAATTTGGGTTGGGTCCGCGCGTAGGTTTTAGTGCGTGGTTTACTTCTTTTCTTCGGGCTTGCCTTCGGTGGGCTTGGTTTCTGCGGGCTTGGCGCCGGGCAGTTTGGCGTCGGCCTGTTCTTTGGTCAGGCGGACGGCGGTGGTGATGGAAGGAAGATCGTTGGGGACGTCGCTCATGCCGTTCTTCACGCCGGTTTGGAGGTCGCGAATTTTGTCAACGGTTTCCATGCCTGCGATGACTTTGCCGAAGACGGCGTAGCCAGCACCCGCGCCGCCGCCGGCGTCGAGGTTGGGGTTGTCAACGACATTGATGAAAAACTGGGCGGTTGCGCTGTCGGGCGCGCTGGTGCGGGCCATGGCGATGGTGCCGCGGAGGTTCTTGAGGCCGTTCTTGCCTTCGTTTTTGATGGGTGCTTCGGTGGGCTTTTGCTTCATGGCTGCGTCAAATCCGCCGCCTTGGATCATGAATGTCTTGATGACGCGGTGGAAAACCGTGCCGTTGTAGAAGCCTTTGTCGACATAGGCGAGGAAGTTGGCCGTGCTGATGGGTGCCTTCTCGGCGTTGAGTTCGAGGACGATTTCACCTTGGGTGGTGTTGAACTGCACGTACTCGAGCTTGGCGGCTTCGGCCTTTGCCGGCGCGGGCTCGGTTTTGGCGGGTTCGACCTTGGCGGGTTCGGTCTTGGGAGCCGTGGCTGGGGTGGTGGCCTGGGCCCACGCGGAGCCGGCGAGTGAACCAACGAGCGTGAGAACCAAAACTGAGGTGAGGGCTGAGGTCATGGTCTTGATCTTGCTGCTTCGCATGTGCGAAATCTCCAAAGGCAGGACACGATTGCCTGCCGGGTGTGCTGATGTGTCAGACCGGGTGAAGGTGGGATGAGTTCCACGAACAGCGGCTTGGCACAGAAAGGGACCAAACGGGGAACGTTCCAACAGTAAGCGAAAAACGGGTGAACGAAAAACCCCGGGACTTTATCCCGGGGTTTTCAGACGTGGAGGCAAGGGGACTCGAACCCCTGACCTCATCCATGCCATGGATGCGCTCTACCAAAACTGAGCTATGCCCCCATTTGAATACGAGGGATCCACGTTGTCGCCGCGAGATTTGGCTTAGGGGCCATAGGACGCGGGAAGGGATAGTAGAAGGGTGAAGACGCGGGGGCAAGCGGGAAGAATGGGAGCTGGGAACGAGGGCGGAATCTAGCGTTATATGCTGCTACGTTGGGTACATGCAGCCATTTGTCACCGTTGTTACTGACGCTATCACTCGCACGCAATCTGTCGTGTGCGTAGGGCTTGATCCGGTTTTGGCGAACTTGCCGGCGGATGTGACGGCGCGGCATCATGAGCCGGTGGCGGCGATACGGGCGTTTTGTCTGGGAATCATCGACGCGACGTGCGAGGTGTGTCCGGTGGTCAAGCCGCAGTCGGCGTGTTTTGAGCGTTTTGGTGCGCGAGGGGTGCAGGTTTTGGAGGATTGCTGCGCGCATGCGCGGCACCGCGGAATGGTGGTGTTGCTGGACGCCAAGCGCGGAGATATCGGGATTTCGGCAGAGCACTACGCGGCGGCGGCGGTGCATGCGGGGGCTCATGCGATCACGGTGAATGGATACCTGGGGCCGAGCACGATTGAGCCGTACTTGGCTGCGGGGCTGGGCGTGTTTGCGCTGGTGCGGACGAGCAACCCGGATAGCGACTTGGTGCAGTCGCTGATGCTGCGCGATGAGCGGACAGTGGCCGAGATGATGGCGGACCATGTCGCGCTGCTTGGGGCGAAATACAAGACCGGCGACCAAGCGGTGGGCGGACTGAGCAATCTTGGCGCGGTTGTGGGCGCAACCAAAAGTGCGGATGCGGTTGCACTAAGACGGCGGATGAACGATCAGATTTTCCTGATTCCCGGGTACGGCGCACAAGGCGGCACGGCGAAAGACATCGCCGAGATGCGGCGGCCTGGGGCGACGGCACTGACGGACGCAGGCGTGCTCGTGAATGCGTCGCGGAGCATCATTTATGCGAAGGGCAACGGCGATTGGAAAGAAAACGCCCGCGAGGCGGCGGGCGTGATGCGGGCAGAGTTGAATGGGGTATTGCAGACTTGAGCGAAATCAACCGCACGCGCCGCCGGCGAGGACGTTGAAGAAGTCGATGATATCTTGGTCTTCGGAGTAGACGCCGTTGTTGTTGAAGTCGATGTCGTTGCAAGTAGGGCACGATGAGCCAGCAAGAACATCTATGAAATCGGATGCGTCGGTGTCTTGTGGAAAGATCCCGTCGTTATTGAAGTCGACGCAATCGCACGTCGGGGCGGTCACGCTGACCTCGCGCGTGACAAGATTACCGCAGGGACTGGTGATAATGCAGCGGAAGCGGTAAGGGCGATTCCCGAACATCGTGGCTCGCGTCGAGATAGCGAACTGATTCGTCGTACCACCGGTCATGGAAAATTGAGGAATGCCTTCATCGGTATAAGTGAAAGCGTCGGCACTGATCCAAAAGCCGTTCGGTTGGAATACTTGCCACTCGTAAGTATCGACGGGGGCGGATGTGGCGACGCTCAGGGTGACAGTGGTGCGGCGGCAAACATCAAAGACGTCGTCGGGCTGCTGCGTTATGGTCGGGGGAACGAACTCGGCGATGCCCGGTGAGACGACGATGGAGCCAGCTAGCGCGGAACTGAGGGTTCCGGTGACGAAGATGCCTTGCGGACTTGTGTAGACACGATTGTTTGAGGAAGAGAACGAATCGCTGGTGAGTTGCTGGAACTGGTGAGTGACGGGATTGAAGCGAGCAATGCGGTTGCTCGAAGAGAATCCTTGTCTGAACACTGCCGAAGCGTAGATGTTGCCATCAGCTCCGTTGGCTAAAGACATGACTGCGGTGACACCTGAGGACTGTGCGAGGCCAACGCGCCATGTGTTGGTTTGCACGTCGAAGGTTGCGGCGTTGGGGGCAACAATGGCGGAAGCGCCCGTGCCCAAAGCGGTGAAAGAGCCGGCGAAGATCAGATCACCATCAGGCAGAGTGTAAATGACTTGGACGCGCGCGTTTGCGCCGCCCCCGAAGGCGCTCCAAGAATTGGTTGCGAACGAGTATCGCGCGATGCGAGCGGCAGAGACGCCTCCGATGGTAGTAAAATCGCCACTGACGATGAGGTCGCCATTGGGTAGGGTCGCGAGAGCATTGACACTGCTTGCAGAGCCGAGTGTTGCCCACGTGTTCGTCACGGGGTTGAAGCGGAGGATGCCAGAAAGTGTTGTGCCGCTTGCGAGCGTGACAGATCGACCTGCGACGATGATGGTGTCGTCGGCGAGACGTCGCAGAACGACCGGCGAAAAAGAACCATCTGCGAAAGTAATGCCCGGATAGGTCCAAGTCTGCGTGGCTGGATTGAAAATGGCCATACCGAATATGGATGCATTGGGGACCGACAAACTGCCCGCGACGAGAGTGCGACCATCGGCGAGTTCTATGGCATCAACGCCTGGCGAACCACTGGAGATGGAAAGACCGTTGCCCAAGGTCGTCCAAGTGTTGTTGGCGGGTGAGTAGCGGACGACTCCTCGCATGAGGGCTGTGTTGGTAACGTCGAACGCGCCAGCGATTCCGTAATCGCCATTGGCGTAGCGGAACACAGAGGTGATTTCGGGGCTTGCAACCCCCGTTCTCCACGCAAGGGGACGGGTGCTGATGAGCGGATATTCACCGGTGACGGTATTGACCTCGATGAAAGGCCCGGTGGAGCGCGTCGTGGCGAAATCGAAAGTGCCGCCAACAAATAGACGGCCATCAGGCAGAGATGCGAGTGCGTTGGGATATTTATCGGCGTTCGAAACGACGACGCCGCTTGCGATTGCCTGACTCGAGGGATTGTTCAGCGAGAAGCGGGCGAGGCCGTTGGCGGGGCGATTCGGGTTGGTAAGGATGTTGAAGTAACCACCGACGAGGAGGTCGTCGCCGCTTTGCGCAAGAGCGTTGACGGTTGCCGCTGGCCCGCCCTGCGTCCAGTTAACGCCACTGGTGAAGGATGCAAACAGGTTGGTGGCTGGATCAAACCGCGCAACATAGCCCAAAAAGTTGCCTGCGACGCCTACTTGGCCGTTGCTGAGCGGGATCATCTCGAAGATTTCCCCGATGGAGCGGACGGGGATCCAAGTCTGTGTGGCAGCAACAAACCTTGCGAAATAGTTTTGATTGAAGGTAAAACTTCCCCCAGCAATGACGTCACCACCGGGCACAGCCACAAGCGAGCGAACGATCGCCCCGTAGGGAAAGTTAAGGTTGGTCCACGCGCCGGTGGTGGGGTTGAGGCGAATGACATCGCGAGCGACCTGGTTGTTGACGCGCTGAAAGGTCCCGCCAACGTACACGGTGTCATTATCGGTTTTGGTCAGTGTGGTGACACCGCCGTCTAAGTTCACTATCGGCGAAAAGACGCCTGTCGCGATGTTGACACGGGCGATACGATTAGCAGTCACGCCTCCGGCGCTGGTAAACGAGCCGCCGAGCAGATAGTCGTCGCCAGAGAGGTGAAGGACTTCACTGACGCCACCATTCAGTCCGCTGCCGACGGGAGACCAAACGCGGGTTTGAGGATCAAAAATGGCGAGACGATTAGCGGCGACGCTTCCCGCCGCGGTAAAACTGCCAGCGACGAGCAGACGCGGGGCAATGGGGCCGGTGTCATCGGGGTCGATGACGATGATTTCGGTGACTCCGCCGTTGGTGCTGGCGAATCCGGTGACGGGGCGCCATGAGTCGCATTGGGCATATGCGATAAACGCAGACAACAACAGACCGCTGATGGCGGCAAGTGAGGCTATACGCACGGTGAGCACCCTTCTTGACAGTGATTAGTGACGGGTCATTCTAGCCGATGTGTCAACCATCCCTGCATCGCATCAACAGACGAGAACATGCAACTTCCCGCGATAAGTGTTGCTTTTCGGATACCTACATCGGCTTTTTACCGATGGTCTGATCGAAGACTTGCAGCAGCTTTTCTTTGTCGAAGACCATCTCAGCGCGGGTCATGCCGACGATGTCGTATTCGGGGGTCAGTTCGATGGCGTCGACCGGGCAAGCCTCTTCGCACATGCCGCAGTAGATGCAGCGCAGCTCGTCGATCTCGAACTTGACGGGGTACTTCTCGCGATCGTCCCAGGGGCTTTCGCCCGCGGTGATGTGGATGCAGCGGGCGGGGCAGATGGTCGGGCACATCATGCACGCGACACACTTGACCCGGCCTTGCTCATCGCGATTGAGGCGGTGCACGCCGCGGAAGTTGCCCTTGTAGAGACCACCTTGCTCGACGGGCATGTCTTCACGCCGCTGCTCGGGGTACTGCATGGTGCGGCTGGTTTTGCCCTGGCCGAAGCTGGTGAAGAAGTGGCGCATGGTGACGCCAAAACCTTTGACGACTTCAGGCACGTAGATGCTCTCGAGCCGGTTGAGGGGCGCGGGGGAGATTTTGATGACGTCCTTTTCGTTGATGGGCATGCGAGCACATAGTAGATTGGAAAAAGACGACAAGCCAACCGATTGCCAAACTGCTGCCGCATTGGGCGAAACGAACCCAACAACTGGTATCCATCGGGCCTTACGCTTGGATGTGCTCGCTCCCACCAATCTCGATCTCAAAAAAGACAAAGGCCTGACTATCGCGTGGAATGACGGCGTGGTGTCGTACATTTCTATCGCGCGATTGCGAAAAATGAGCCCCAGTGCCGATATGCGCGAGTTACGTGGGCAGATGGCGGCGAACCCGCTGACGGTGCTACCTGCGAGTGCCTCGCGCGGCGGGTCGGGGCCGCTGGTAGTGACGGATGCAGAACTGGTGGGCAACTACGCGCTGCGACTGACGTTTAGTGACGGGCACAGCACGGGGATTTATACGTGGGAGTATTTGCGGGAGTTGGGGATGGAGCAGCCGGGTTAGTCCACGTCATCGCGCGGGTAAATGCGAACGCGCGTCGGTTCGACGACCACTAGTTTGCCAGCGATAGATCGGAGTTGGATGTATGCGAGGAATGTCTGAACCGTCTGAACGACGAGCTTTCGTGCTCGCGACCCGCCAGGCCGTAGCACCACGATGCCAGCTGTGTTTGCTGGCGGAAAACGCGTGGGGTTTGTGAAGTCGGTGTCGAGGGTGATGAGACAGCGAGATTCACTGTGGCAGACCGACGCGATGACGTGATCGGGCTTACCGCAGAGATTTTGTGCGGGAACCGACGAACAGTCGTGGCCCGCTGCTTCGAGCAATCGCTGAATAGAAGGACCGAGGTTTTCATCGAGCTTGAAAAGCATGCACGTAGTTTACGAAGCGGCCTTCGTAGGAACATCAACTGCGAAACTCCGCGAAGCCTCCGCGCCGTACGCGATCGCAGCCCGCACGTCGGCTTCGGTGAGGTGCGGATACTCCTTCAAGATATCAGCGACCGATTCGCCATCGGCCAACCAATCAAGAATCAGCGACACCCAGATGCGCGTACCGCGAATGACGGGTTTGCCGAAGCAGACTTGTGGGTCAACGCTGATGCGTTCGAGTTGTTGCTTGCGGGTTTCTGGGGTCATACATAAGTGTATGAGCGATCACGCCGGCGCAGCCTCGGCGGTATCCGCTCGCATAAACAGCACTTCGCCCTTGGCAATCTGCTGGCCAGGCTTGAGGGCGCAGGGGCCGGCAAAGGTGCAGAGTTGTTCGAGCGTTGCACCAGCAGGCGGCGTGCAGTTCCAGATTTGCCAGAGCTGGGCCATTTTCTGGGGCATGGCGGGGCTGAGCAAAATGCTCGCGATGCGGAGGGCTTCGGCGCACAGGTAAAGAATCGTTTCGAGCGCAGCGCGCTGCTGTCCTGTGGCGTCGGCATCCATGGTCTTGGCGATGCTAAACGGACGCGTCGCGTTGATGAAACTATCGACGGCACTGACAATCGTCAGTCCAGCACTCACGCTGCCCCCGACATCATGCGCGCTAGCCGCACGGGCAGAAGCGTTATACGCGGCGTTACAAATCTGCGTCCAGTCAAACGACTGCGACGAGTCGGGTGTGTAGCAGGTCCACTCTTTGCTGACGCGAGTATCGAACGTGTGCGTGCCGCCCGGCACCTTGCCCCCAAAATACTTCTCAATCATGTTCCCCACCCGGCTCGTGCTGTTGCCGATGCCGTTCGCGAGGTCGCTGTTGTAGACCTCCACAAACTTGCTGTGGCTGAAGTCAGCGTCGGTGGCATGCAGCGGGCCTTGCGTGAGCAGGTACCAGCGCACAGCGTCGAGGCTGTACTTGTTTGCGTACGCCTCGAGTTGTTCAATCTCGATGAAGTTCTTGAGGCTCTTGCTCATCTTCCGGCCTTCTCGCACCCAATAAGCGTGGCTGTAGACCGTGGTGGGCATGCCCACGAAGTTGAAACGCGTGCCTTGGGCTGCGGTGTCTTGCAGAGCCATGAGCATGGCCGGCCAGATGACGGCGTGGAACCACAAGATGTCTTTGGCGATGAAGTGGGTGCAGGTTGCATTCGTTCGCTGCTGAGCAGCGACTTCGCCACGGAGTGGCGAAGCACCAGGCCACAACTCACGGCGATCATCGGTATCAACCACGCTCAGGTAGTTGAACAACGCATCGATCCACACGTAAATGCGATGCTGTTCATCGCCCGGCACGCGAATGCCAAACTGCGTCGCAGGGTCGTCGGTCACGGGGCGCGAGATCGGCACGTCATTGAGACCATCGCGCAGACGGCCCAGCACTTCGTTGCGGCGCGCATCGGGCTGCACGAACGTTGGATTGTCGTCAAAATGCTTCTGCAAGCGAGCCTGATATGCGCTGAGCTTGAAGAAGTAGCACTTTTCCGTGCGGCGAACCAGCGGTTTGCCCGTCACGGTGCTCTTGTACTCTTGTTCCTTGGCGACGGTTTCAGTCAGGTACTCCTCCTGATTTTCGTCGTACCACCCTTCGTAGCTGCCTTGATAAATCGCGCCGCTCTTGATCAACGCGCTGACGTACTCGACCACGCGCGTCTTGTGACGGTCTTGCGTGGTGCGAATGAAATCGTCGTTGCTGGCGTTGATAAACGCAAACGCCTTTGCAAACTCCGCCGCGTTTCGATCTGCCCATTGAATGGCTGACATGCCGTGCGCTGCGGCGCTGGTCACCACTTTGTCGGCGTGCTCGTCGGTACCCGTCAGGAAGAAAACTCGCGTGCCGCCCGTGAGGCGTTCGAAGCGGGCCATGCAATCAGCGACGAGCGTGGTGTAGCAATGCCCGATATGCGGGCGGTCGTTGACGTAGTAAATGGGCGTGGTGATGTATCGGGGCATTGGGGCAGGTTATGAGGCGAGGTGACAAACGCAAGCACAAAAGCGCAATGGCCGCGCGAGAGTCGTGCGGATTGGCGGGCGAGATTGCACCGCACACGGAAAAACTGCCCGGCGTAGTACCATCGCTACGATGGTGATGTCAAGAGAAGTTGTTTCCGGAGGTTGCAGTATGCGCACGCACGAATCATCTCGCAAGTCACTTTCATTCAAGCACTTGGCTATCTCGGCGGCGGTCGTCGTGCTCTTGGCTGGCCAGGCAATGGCACAGACGCGGGCAGGCGGCGACGGGCGAGCACTGGAGCGCGACCTGCGCGTGGGCGGCGGCGGGCTTTCACCTCGCGCCAACTTTTATGACGAAGTCCAGCTTCGCAACGCCATCATTACAGGCAACGTGGGCGGCGGCAAGGCATTCCGTGGCAGCGTGGGCTATACCGCGCCGGGCGAATTCCGCGGTCGGCTTTCGGGTGCCAGCACCTTTGCTTTCCGCCGCGACAGCACGAGTGCCGGCCAGATTCGTGGCGGCGATGCACTGCGGTTTCAATTCAACAACACCACCGGCACAGGCGGCTCGCGGGCTGGGTACTTCTCGAACTTTGGCAATACGGGTCGCAACGCGGCGACATCGAAGCCGGGCGGGAATGAACAGATCACAGCACCTCGGCCGCGCATTGTGACCGACTTGGATAACGAGCAACTCCGCTCGGGCACGCTGCGCAGCACGGCGACATTCACATCAACATCGAGCCTTTCGCCCAGCGTGGTTGGATATCAGTCGCAGGGCCAGCAGCGTGTGACAGCGAGCAGTTTGCTGGGCCTGCGGACGCGCGACTCGGATGAAGACATCAAGCGGCCCGGATTGATTGAATCACTCAACACCGACACGCTGCTGGCACAAGACAAATCCGTGCAGCGCACGCAAGCCGAGAATGTGCTGAAGAATCAAGACGGTCGCGTACCCGACACGCGCACTTTGTATGACGATTTGCGCGATCGGCTGAACAAGGGCGATGAACAAACCCCGCGCACCAAGCCCGTTGAGCCCGTGCCTGCGGAAGCAGTTCCGGAAGCCAAGTCTGAACCCTCGCGCGAGAAAGCCGAATGGGAAAAGCGGCTGGATGACATGCGTGCGCGACTGCTCGGCAAGGATGGCGGGCTGGCGAAGTCCAATACCGATGGCAAAACCGACGAAGCCAAACCCACGGACCTTGATCCGCGCACGCTTGAGTTGATCCGCCGAGCGGGCGGGCAGACGAATCAGTTCATCGATCCGGCGACGGGCAAAACCGATCCGTTTGCAGTAGCAATGAACAAAGGCCAGCAGTTACTGGCGTCGGGCAGGTACTTCGATGCGGAAGAGCGTTTTGCCAACGCACTGCAAATCAAGCCAGGCGACCCGACGGCAACGGCTGCACGATTGCATTCGCAGCTTGGTGCGGGCTTGTACTTGTCGGCGGCGCTGAACTTCCGACAGATGGTGCAGCAGAACCCGGAAGTAACCGGCATGAAGTACACCGGTGCCGCGATTCCGCCTGTCGAGCGATTGACATCCATCGCCGCTGACTTGCGGGCCAACATCACCAACGCGGCCAACGCCGGGCAGACTCCGCTCGCGAGCGATGGTCTGCTGCTTGCCTACGTGGGCTGGCAACTGGGCGAGCCTGCCACGATTCGCAGCGGACTGGACGTTGCCAAGCGCGGCAGTGCGGGCAAAGGCGACAACCAGCCAACGATTGAAGACAACGCGGCGTTGGTGCAACTGCTTGAAGGCGTGTGGCTGGCTGATCAACCCAAACCGTGAGCCGTCGAGCAGCATCAACACGAGCAATGAGCATTGTCGAAGAGTGAAGTTCAAACAGGAACGAGAACGCATTGAGCAGCAGTGAGACGCCGACACTTTCGCAGGCCGCCGGGAACCAAGACTTGTCGCGTCAAAGTGCCGCGCATGTGCTGAGTAGCGCAGGTGCTGCGCCCACATCGAACACCGGCGCATCGAGTGCGCCGGTGAATATCACGGATTTTTTGACCGATGGTTCGCTGGCTGCGTTGTGCGGTGAACTCAGTAATCTTGCTGGCGTCGCGGTTGAGCTGCGCGACGCGCACGGACATGCCATTCGGCGAAGTTTGGATGCGAGCAACATCGCATGGCACGTGGATGAGCGGCCCACCGCTGACATGCCTGGTCAGAGCATGATTCCCCTGCGTTTGGGGCCATTTACCATTGGCTCACTCGTGGTTGCGGCGGGCACACCCGTGCTTGCGAACGACGCGCGCAAGCGCCTCGAGCAGATGCTGAATCTGCTTGCGAGTACAACTACTGAACTGTGCTTCCACGAGCTTGAACTTCGCCACCGCATCAAAGAAGTTGCGGCCCTTGCTCGCATGAGCAGTTTGCTGAATCGCGCAACCAGCCCCGAGAAGGTGCTCGACGTCGCGATGGACTTGGCCCTTGATGTGCTGGGTATGGACGCAGGCTCAATCATGCTGCTGCGCGAGCGCGACGGCGAGCTTTCGGAAAGTGAAGAAGACTTGGTCCTTGCGACCAGCCGCAACTTGTCGCAAGGCTGGCTCGATTTTCCGCAGCCTTTAAGCAAAGACCGCACGTTTGATCGACTTGCGATGAGCGGACAAGTCGTCGTCAGCGAAGATATCTCGCACGATGATCGCGTGCTGATTCCTGACCGCGCTGCTGAAGAAGGCTTGGGTGCTGCGCTGCATGCTGGGCTTGTTTTCAAGAACAGGCCGCTGGGAGTGGTGCGGTTGTACTCGCGCGTGCCACGAAGTTTTGATGATGCCGACAAGCGTCTGCTTGCAAGCATCGCGAGCCAGGCTGCCGTCGCGCTTGAGCAAAGTCGGCTGCTGCGGCTGGAAAAAGAAGAGCAGGTTTTGCAGCGGCAATTGCAACTTGCAGCAGATGTGCAGCGGCGGATGCTGCCGCGAGGCGTGCCCAACTTTCCCAATCTCGATGTCGCCGCGCGGTACATCCCCAGCTTTGAACTCGGCGGCGACTTTTACGACTTCATCGATTTGAACGGCCACTTGGGCTTGGTGGTGGGCGATGTGGTGGGTAAAGGCATCGCTGCAGCACTGCTCATGAGCAGCGTGCGTGCGAGTCTGCGGGCCTTTGCACAAGACTTGTACGACCTTGACGAAATTGTGAGCCGCGTGAACCAGGCGATGTGCCGGGATACGCGCGATTTTGAATTTGCGAGTCTGTGGTACGGCGTGCTTGATATTCACAAGATGCGGCTGACGTATTGCAGCGCGGGACACGAACCGCCATTGGTAGTGCGAGTGCCCAAGCACCGCGCGCCGACCATGGCCGACATGGACGAACTGACCGTTGGCGGCATGGTCGTCGGCATCGACCCCAGCCAGCGCTACCAGCGCGCGGTCTTTGATATTCGCTCAGGCGATGTGCTGGTGGCATACACCGACGGCTTGCCCGACGCGACGAATTTCAACGGCGAACGCTTCGGCAAGCAGCGCGTGCGCAACGCTGTGATGAAATGTCTTCAAGACAAACCCAACGCCAACGCGGGCGAAATCGTCGAGCGATTGCTGTGGGAAGTGCGCCAATGGAGCGGCTTGAGCAAGACGCGAAGCGATGACAAAACGCTGGTTGCTGTGCGCGTGCGCTGAGTCGATCAAGCAAACTGCGTTACGCAGCTCGGCCATCGCCGACGTTCTCATTCATGCCCAGCAAGCTGCGAATGTTCATCATCTTGCGTTCGACATGCTCAAGAGCACTCTCGGCGTTCGCGATGGAATCAAACGAGTTGCTGCTTGGATCAAACGTTGCATGCGGTTGCCATGGGCAAGGCAGCGGGCCTGCAAAGGGAATGGTGTCTGCCTCGCGCTGCTGGCTCGCGTTTAGCTCAACCGACTCATCACCTTGTGCGATGCGCAAACGCATGTGTCCTGACTCCTCGCTACCCACCACCATCATTCCAGTACACTCAGTTCTCATCGGTTGAATGTGAAATGCGATTGCGTGCGAAGGAGCGATGTTCGCACGTTACACGGTGGTGACGTGCCCGCACGATCGAACCGACCGACGCGACCGTTCCATCTTCGCGGCTCTTTACCCCGAAAACATCTGCGAGGATCCGTCTCAAAACTGACCGCATGACGACGGATCGCGAAGACGGGGGCAGTAAAAACTCGCCAGCCTCCGCCCGAAAACTGCAAAGCACGCTCACGCACGAATGGTTATGTCGCCTTCGCAACACGCTGGCCGATCTTCGGCTCGGTGCCGGCTCGCAGCCGGGCAATGTTGGCGCGGTGCGTGTAAATCACCAGCAGCGCGAGCACGATAGTGAGGCCCAGATACCACGGTCCGGAGTCGCGCGTGAGTGCGGCTGCCGCGTCATTCGCGCGAAACGCGAGCAGAAGCGCCGTCGTCAGCGGCAAACTGCAACCAGCGAGAATGCTTGAGATGCTGACGATGCGAGTGCGCCACAAACTGAGTCCGTAAACCCCCAGCGCGATAACGCCCACGATGGTGAGCACCGGAAAAACACCCAGCAGCGCGCCGAACGCCGTGGCGACGCCCTTGCCGCCTTTGAGCTTCAGCCAAGGCGTGAAGACATGCCCCAGCACCGCCGCAATCGCACACGCCAGCCACACGGCAGTAGGCGTACTTGCACTCGCGAAGCGTCCGATGGTGTGCAGCAACACGCCCGCAACGACAACGGGCACGAGCCCCTTGAGCATGTCGAGCGTGAAGCCAATGAAGAAGTACTTGCGACCCAGCGCACGACCCAGATTGGTCGCACCGGGGTTGCCCGAGCCGACCTTGCGAATATCAACGCCATTGAGCTTGCCCACCAGCAGGCTAAAGGGAATCGAGCCGCTCAGAAAAGCGGCGAGAATGAGCAAGGGAGCGAGCACCGGCAGTTCCATAGAGAGGATGCTAGCCGCGTGTGGCGGACGTCACATGCCGCCGCGGTTCACGCCACCAGATTGCATTCGCGCAGCACTACGCCTCGCTCTCGCGTATCCGCCGATACGTGATCTCCACATCCCCATCCAGCGCCTTCACCCGGCACAACTGAAACTGCCGCGCGTTGCTGAGCTTCTCAGCTACCCGCCCCACTGCCGCACTGCGGGCTTGCTCATCAGCAAGCAACATCGGCGCGATGTAGACCACCGCCTCATCAACCAAGTCATACTCAAAGAGCGAACCAAGCAGGCCCGGCCCACTTTCGACCATTACCGTGGAAACGTGATGATCTCGCGCCAGAGCCGTCAGCAACTCGCGAAGATTCAGTCCACCGCCGATCCCTTGGTCGGCAACCGGAATGATCTCAACACCAGCTTGATCGAGGGCCGCACGCTTCTTCGCGGTGTATGTGCCGCTTGCCATGCTGCGTTCGCACGCAACCAGCGTGGGAAATTCTCGCGCCGTTCGCACAAGCTGGGTTTCAAGCGAAATCTCAAGCCCCGTGTCAGCAATCACACGCTTCGCAACTCTTCGCGGCGGCCTGGGCACCCGCGCATTCAGCATCGGATCATCAGCCAACACCGTCCCAATGCCAGTCAAAATCGCGTCAACCCGTCCGCGGAGCTGATGCACGCGCTGACGTGCCCACGTCCCGCTAATCCACTTGCTCTCGCCAGTGCGCGTCGCAACGCGGCCATCAATCGTCTGCGCCCACTTCGCGATGACCCACGGCAACCCAGTCGTGACGCGCTTGACAAAAGGCAGACTGATCCCCGTCGCCAGCGCACTCGCGCTGCTTTGCCGAGCGATGATGCCCGCTTCACGCAGCCGCATCGCACCGCCCGCTTTCATCGGGTTTGGGTCAGTCACGGCAAAGACAACTTCGCGAATCTTCGCGGCAACCAGCGCATCGCTGCATGGCGGGTTGCGTCCCCAGCTATTGCAAGGTTCCAGCGTTACATATGCAGTCGCGCCGGCAACATCCTCGCCGCGCGAGCGTGCATTCGCGATCGCTTCAACTTCGGCGTGAGCACTGCCAAACTGGCGATGATGCCCCACGCCAACAACGCGGCCCGCCTTCACGATAACGCAGCCCACCAGCGGATTGGGTTCGGCCCGACCACTCGCACGTAATGCGCAGCGAGCCGCGAGATTCAAATATCGAGCGTCGTCGTTTGCGTGCGCATCATCTTTCACGCAGCATTGTTGCCGCACTATCGCACGCCGCACTCGCGAGATTACACGATCTTGCAACGCCCCGCTTCGCACGCATCCTTGCGACCCGTCAGTCGCAGGCGATACTTCGCAAAGAACTTGTACCCCAAATCAGCCAACCATCGCAGTCCAGGCCACGCACTCCACGCCAGCAGCCAGCCCCAGCCTACAGCGGCATAAGCCCGGCGGAAAACTTCCATGCCGGTTACAAGTTTGCCACTTGGCAACACGCCGTGAATTGAACCCATGACGTTTTCAAACGTCGTGCCGTACGCAGTCGCGTCAAACGACGGACTCGCGATGTCAATGAGAATCAGATTACCGCGCCCCTTGTCCATGCGGGCCATCATGTTGGCTTCATGCTTGCAAAGTGGGCAATCACCATCAATAAGAATGCGGAAGGGGAGTTCTTGCACAGGTTTGTATTCGCCGCGAACTGCGAACTGGATCAAAAACAAAGAAAGGCAGCCCCTCCAGGCTGCCCTTCAATCCGGCGAGTCTCCCTCCGAAACTCGCGGACGCACGCAATAATGCAACCGGTATCTAACCATATTTTGTGATCCGATGCAAGCCCCCGATTGTGCTGTTCCGGTGAAAACACGGGTACAAATCATTTTCGTTCGCACTTCATTCGGTCATGTTGCTACAAATTTATGCCGATTACCCATGCCATGGACATCGCTGGACTTGCAACGTCACTCTCGAATGTGCAGCTTCAAAGCAGCATCGATGTTGCTGTGACGAAGAAAACGCTGGACATTCAGAAGCAGCAAGGCGCCGCCATCGTGCAGATGCTCGACTCCGCGAAGGACGTGGGCAAGTCCAGTTCCACCAACGCAGGCGTGCAAGGCCTAGACCTTTATGCCTAGTCCTTTGTGCGTACGCACGCCCATACGCTGCCTGCGTGCACGAAAACGCACTACTTGCCCACATCTTCACGCGCAGCCAGTCACTGGTTGAGTCCTTTCCGCAGGTGCTGCTGGGGCCCGGTGATGATTGCGCCGTGATCGAAGTCAACGACGGCTCACCCATCCTGTTCAAGGTCGATCAACTCATCGAGCATCGACACTTCACAAGCGAAACGCCGCTCTCGCTCATCGCCCGCAAAGCCATCGCTCGCCCACTCTCCGACATCGCGGCGATGGCAGGCTCGCCCGTTGCCGCACTCGCTGCCTGCACGCTGCCCAAAGACTTTCCGCAGGCGCGAGCCGATGCGCTGTTTGATGCAGTGAATGCCGCAGGCATCGCGCTGGGCGTGCCGGTCGTAGGAGGCGACATCGCCAGCTTTCGCGATACAAACACCGCAATTGTGCTGAGCATTTCGCTCATTGGCCGTGTGCATCCCCGTCGCGGTCCGGTGCGCCGCAGCAGCGCATGCGTGGGCGACCACGTGTACGTGACAGGCAGCGTCGGCGATACCTTCGCAGCCGCGCCCACGCCGCAAGACGCCTTCCCCGGCGGCGGCAAACACCTGCGATTCACGCCGCGACTGCAAGAAGCAACCTGGCTTGCCGATTCGCTGGATGGCCAACTCCACGCGATGATGGATATCTCCGACGGGCTGGGCGTGGACGCTGCTCGCATCGCGCTCGCATCAGGCATACGCATCGAACTCGACGCTTCCGCGATTCCGCTCACGACCCCCACACGCGGCGTCGAACAATCAATCGCGGACGGCGAGGACTACGAATTGCTCTTCACTGTCGATCCCTCGGCCGTACTGCCCCAACGCGTTCCAGGCAGCGGCACGATGCTCACTCGCGTCGGCGTTGTCACGGCAGGCAGCGGCTGCGGCCTGCGAATCGGCCCGCAAACCATCGACATTTCAACGCGAGGCTGGGAACACGCATGATCACCTTCACACGCACATGTACCGACGAAGGCGCAACCGCCGCACTCGCAGCAGGGCTCGCAGATGTGCTCGCACCCGGTGATGTCATCACGCTCGAAGGTGACCTGGGCGCGGGCAAGACCACCTTCACGCGTGAACTCGCGACTGCGCTGGGTGTGCCCGCTGGTAGCGTCAGCAGCCCCACGTTTGTGATCGTGAATATCTATCCCGTTCCTACACGCCGCGATGGACTGGCTCGACTGGTACACATCGACGCATACCGCGTAACCAGCGACGAGGACTTGGAGCCGCTCGGTTGGGACCAGTTGTTTGACGCCAACACCAAGCAGGCGGCACGCGATGCGATTGCAATCGTCGAATGGCCCGGCAATGTGGCCCACGCGATGCCCGCTGAAAACGCTCGCGTGCACATCCGCATCCGCGCAACCGGCCAGCACGCCCGCGAGTTTTCGCTCAGTTTTCCAGACGATTTTCGCTCGCGCAAGTTCGCCGAGTGGCTCATTGACCGCCCGCCCATCCGCTGCCCCAAGACCACGCGCTGGACCAAGCCCACGGCACCAACCTACCCGTTCTTCGACAAGCGCGCGCAAGACAGCGACTTGTTTGGCTGGCTGACGGATAGCTACAACATCGCGACGCCGCCCAAGGAAGAGTGACCGCGTCGCCAAGCCTCCACGCATAATTCTCGCTACCTTGCACGCATGATTCTGATCACGGGCGCAACTGGCTTCATCGGCTCGCAGATTCCCGCGCACTTGCACGCGTTCGGCGTGCCGCGTGATGCCATCGCAACACCCGCTCGCGACACATTCAACCTCGCACAACCCCACTCGCTCGCAGGCGTGCTCGATCGCTACCAGCCGCGCGTCATCATTCACTGCGCCGCGATGCGCGACTTGATGCACTGCGAACGCGAGCCCGAACTCGCCATCACCGTGAACATTCACGCCACGGCCGCACTCGCTGACTGGTGCAATCACAACGCTGCTCGCATCATCTATCTCTCCACCGATCAAGTCTTCGACGGCGTTCGCGGCATGTACCTCGAAACCGATCCGCGCCGACCCATCAATCACTACGGCGTCACCAAAGCGCTCGGCGAAGACGCGACGCGCGTGGCAACCCACGCAACCGTCGCGCGCATCGCGCTCACACTCGGACACACGCGCGAACGCACCCGCAGCCCCAACGAGTTCGTGGTCTCCAACCTCCGCGCGGGCAAACATGCCACACTTTTCGAGAATGAGTTTCGCACGCCGGTACTCGTCAGCGACGCCGCCCGCACACTTTCCGAACTCGCAACGATGCCCAGCCCTCCCACCACCATCCACGTGGGCGGCCCCGAACGCCTAAGCCGGGTGGAGATGGGCACCGGCATTGCCCGCGGCTTCTCGCTCGACACCGCGCTGTGTCTGGCAACCCGCCACCAACCGCAAGCAACCGGCTTGCAGCGACCGCTCGATACGTCAATGGAAACTTCGCTTATCAGACGTTCCCTAAAGCATCCGCCCCGCTCCTTCAGCGATAGCGTCCGAGAACTCGCATTGACCGAGCCACCGGCCACCTGACCGTCGTCATGCACTTGCAGCCCGGTCGCCGATGATAGATTGTCACCCAAGTTCTTTTCGGACAGTTCACTCTGTTCGCAAGAGAGCCGATGTTTGAAGGCCCCCCGGGTCTTGGCGGTACCAACCGTCGTGATACCATGGGGCCGTTGCGGGTTCAACTCGATTCGTAGAAAGGTATTAGAGGTCAATGCCGCCGCCTGCGGACATGCTTGCTGTGCCGGTTGTGCCTCCCGCAGGTCGGGGGCAGAAGTTGCGTGCGCTGGTGTTGCTATCAGGCGGCGTGCGACAAACGCAACTCGCCGCGGGACTTGGCAGGCCGCTGGTTGACCTCCCCTTGCCAGGCGGTCGGTCGCTGTTGTCGGCATGGCGCGATCACGTGAGTGGCGTGAAGGACCGAGCAGGACTCGCGGATACCGCGATGCGCGTGATTGTGAGCAAGCCGCTCGCGCTGCCTCGTAACGTCGTAGCGGTGGCGGGCGTGAACATTTCGCTCGAGTACGACAAGATCGAACTCCGCGGCACGGGCGGGCTGATTCGTGATATCGCCGACGACTACGGCGATGATGACGAAGTGCTGGTTGCCACGGCAAATCAAGTGCTTTTGCGGCCTTTGCATGAGTTGTACAGCATGCTGGCCAATCTGAACGCGGACATTGGTCTGCTGGCCGAGCCAGGCGGCGGGGCGGTGGGTGTTCACCTGATGCGGTGTGGAGCCCTGCGAGAAATTCGCGCCAAGGGCTTTGTGGATTTGAAGGAACAGGCACTGCCTGAACTCGCAAAAACGTGCAACGTACGCGTAGTGATGAGCCAGCGACCCGTCGCGCTGCCGGTGCGCACGCTTGAACAATATATCCGCACGCTGCGTGCCATGTCAGAAGGCACGGCGGAGCTTTCAGCACCCGACCCATACTCCGAAGAATGGACCCCCACTTTCTCGCTGGTTGATGAAAGCGCGACCGTGGCGAAGGACGCGCTGGTGCACGACTCCGTGGTGATGGCAACCGCCAAGGTCGGGGCAGGTGCGGTGCTGGTGCGATCTCTCGTGTGCGAAGGTGCAACGGTGCAGCCTGGGCAGACCGTGTTCGACACCATCGTCGCGTCGAAAATGCCCGGAGGCAAAGCATGACGCGCACCATTGGCTACGGCAAATGGGAGACATGGCACTTCATCGCTGCAGCGGCCTTTGCGGCGCTGGCGGTTGTGCTCACGCTGCCGGCGTGGCGCGACATTTATCAGATTGCGACGCTCGACGAGGAGCAGAGTCACATTTTCCTCGTGCCGGTGGTTTCGGCGTGGATGTTCTGGGCGCGTCGGCTGCGGTTGCGGACATGTCCTCCTGCGGGAACGTTCATCGGGCCCATGATTGTCGCGCTGGGTTTCTTTTCGTATGTGTTTGGGTACAACAACGCCGTCGCGAGCATGTGGCATGCGGGCGCAGTGGCGATTGTGGTTGGCTGCGTGCTGACAGTTCTGGGCAAGAACGTGCTGTTTCAGTTCTTGCCGGCGTTTGTGGTATTGGTCTTTATCGTGCCTATTCCAGGCGTTATTCGCCAGCAGGTCAGCGGACCTTTGCAGATTGCAACCGCAAGCGTAACGCAAGTCATTCTCGATATCTTCGGCGTGCCCCTTGAGCGGTCAGGCAACGTGCTGGTCATCAACGGGCGCGATGTAGCGGTCGCCGAAGCATGCAACGGCATGCGGATGATTTTCGCGCTTGTGCTCGTCAGCTACGCGTTCGCGTACAGCATTCCACTGCGAAATACGACCCGATTGCTCGTACTCGCGTGCAGCCCCATCGCGGCGCTTATCTGCAATGTCATTCGGCTCATTCCCACCGTGCTGGTGTACGGCTATCAAGCCGAAGGCAGCAAGATGGGCGATCAATTCCACGATTGGTCGGGCTGGTTCATGCTCCCGATTGCGTTCATGCTTCTGATGGTCGTCATGCGAGCGCTCAAGTGGGCGCTGCTGCCGGTCATGCGGTTCAACTTGGCGTACCAATAACTCAGCTCTCCATAGCTACCCATGCGTTCGATTTCGTTCACCATCTCCGTCGCTTTGCTCGCCGCGTTTTACTTCACGACGCGCGACTATCCCACGGCTGAGAAGGCCGACCCGTATCACACGCACATTTTGCAAGCCGTTGAGGGCACGCCCGACATGCTGGGCAAGTGGCGGCTGGTGAAGAAAGAAGAACCGCCCGCGGCAGCCCAGCAACTTCTGCGTCCCAACGCACTGCTTGCCCGCTACATGGTGAAGGACGACACAAATACTTGGGCGAGGCTGATCGTGGTGCAAACCCGCGACTCGCGCGACATGGGCGGGCACTATCCGCCTGTTTGTTACCCCAGCAGCGGCTGGGAACGCGATGCCGAGTGGCCGGCCTCAAAGACGGTAACTGTCGGGGATATGCAGATTCCCTATCAGGTCTACACCTTCAAGCAGCGGGCCTTCCCGCGTGATCGGCGGACCAAAATCTATGGGTTCTTCGCGATTCCAGACAGCGGCTTCCGGACGGATATCAAATCTGTTCGCAAGGCAGCCGAAGATTATCGGGTGAGGCCTTTCGGTTGCGCACAGATTCAGGTGATCGTGGATGCTGATACGCCGGAAGATGCTGGCGAGCGCATCTTCGTCGAACTCATGTCAGAGATCACGCCCTTACTCAAAGACCTGTCAGGCAACCCCGAATCCGCCTTGCAGAAAGCCTCTCGCATGTCGCAGAAAGAAAAGTCATGAGCCAGCAACTCCCCACGCAAGCCATACAACTTGCCCCGCCGCCGCCGGGCGATTTTGGCGGCGTACACAAGCAGACCAACATCATCAAGGTCATTCACCACTTGTTCCGCGGGCGATACCTGCTGACGGCGGCCTTGGCTGCGCTTGGGTTGCTGCTGGGCGTGGGCCTGGGCTGGCTGAGTCAGCGCCCGGTCTATCAGAGCACAGCGACCATTCGCATCCAGCCGCTGATGCCAAACTTCAAGCAGAACTATGACGTGATGCCCATGTTTGACAGCTTCGTGGGCACGCAGGTCAACTTCTTGCTGCAGCCGCGCACGATCAAGCAGGCAATGCTCTCGTCCGATTGGCAGGCGATTGCTCCCGGCAGTGATGCATCGGCTGAAGAAGAGTTTCGCAGTGCGCTCAACGTCCGCCGCGGCGGCCGCGATCAGTCAGAAATCATTTTGGTGACCTACAGCAACGAAGATGCGAAGACGGCGTTTGTCGGTTTGACGCAAACGTGCCGGGCATATGAACGCGTCTTCGGTGAAGGCCAAGGCCGGGAACTGAACGACAAGCGTGCGTCGCTGATTCGCGATGAAATCGGGCGTTACGAGCGCAACATTACTGATGCGATGTCGCGCATCAAGTCGCTGGCCGAAGACTTGGGCACCAACGACCCGCAGCAACTGCTCAACCTCGCGACGGCCAAGCGTGCAGAACTGCAAACGCAGATTTTCGTGACTGAAACGCGCCTGCGTGCGATGGGCATCATGGTCTCAAATGAAGACACGCCTGCGGACGGCACCGAGCCAGCAACGCAAGCCGAACCCGCGCGCGATCGCAAAGATTGGAGCAACGAAGAAATCGCCCGCGTTGATAACGTGATGGGCACACTGGTTGATCGCTTGAATGAGGCGCGCGAGCGTTACCAGGCGGGCATCAACAACGGCTTGCAACCCGCGCACATTCAGATGAAGCGGATCGAAAACGAAATCAGCAACTTGCGTGATCAGATGGACGCTCGCAAGCAGGCTTGGCTTGGTGGGCAAGTTCCAGAAGAAGTGCTTGGTCTGCCCGGCGGCGACATCGACACGCCCGAAAGTCTCAAGCGCCAGTTGGAAGATCTCAAGCGCCAGCTTGATGAAGAAGGCCGCAAGGCCAGCCAGTTGGCGGGCAAAGCGCAGGAAATGTCCAACTTCAATCAACAGCTCAAAACCAACACCGAGCAGCGCGACGAAATGCAACGCTCGCTCCGCGATCTTGACCTCAACAACCGGCTCCGCACCGAAGCCGGCTTGATTACCGTGCTCTACCCCGAAAATGAACCCAAAAGCCCCAGCAATGACACGCGACTGAAATTCGCGGGCGTGTTTGGTTGCCTGGGCATGTTCATTCCCATCTGTGCCATCGGCATCTTCGGCATGACCGATCGGCGGTATCGCTACAGCGACGAAGCTATCGACGAAGGTCCCGCCAACACCACGCTGCTTGGTATTCTGCCTCGTTTGCCCAGTGACCTCAGCGATGCTGAACAAGCGGCGGCAGCGGCACACTGCGTCCACCAGATTCGCACGCTGATTCAAATCGGCGGCAAGGATCGCCGGGTGCTTGCAGTGACGAGCAGCAATCCTGGCGACGGCAAGACCAGCATGACGCTGGCCCTCGGACTTTCGTTTGCAAGCAGCGGCAGCAAGACGCTGTTGGTTGATTTGGACTTGATTGGCCAGGGCCTTTCACGCGGCATGCGGCTGCGTGAAACCAGCAGCCTGTTCAACGTGCTTTATGACGGCGACATCAAGGCTCGCATCAAGCCAACGCACATGGACCGCCTGCACATGTTGCCCAGCGGCACCGAAGACGACCACCGCTCGGCCAACCGCCTTGCAGAACCGCAGATCAATCGCTTGCTCGCAACGGTTGTTGATGATTACGACGTCGTGCTGATTGATACGGGCCCCGTGCTGGGCTCCATCGAAGCTCACCTTGTGTGTGCACAGGCCGATGGCGTGGTACTGGTCGTCGGCGCGGGTCGCGCTCGCGGACAGGTCAAGAGTGCAGTCGATCAACTCCGCCGCGTGAATGCGAAGTTGCTTGGCTTGGTCTTCAACTTGGCCCAACCTCGCGACTTCAAGACCAGTGCCGCCAGCCAGAGCTTCCGCAGTATTCGTCCTGATGCGTCGCCCGCGCAGCCGTCCAGCCCGAGCGAATTCCCTGAGCTTGAGCCGCTGCCTCGCGTTGTGGCGATTGATACCAAACGTTGAATGCCTTCGCAGATCACAAGTTCGTTTTAGCACGTCGGTAGTCGTCGGTTTCGCAGCCTCGCATGTCAACAACGCTTACGCCAACTTCACCCATTGACGCCGCAAGCCACTCGCGGTCATCCCCCAATGCTCCCACCGTGTGGGGCATGGACTGGATGGAGTTGCACGCACGTTACTGGGCGGCACGCGGCGTGCAGCTCGTTCGCGTCGGTGAGCGCACGCCGCTCGTGGCGCACGCTGAACTGTTCATGCTGCTGGACAAGCACACGCTCTCGCTCTTTCGCCTCGCGCCGATTCTCGACGACGTAAGCTGGGTCAAGCCTGAACTCATCATCGTTCGCGTGAGCGACAGTGCCAAGCAGCCTTACAGCGAGCGGATGATTGCCGACGAAAACGGCAAGTTCATTCGCTTGCAACGCATTTACGACGCCACGCAGGTCCGCATCGGGCGTGTGGTGCTGACGAGTGATCCGGACCTGGCAGCAGTGTGGCAGCAATCTGCGGATGCCGGCAGCGGCTGGGAACAACTTCGCAAGCTCACGCGGCGAACCGATCGCTACCCCGCGAAGCTTCGCGGCAAACTCTTTGACGCCAACAACCCCGACGACCTCGCACGCTTCGGCCACGAGTTGATTCAACGCTGGCCTCGGCCCGACGCGACGATCTCGCGCATTCGCGAAGTTGCGCCGGGCATTTGGGCCGACAAAGACGCAAAGGTCGATGTTGGTTCAGGTGTGCGCGGGCCGCTTTGGGTTGGTGCGGGTCGTGAGATTTCAACCAGCACCACCGCGGTCGGACCCGCCGTGCTATGGGACAAGCCCGAGCAATCGCCGCCCAAGGAACAGATCGAGTGGCTTGAACTTGAGAACCTCTCGAGCCCGGCCCCCAAGAGCCTGCTGGAAAAACGCGGCACGGGCAAGTGGGCGCACAGTCCTTTCAAGCGACTGTTTGACATTGCCGCCGCGAGCGCTGGCATTCTGGCGACCTTCCCGGTTTATCCGCTGGTGGCACTCGCGATTCTGATCGAAGACGGCAGGCCGATTTTCTTTGCACACAAACGTGAGACCCTCGGCGGCCGTCAGTTTGGCTGCTTGAAGTTCCGCAGTATGCGCAAAGACAGCGAAGAGATCAAAGCTCGCCTCATGGCGCAGAACCAAGCCGACGGCCCGCAGTTTTTCATCAAGAACGATCCACGTTTGACCAAGGTCGGCGCGTTCATTCGCGAATATCAGATTGATGAACTGCCGCAACTGTTCAATATTGTGAAGGGCGATATGAGCGTGGTTGGGCCGCGGCCCAGCCCGTTTAAAGAGAACCAGTATTGCCCGCCTTGGCGCGAAGCACGTCTGAGCGTGCGCCCGGGATTGACGGGCCTGTGGCAGATTTCTCGCACCCGCGAGGAAGGCAACGACTTTCAAGAGTGGATCAAGTACGACATTCGTTACGTGGAAAAGCAGAGTTTCTGGCTTGATTTGTGGATCATCTGGCGCACGATCGTGCTCCTGGTGAAGCGTGCAACCAAGTCGTAATCGACTCTCGTTCAGGGAAGAACCATGAGCCTCAAACCAAAGACGTCTAAGCGCCTGCTCGCCCTCGGTGGCATCGTTTTGCTGCTCGCACTGAGCGCGGGCGGCGCACTTGCCTATCGCAAGCACAAGCAGGAGTCTGAAGTTCAGAACTTCCGCACCGAAGGGATGGCACTTGCCGAGAAGGGCGAGTATTCCAAGGCCCTCAGCCAGCTCAACCGATATCTCAAGAAGAACGACAACGATGTCGAAGCACTGACTGCCTACGCCAAGGCACGCGAGAACATCGAAGAACCCGATGGCTCGCACATCAAGCAGGCCCTTGACATCTATCAGAAAGTCCAGACGATTCGCCCCACCGACGAAAACGCCAAGCACTTGCTCGAGCTCTATCAAGTTGCAGGCTTTTTCCCCGAGGCACGCGATCTAGCTGCCAAACTGCGTCCCGCAGATTTGAGCGCGTGTACTGCCGAGCACTTTGAAGTGCTGCGCGCCGAATCCAACGCACGCATGGGCATCAAGCCTGATGACGAACAAATCAACTTGCTGCTGCGGCGCATGCTTGAGCTCAAGCCCACCGACTTCCCCACGCAAGTCGTGCTGGTCGAGCACCTGCGCGATCGCGGCAAGGCCAATGAAAGCCGGCAAATTGCTCAAAGGCTGCTCGATGTCGATGACCCAACCTCAAAGGCCCAAGGCCGTTTGCTCATGGCACTCGCCCGCCGCGACGAGCCTGGCTTTGATGTCAACGCCGAAGCGTTCCAAGCGTTGTGCGCACTCACGGGCATCGATCTTGAAACCGCCGGCATCGCACGCGAAGTGAAGTTTGCCTCGCCGCTCGAAGCACTTCGCTCTGCCAGCCTGTTTGACGGCATGGGCATGCACGCCCACGCCCTCGCAGTGCTGCGTGTGGGACACCAGCAGCACAACGACCCCATCATCGCGCGAGTGCTCGCTCGTCGCAGTTGGATGAGTGGTCGCTTCAACGACGTCATCGCCCTGTTCCCCGAGCCTGATCTTGGCATTCGAGGCACGCACAGCGAAATTCTTGTGTATCGCGCCCTCACGCTGATCGGCGAAGGCAAAAAGGATGAAGTCACCGCCATCACCGAAGCCTTCAAACTTCGCGCGGGCGACTTCCGTGCATTGGCATGGGGACCGGCACTCGAAGTCGTCAACGCGGAACCTCGCAAGAGTGCAGCCGATGAGCTTGCGGTATTCGACAAGGCACTGAACACAGCGAAAAACGACCCGGTTTTGCTAGTTTTCCAAGGCGATGCGTATCAGCGGCTGGGCCGACTGGGCGACGCGCGTGCATCGTGGGAGAAAGCCAGCACCAGCAGTTTGTCTCTAGGCTGGGTGCAGCCTTGGCTCAAGCGTGCGAACCTTGCGATGGCGCAGAACCGTCCGCTCGCCGCTGTGCAAGCATCGATTCCTGCAATGCGCATCGCGCCGCGCAGCATGGCGGTCTTCAGCACGTACTTCCGCTCCAACGTCGCGCTGATCGAAGCCGGGTACGGCGATCAAGTCAACGGCGCGGAACTGCTCAGCACCGCCAATCGAATCGATGATGAACTCGCGCTCAGCGAGCAATCGCCTGACATCAAGAACTTCCGCGGCAACATTCTGCCAGGCCGGGTCCTGCTCACTTCTCGCGTCAAAGGCAAAGACCAAGCACGCAACGTGCTCGAAAAAGGCATGACCGCGCTGCCCGAGCTTTCGGCTGACGCGCTGGGCGAACTCTTTCAAACTACGCAGCGTGAGAGCATCGACGCCGAGGCAATGGTGCTGGCCCGCATGGACTCTGCAGAAGGTTTGACGCCGCGCGTGGGGCTGGCTCGCGCCAGCACGCTCTTCAAGGCTGGCAAGAAAGATGAAGCCGTCAAACTGCTGCGCGACAACTTCGACAAGGCACAAGGCGATGACAAAAAAGCCTGGCTGCGCTCACAGGCATCATTCGCCGAAGCAACGGGCATGTCTGACGCGAAGGGCGACTGGGCAGCGTTTGCCGACGCGTATCCGAATGACATCGAAGCACAACTTGCTGCACTCAATAGCGCAACGGTGCAGACCGACTTGGAACTTGTTGATCGGCTGATTGCTCGCACGCGCGAGCTTGGCAGGTTCGACGATCTCAATACGCCCGCACAACTGCGCATGGCGCGTGCGCGGGCGCTCATGACCGAGCCGGTTGATCGCAATCGCCGGGCAAACGCAATCAACGTGCTGCGCGATCTTGCTCTGCGCGAAAGCGATCTGCTCGAAGCTCGCACGTTGCTCATCGCCGCGCTCGCCATGGATCGCCCCCAAAGCGGCATTACGCCCCAGCGTGCCGATGCCATCGTGCAACTTCGCTCGCTGATTCCGCTGGTGCCTGATCCCACACCTTGGCAGCTTGAACTTGCTCGCATGTTGCGAGGTGAGGGCGACATCGCCGGTGCGAAGAACGAACTTGATCGGCTGGCAAATACGCAAAGCGTGAACCCCAGCGTTCGGCTTGCGTCGGTTGAAGAACTCATTCGCATCCGCGAGCTGAACATGGCTGCGAGCGCCCTCGAACGCATGCGCACGCAGGCGAGTGCTGAGATGAAGCCGATTGTCGAGTTGACGCTCGCCAACGCGTACCGCGCCATGGTGCGTGATCGCGAATCACTCTCGCTCTATCGTGGCATCGATCCCAAGTCGATGCAGACACCTCAGCAGGTTCTGGCACTCGCCGAAGGTTTGGCATCACTGGGTGACAAAGATCGCGCGGTCGTCGCGCTCACCCGCGCTGATGAACTGAACATGACTGCAGGTCAGTCGCAGCTTGTGCGAGCGCGGTACCTCGCCAATCACGGCACGAAGGCAGAAGCCATCGCGATGCTGCGTGAAGGCGTGACAGAAGCTCCACAGAGCATTGAAAATTGGGCGTCATACGTGTCGTACCTGGTCGAGCAGAAAGACACCGAGGCCGCGAAGGCTGTGCTGGCGGAAGCTCGTTCGGCGATGCCCAACAACGAACGCCTCGCCATGATGGTGCAGCAACTTGATGCCACGGGCGAAGCGATCTCCAGCAACATGGACCTGCAAAAGCTCGCAGATGTCGTCGAGAAAGACCCGCAGCGCCGCGATCGCGCGAAGTTCATCCGCGATCTTGATTCCTCTCGCAAAAACGCTCGCTTGGGCGACCCCAACGAAGTTGAGCGACTCAAGACCGACGCAGTTGCCGACCCTGCACTGATGGTGCTGCTGGCCCGCGTGCTCGCCACTGACACGCCTTCGCGGCTGCAAGCCTCAGCTCAGGTGCTTCGCGACACGATGGCATCGAATCCCAACAACATCGATGCCGCCGTGTTGGGCGTGGACGTGTTCCGTGCGATGGGCGACTGGAACGGCATGCTGAATTCCGCGATGGCGTGGCAGCAACTCACGCGTGCGAAGGAGTCCGATGTTGCAGTCGCCGAAGCGCGGCTGAACATGGGCCAGCGCGATGCCGCCGTCACGCTGCTGCGAACGCGCTTGCCGGCAGCTTTGCAATCACCCGACGATGAGTTCTCATACCGCGTGCTCAACCTTTACGGTCGGGGCTTGATCGCTGATAACAAGTCGACGCAAGCCTTTGATGAACTTGCTCCCGCGATGGAAAAATCCGCGATGGTTCGCTCGGGCTTCTGGCTGCCAGTCGCGGGCACGGTTCTCAGCAGCGAGTCGCTCTCTCGCAAGTGGATCGATCGTGCAACGCCTCATATGGACATGTCCAAAGAGAGCGAAGTGCTCGCGTTGGCTGGCACGCTCGCACAGATGATCGCTCGTTTCCCCGAGAGCCGCGAGCCACTGACGAATCAGGCACTTGATCTGTTGCGTCCCATCACCAGCAAGCCCGATGCATCGGCCCGCGCTATGGAAGCACTGGGTACGCTGCAACAAGTGGCGGGCAAAGTGCCCGAAGCCAAGGCAAGCTATGCCAAAGCAGTCGAACGCGACCCGCGCTCGATCTTCGCACTGCGAGGACTGGCACAAATGAACCTCGAGAGCGATCCCAACAAAGCCGCCGAGTTTGCGGCCAAGGCAGTTGAAGTTGGCGGCGCCGATGACTTGCAGTCTCTGGGCGTGGCAGCACAAGCCTGGAGTGCACAGGCCGAGAAACTGGCAGCGAGTAACGAGCCCATAGCCGCCAGCCAAGCATGGGAACGCGCCCGCACGGCCTTCGCTCGCGTTGTCGAGTCGCAACCAACAGATTTGTTCGCCCGCCTGGGACTGATCCGTGCGATGGACGCGCTGGGTAAGACCGCCGACACCATCACGCACTATGAATCGGTCACCACGATGCGAGACCTGCCGCCGGGCGTGGCTCGCTGGGCACTGCTCAACAACTTCGCGGATGCCTTGGTGCGTGCAAACCGCAACAGTCTCGACATCGAGCGTGCCAAGGGCCTGCTGCAAGAAGCCATGCAGAGCCAGCCCAACATCGCAACGATGCACGACACCTTGGCACACGTCGAAATCGCTCGCAGCGATCGACCGGCGGCCATGGCAGCCTACCGCAAAGCAGTGGCACTCGACCCGGAAATGTGGTCAAGCTGGGTCGGCTTGGCCCGGCTGCTCAAAACAGGCTCGGAGGCCGAAGTGACCGAGTCGGCGAGCATCATCCAGAAGTTGCAAAGCGCGGGCGACAAGGTGCCGGCTGATCTGCGATCACAGCTCACCGCCCTGGCGAACGAAAAGTAGAGTATTCGGACCGGAATAAACCCTACCCCGAAGTGGGCGGTAGAGGTCTGAGAATTTTCGCCCCTGGCGGTGAGCCAGGGGCGTTTTTGTTGTGTAACCACCTGAAAGTATGATGTTTACACTATGTTCAACATCAGTAAAACGATTGTGTAATCTCACCCTTTTCCTTGACAACCCCGCATTCTTGGGTATGCTGTGCTATCGCAGGACCGAGGAACCTCCTGCGAATTACCTCGAAAGAGGAGGGAGTAGACAGATGAAGATTGCATCGTTTGTGGCTATTTTGGCCACCGCGGCGGGCATTGCCCAAGCCGCCCAAGTGAACGTGACCGGCGCGCACACCACCAGCGCCACTGGCAACAACCAGATCGGCGTTAATCAAGCCGCTCAGAACAGCTTCAGCGCTGGTTCAGGCAGCAACTTCGTCACCGGCGTGGTGCGTTTCAGCAACACGTTTGACGGTACGAGCCAAGTGCTCGAACTCACGCTGACCAACTTTACCTGGTCCAGCAACTCGGCCACCCCCGTCACGCTCCGCATTGACATGGTGCAAGACTACACGGTTGCCGGTTCCGCGGTTTCCGCCACCGGTAGCCACCAGTTGAACGGCAACGCTGTTTTCGCAAACAGCAGCCAAAGCGCGACGGTTGTTGCGAACAGCACGCACGAGAGCACCGCTCTCCCCGTGCTGAGCTACAACAGTGGTGTTGACGGTAACAGCATCACCAAGGGCCAAGGCGCCACGACCTCCGTTGCAATCAGCGGCGGCGTGTACACCATCGCCGCTAGCTACGTCTTCACCCTCTCTGCCAACGGCGCGGTCGCTTCGATCGTGCTGCCCGACAGCGGCGTGAACAACGCATCCCTGACCCTCGTCCCCTTGCCCCCGGCGGCTTGGGCTGGCTTGGGTGGCTTGGCCTTCGTCGGTGGCGCGAGCGTTGCTCGCCGTCGCCGCCTGGCACGCGCCTAAGTGTGTGACGCAGGTGCCACGCAGTGGACTGCAGCCCTTGCGGTTGCACCGATAACTATTCTTGTTGGGAAGTGAGGCCCAACAAGAAGCAAACATGAGTACTCGCCAAGCCCCCTGTCCTCGGCAGGGGGCTTGTGTTTTTGGCGCAGAAAGTGCAAGTTGAGCCCTAAAGCATCGCCTGAATCGGTTATAGGTTACGCTTTGCTGCGCAAGAGCGACTTATTGAGCCCTACCTAGACGGAATTTCTCACATAAGTCCTAAAGATTTCTGGGCTTCGCTCAAATCTGGTGTAGATTCGTTGCATGTGCGTGCCGGAGGAGGCATTGCATAACACACTGCATTACCTCGGAAGGGTATATATATGAAGACGAATCTCTTGACTGGCAGCCTCGCTGCTTTGATCCTCGCGGCTGGAAGCGCCACCGCGGCAACGATCAACGTTTCGGGTGCTTACAACCTCAACGCCGGTAACGCAAACGCCATCGGCGTGGGCAGCGCTGGCCAGCACAGCTTCAGCCAAGGCTCTGGCAATGACTTTGTCTCGGGCGTGGTGCGCTTCAGCAACACGAGCGAAGGCAACGGCAACCAGTTCTTTGAACTCACGCTGACCAGCTTCACCTTCAGCAGCGCGGCTCAAGGCCCCGTCACGCTGTCGATCCGCATCGTCCAAGACTTCATCATCGACGGCACCGTTGGTTCCGCAACGGGCAGCCACCAGGTGAACGGCAACGCGAACTTCAGCGCTGCTGGCCAAATCGTTACGGCGAGCATCATCAGCCGCCACGAAGAAACCGAGCTGCCCACGCTGGTCGTCAACCCTGGCGCTGTGGGCATCGGCTCAGGCCCGGTCCAGACCATCATCAACCGTGGTCAAGGCGCGACGACTCCTGTCACGGTCAGCGGCGGCATCTACACGATCGACACGACCTACACCTTCACGCTCAATGCGTTGGGTCTGGGCCCCGTGAGCATCGTTCTGCCCGACAGCGGCGTGGATAACGCAACGCTGCTCTTGGTTCCCTTGCCCCCGGCGGCTTGGGCTGGCTTGGGTGGCTTGGCGTTCGTTAGCGGCAGCGCAGCTCTGCGTCGTCGTCGCCTCGCGAAGGCATCGGCCTAATCAAGCTTGTCTGACAACTGATAATCTCACACTTCTGGTGTGTGTCCCGGCGAGCCGCGTTTCATCGCGGCTCGCCGTCGTTTTGTAAGTGCATGTTTTGCGCCTGTGTTGGTGTGTCGCGGACATCGACGGTGACGATTTTTGTTCGTTTTCACAGTGTTTGTAAGTCGTGAGATCATGCTGAATCCCGCGAAAAACTACCAACTTTTCTGGCATCCGCCTCAACATGGGGTAGGTTAGTAAGGTCTACGCGATTTGGTCGTTGCACGACGTGTGGCACGACTGCGCGGGACAATGTCAGGAAGGAAGATCGTGAAAAAGTTTTACGGCATCGTGGGAGCAGTCGTCGCGTCGGCGCTGACTGCAAGCAGCATGGCAGCATCGGTGAATGTCACCGGCTCGCACTCTTCTTCACTCGCTGATTTGTCCGGCGTGCTGGGAGCGAATACTTCGGGCTTCGTCACATTCAGCAGCGGCAGCGGCAACAACCGTGTGTCAGGCCGCGTTGAATACGCGAACAACCTCATCGGCAACACGCAGCGCTTCGGCCTTGCACTCACGCAGTTCAGCTTCGTGGGCAATGGCAGCACCACGCAATCTGTGACTGTGGATTTGGTGCAGGACTTCCGCATCGCTGGCAGCAACGTTGGTACCGCGCAAGCTGGTATCGCAGTTCAAGGCAACGTCGTGTTCAATCGCGCGGGCCAGCTCGTGCAAGGTACGATTCAATCGACGCACGAGAACATCAACCTCCCGCTGATTGGCTTCAACCCCAACGGCGTGCTCTCATCGAACGCCGCGACCTCATTGCTCTCGCGCGGCACCGGCAATCCACAGGGCGTGCAAGTCATCGGCGACATCTACCGCATCGCGGTGCAGTATCGCTTCACGATCAACGCCGGCGGCGGCATCGTGAGCGTTGAGCTGCCCCAGAGCCTGGGCGATGTTGCAACGCTGGTGCTCGTGCCGTTGCCCCCGGCGGGCTGGGCTGGGTTGGCAGGCCTCGCACTGGTTGGATACGGCAGTTGGCGCCGCAAGAAGCTGGTTGCTCAGCAAAACTGACGTTTTTTGATCCAATGAAAACGATGCCAAAGACGCAGGTCTTTGGCGTTTTCGTTTCTTGGGCCTTTATCAGGCAGTTGGTGTGTGAAGAACCCACGAATGGGTACTTTTTGGGCTGTGCAGGATTGACGATTCGCGTTTTCTCTGTCGACTCATCGCGTTTCCTCCCCCTCACCGGGAATGGAAGCAGGAGAGAGAGAGAAAGACAGAGTGAGAGACAATACTTCGTTTCGCATGTCTTGCGACGTTGGCTGTGGCCAGCGTCGTCGCTAGCAGTGGCATGACTGCTCAAATCACCGTGACCGGCTCCATTGCCGCGTCCACGGGCAGCATCGGCCCCGCGGCCGTCGGCAGCAACTTCACAAAACACGCAGGCACGGGTTCAGGCACGAGCCTGACGGCGGATGTCCGCATCATCAACTCAGTTGTCAATGGAGTGCAGACGTTCTCGGTCGATATCGAATCGCTCAAGTTCGACAAGTACATCAGCGGCCAGCGGTAGATCACGCTCGAGATCATTCAGGAATTCAACGTGCAAGCTGGCTTCTTGCCCAACGGCAATGCGACGCAGGCGTTCAACGCGACGGCGAACGTTCCGTCGGCGGCTCAGACAATCGGCTTTGTTTCCGATGCGTTCCACGAAGGCACGCAAATGCCTAGGTTTCAACGCCACAACGCAACTTCAGGCAGCGGCTAGACAGCAATTGATTGCGGCACCTGCACGCCGGTTGCGCTGATGCAAACAGGTACGTATCGCATTCTCGCTCTGTACACCTTCACGCTAAGCAGTGCGAACGGCAACTGGATGGCGCTGGAAATCATCCCAGGGCAGAACGATGAAGCGGCAACGACGGGCACGCTGACCTTGGTTCCGTTGCCGCCGGCAGCGTGGGCTGGCTTGGCGATGGTCGGCGGCTTTGGATATGTCCGCAATCGCAGGCACAAGTTGTGCTCAATCGCCAGCGATGCGATGTCGTAAGTGATTGTGTGACAATACTTGCAAGAGCGAGACGGTCGCATAACAACATCATGCGAGGTTTACGTAAACGGCAGGTGTCCTTGAGGGAGCGCTCGCCGTGGTGCTTTTTGCGGACATTGGTTGCTGCGCGGCGTCGCGTGCGTGCGCAGTTTCACCAGCTTACCGAGACAGTTTGATCTTTGCAATCGTCGTCTGGGCGAGTAAAGCCGGGCAAATCACTCGCCAAAGCGTGAGTCGTGATGCATGTTTGGGATGTGAGCCAGCTTCTGGAGGAGCGGGTTTACAACAACACTCAAGACAATGCACGGAAGGCTGGACAAACCTATGAAGACGACGACTGCTCTCAAGACTCTTGTACTGCTCGCGGGTTTGACTGCTGCGGCAACCAGCGCACACGCGGCTCGCGTTTCGATTACTGGCCATGTGAATCACGCTGGCACGGGTAGCGTTGGACCGCTGAGTGCGGGCAGCAGTGTGAACACTGCGTTCAACGCATCCGGACCAAACACGACGGTTTCAGGCGTGCTTCGTGCTCGCAGCTTTACTGATGCTGATGGCCAGTTCATGATGAGCCTCGCGTGGGACGACGTGAATGTTGTGACGTGCCACCCCACCACTGTGAACTTCACCGTGACGATCTCGCAAGACTTCGCAGTGCCCACGGGCTTCAACAAGGTGAACTTCAACAGCTTCACGGCGAACACGGATTTGATTGCTCAAGGCGGCGGCCAGAGCGCGACGGTGACGCGCACCCGCAGCGATTACGGCACAATGCTGCCGGTGAGCGTGACCAATGTGCTGACCAACCGCCCCACGGGTTCGTATCTGCTGGACAACAACGCGGCGTTTGCGAACACGTCGGCGGCGGCGAACGTGGGCAGTTTCTACCGCGTGCAGATGACGGTTGCGTTCTCGCTTGCGAGCTGCGGCAACTTGTTGAGGGTCGAAGACCAACAAGGCATCGAAGATGTGACAGGCCTAGTTGTGGTGCCTTTGCCCACGGCAGCATGGGCGGGTATTGGCGGCTTGGCGATGGTGGGCGGGGCTCGCATTCGCCGCAACCGCATGAACAATCGGGCGTGAACTGTTGGTGATTATAAGTTTGACAATCAAGACGAGGCGCGTGGCTTGCGACGCCTTGCCTTTTCGAGACGCGGCACGCTGAGGGGCGTGCCGTGTTTCATTTGGTGGGAAGGCCAGATGGATCAGCCGTAGCTAGACAATGGCCGCTGGCGTGCGAAGCCTCCCGACGAGCCTGCGCAGCCCACGCGTCGCTCGTCAGACGGTGACTAGCTTCTCAAATCTGGAGGACCAAGATACTTTTCCCATTGCTTCTGAGTCCTGATTCTTGCGTCATGCAAAATCGTAGAAACATGAGCATCAAATTGTTGGCGCTCCGCACGAAATCCAGTCCATTCTGGGCACTCAGCGCGAGCAAAGTTCCACCAAGCGACATAATCGGATCCGCCACGTTCGGCGATACGACGACGATGCGCGAGGAGCATCAGCACTCCCTGAATGCCGAGTCGGATGTCAGGCGTCATCTCGTCGGACCAGTACACCGAGTCTGACAGAACCTCATACAAAATCACTGGGTCCTTCCCGCACGAGGTATGCCTTCGAATATGCTGAATTGCTGCGCCAGGTTCAGGGGGCCAAGCTGCATCCATGTTCAAGATAGTTTGCCGGTCGCATCGCAAATTCCAGCTCCAAAAAGCAACGAACCCGGTCTTGCAACCGGGTTCGGCTCTGTGTTCGCATCGGGAAGAGCGGCGAATTTGCCGCGTTCCACGCCCTGTCGTTCTCTCCTCCGCCGGGGCACGATGCTGAGATTGCATATCACTTGCACGCGACGGTCAGGAAGCGGGGCAAGCACCAACAACAAACTGCATTAGCGAACGGCTCGCACGAGCTCCCAGGCGGTTGCCGGGTGGCCACTGCGAATTTTCTGGATGCTTGCGGCGACGAATAGCGCCAGCAGGCTGACAGCACTGAGGCTGTCGCAGGCAATTGCTTCAAATCGATTGAACAAAGCCATATCTCTCTCCTTGCCCACTGCCAACTTTCGTTGGCCCACACGGGCAGTTGGCCAGTCGGCCGGTTTGCTCGCAGCGATTTCTCAGGTCGCGGCGGGCTGGGCAGGTCTCTCAACTGCCCGTTGCCCCGCACCTTGCGGATTGGGGCTTGCCGGACTTCGACTCGCGTCGACACACACCCGGCGTCTTGATCTCTCTCTTTTGCAATCAACTTCTGCTACACACTCGATCGCTTTCGCGAGCGAACTTGTCTCTCTCCTTGGCTTTCGCCAAGCCGCGGGGGTCAGCCGCGAGTCCTCCGTTCTCTCTCTCCCAGCCTTGCGGCTGGCTCCTAACGGCTGGTTGCGAAGCTGTGAGGCCCTGCACTCAGCCAAGTTTGCGCCGGTCTCTCAGGTCGACGCGCCACGGACGGAACGGGCGCAGTGTACAGCGGATACGGATTCTGTCCAGCAAAATGTCATGATTTTCTGCGCGAACTGGGTCCAATAAAGGCAGTTTCTGCGCGGTCGCAGGAGGGGTGCATGCGTTGAGAGCCGCTGGAACGGGTGGCTGGCGGTGAGATCCGATCCGCGAGCGATGTTCACGGACGCCCAGAGCGACGGATTGAGAGTTGAAGGTGGTTTGCACCCGCGTGGCTTGCATCTGCAACGCTGCGCGAGTTTGCGGCGAATACTCCCACGTGCCCCACGACGCTACTAGCTCGCCTGTCATTGACATTCGCGGTGTGACCAAGGTTTACTACAAACCTGATGGGTCCATCATGGCTCAGGCGTTGCATGGCATTGATGTCGCGATTCGGCGCGGCGAGTATGTTGCCATCATGGGCAGTAGTGGCAGCGGCAAGAGCACGCTGATGAACGTGCTGGGGTGCCTTGACCGTCCGACAGCGGGTGATTATTTTCTTGATGGCAAGAACGTGGCGAAGATGGGCGATGAAGAGTTGTCGCGATATCGCGGGCAGACCATCGGCTTTATTTTTCAGGCGTTCAATTTGATTCCGGAACTCACGATTGAGGCGAATGTCGAAGTGCCACTGTTTTATCAGGGTGTGCCGCCTGCGCAGCGGCGGGAGCGTTCGCTGGAATGCTTGAAGCTGGTGCAGCTTGACCACCGGATTGGTCACAGGCCACGTGAACTGAGCGGCGGACAGATGCAGCGAGTGGCAATTGCGCGGGCGCTGGTGACAAAGCCAGTGCTGCTGCTGGCGGACGAGCCTACGGGTAACTTGGATACGACGACAGGGCAGGCGATTTTGGAGGTCTTTGATCAGTTGCATCAGCAGGGCATGACTATCGCGATGGTGACGCACGACCCGACGGTGAGTGAGCGGTGCGAGCGCGTGGTGCGGCTCAAGGATGGGGTGGTGGAGACGGATGTGAGCAGGGTAAGGGCGATGCCGGCGTAAGTGCGGGGCTGAGATGTGGTGCTAAGCATGAAAAGGGGGCAAGCGTGAAGCACGCGACGGACGTTGATACACCAAAAGACAGTTGCGTTGAGATCAAGATCAATGGTGAGTGGACGTATGTAGGCATCGCGCGGTTCTATCGCAGTTCGGCAATGACCGCGTTTCTGTCGAAATACGTCGAAGATTTTGATCCGCAGGCGGTGTCGGCAGTCACGCGTTTGCAAGCCATGAATTGCGGCGTGACTCGTGTCGCGATTGTTCCGACGGATGACTTTCGTAAACACTTCTGCCAGCCCATCATGGAAGCCGAGGAACACACGCTGGACTTTGTCGCAATGGAGAGTTGGCTTGCGACGAATTGCAATCCTTACGGACTAGATTCTCTGACGGAGTTCTTCGTTCGTGCGCATGCACTGAACTACGGGACCGCCGCGAATGATGGCATCACGGCGGCTCGCATTTGCTTCTTCATTACGGCTATTAGGTGGCTGCCGTAGCGGTCGCGACTGTGTGCTGTTGGGATGAAATGCGGGCGACAGGAGTTGAACCTGCAAAGCCTTGCGGCCACTGGATCCTAAGTCCAGCGCGTCTGCCAATTCCGCCACGCCCGCTTGAGCGATATTGTACCGATGCCGAGCGGGGAACTTCGGTTGGATGCGGGTTTGGGTGTTTGTGGCGGTTGGTTGTGTCGATAGTGAAGTCGAGAGTTGTTGGCGGCTGATCCTGACCTTCGCAGGGCCTCATGTCAGGCGTCAGGGCAGGTGTCAGGTAAGGCGTCGGTGGAAAACTGAATCGATTGCATGCAGAACGTCACTCCCATTTCGTCGCTTCCGCCGCGTGTGGCGTTGCTCGGGTTTGAAGTGGATTGCGTGACGCAGCAGCAGACGCTTGACCACATCGCGGCGAACATTCGCGCGGGGCAAGGCGGGTGGGTGCTGACGCCCAATCTTGATATTCTTCGGCGTGTGACGAGCGAACCGCAGACGCGGGCACTGGTGGAAGGCACCACGCTGCGCACGGCTGATGGCATGCCGCTGATTTGGGCGAGCAAACTCAAAGGCACGCCGCTGCCGCAGCGGGTGACCGGATCAGATTTGATTTTCACGCTGACGCAGCGAGCGGCGAGCGAAGGGTTTCGCGTCTACTTGCTGGGGGGCGATCCGGGCGTAGGCGATGAAGCGGCGGCGAAACTGCGAGAGAAATTTGCGGGGCTGATCATCGCGGGCGTTGAGAGTCCGCCGTTTGGGTTTGACAAAGATGATGCATATATGAACGCGATGCGAGAGCGAGTGGTGGCAGCGACACCTGACATCGTGTATGTTGCGGTGGGTTTTCCGAAGCAAGAGCGGGTGATTGCGTACTTGCGGCCGCACTTGTCCAAAACTTGGTTCTTGGGCATTGGGATCAGTTTTAGTTTTGTGACTGGCCATGTGCAGCGTGCGCCGCAACTGGTGCAGAAGTTGGGGTTGGAATGGGTGCATCGCATGGCGCAGGAGCCGGGGCGGCTTGCCAAGCGATACCTGGTACATGGCATTCCTTTTGCGATCAAGTTGTTGGCGCTGAGTGCCTTGCGACGGTGATGGGTTGCAGTCGGGGCGAATTCGTGCTATCTTGAGCAATGCTCACACTTGCCTCGCTCGCGGATGTGTGGAAGGCCAATCTGCTGAGTCCGTACATCCTGTTTTTTTTCCTAGGTGTCATCGCCGCGCTCATTCGCAGTGATCTTCGCATTCCCAAAGCTTTCGCTCGCACCATGGCGTTGTACTTGCTGTTCACGATTGGCTTCAAAGGCGGGCTTGAACTTCGCAAGAGCGGCTTCACGCAGGAGAGCATGCTTGCAATCGCGGCGGCGATGGTGCTGAGCACGTTGACGCCGCTTTATATTTTTCCACTGCTGAAGAAGAAACTCGGACAAGCGACGGCGGCGGGCGTGGCTGCGACTTACGGCAGCGTTTCGGCCGTCACGTTTATCGCTGCGGTTTCACTATTGCAACAGCGCGAACTGCCCAGCGGCGGGCACATGGTTGCGGCGATGGCAGCGATGGAATTTCCGGCGTTGATCGTCGGTGTGCTGCTGGCGAGGTTGGGAAGCAAGAACGCTGAGGCGGTGACGAGCGCGGTGAGCTCTCACGCGAGCAGTGATGCATCACACAAGAAGCCGCACGGCTTGAAATCGGTGCTTCTTGAGAGCGTGACCAACGGCTCGATCGTGCTGCTCATGGGCAGCATGCTGGTTGGATTCATTACTGACACGAAGAATGCGGCACTCACGGCTCCGCTGTGGAAGGATCTGTTTTACGGCATTTTGTGCTTCTATTTGCTTGATCTGGGCCTCATCGCGGGTCGCAATATCAAGCAGTTGCTCAAGGCCGGGCCGTTTGTCATCGCGGCGGGGTTTGTGCTGCCGCCACTGAATGCGATGCTGGGGCTGGCTCTCGCGAAGCTCGCGAACTTGTCGCACGGTGACGGCTTTTTGCTCACGGTGATGGCGGCGAGCGCAAGTTACATCGCAGCACCGGCGGCACTGCGCATCGCGGTGCCTGAAGCGAAAGCGAGCATTTATGTGCCGATGGCTCTGACTTTGACGTTTCCGTTCAACATCATGATCGGATTGCCGGTCTACTGGGCGGTGTGCGAGTGGGCTTGGAAGGTGAACTGATTGGCGAATCACGCGAGCGTGACGCATCGCGACTAACCTCTCCTGCTTGGCCCGCAAACGCAAATTCCATCCTCTCGTTGACGCGACGCTTTCCACGCTTGCTCGATGCGCGACTGCGCCGGTGAGTGTGGCCGGGTTTGCGACGGCAACTCGATGTGCGTCGGCACTCGCAGATGTTGTGTCGAAGGTTGATCGCAAGCACATGGTGCGTGCGCAGCGCAATTTGCGTGACGCGTATCCGACGTGGAGCCAGCAGCGCGTGGATGAAACGGCGCACGGCTGCTTTCGCCACATGTTTCAGCTTGGCGCGGAGTTCATTCACACGCCAAGGCTGATTACGCGCGACAGTGCGATTCAGCAGATCACGTTTACGAATATGCGCGACAGTGTGCGAGCGTTGCTGAGTGATCGGCCCGTGCTACTCATCAGCGGACATATCGGCAATTGGGAACTGGTGGGCTACGCGATTGCGATGCTGGGTTTTGATATGGCGGCGGTTTACAGGCCGCTTGATTTGCGGGGCATTGATGCGTGGGTGCGTGAAGGGCGTGAAGCTAAGGGCCTGCACTTGCTTGATAAGTTCGGTGCGGCTCGCAGTGTGCCAGCGTGCATTGCTCAGGGCTTGCCGATTGGTTTGGTTGCCGATCAATCAGGCGGTGATCGCGGCTATTTCACGCCGTTTTTTGGGCGTTTGACGAGCACGTACAAAATTGTTGCACTCACGGCGATGCAATATGGCGCGACGATTGTGTGTGGCAATGCTCGCAGGCTGCGGCCTGATGAAGCTGACCCGCCTGGCGTGTGGCAAGGCACGCACGCTGAGCCTGCGCGCGCTGCGAAGACGCTTGCACGCATTGATATCGCGAACACGATGCGATATGCGGTTGAGATTCACGACGTGTTTGGACCCAAGGATTGGGAAGGCAACCCGGATGCGCCGTATTACATCTCAGCGCGGTTCCGCCGAGCGCTTGAGAGCATGGTGCGGTCGGCGCCGGAGCAGTACTTTTGGATGCATCGGATTTGGCGCAGTCGGCCTGCGCATGAGCGCATGGGCAAGCCGTTTCCAGAGGCACTGGAAGCGAAGCTGCGGAACTTGCCTTGGCTGTCGAGTGCTGATGTTGATGGGCTGATTGCGTGCAGCAATACCGATGCTGCGAATCTGCATGTGCTGCAGAAGATGTGAGTCACATAGCAACGCCGCGTTGGCTAGCAGTCGTTGCTTTCTCCTTGGCTTCACTATGCGTGTGCAACGCCATTGCTGAACGCAAGTTAGCTTTTCGCGATGTTCAGGCGCGAAGCAGGAATGTCCAGTTCGTCGGCGTCTGATGCTTCCAACTTGTGCGTTTTTGCGAGCAGAATATAGATGCTGGGCACGACGAACAGCGTGAAGACCGTGCTGATGATCATGCCGGTGACAAGCACGATGCCGATGCTATTGCGAGCTTCGGCACCCGCGCCGGTGACGAGCACCAGCGGGAAGTGACCGAAGACCGTTGCAGCACTGGTCATCAGAATGGGACGCAGGCGAGTGTTGGCTGCTTCCCGCACGGCGTCGTACTTGCTCTTGCCCTGCTCTTGCAAGTGATTCGCGAACTCGACGATTAAGATGCCGTTCTTGGCGACAAGTCCGACCAGTGTGATGAGGCCGACCTGGCTGTAGATGTTGAGCGTGGTGAGATCAAGGAACGTGAAGATGAGAGCGCCGGTAATGGCGAGGGGCACGCTGCCCAGAAGCACGATGAGCGGATCGCGGAAACTCGCGAACTGCGCGGCAAGCACGAGATAAATGAGCACCAGTGCAAAGCCCAACGTCGTGGTCAGGCTCGCGCCTTCCGTGCGCATTTGCCGGCTTTCCCCGGCGTAATCGATGGCGTAACCCGGCGGCAGAATCTGTCTCGCGGCAGTCTCCAAAGCTTGCAAGGCTTCTTCCTTCGTCACGCCAGGACCGACCGCGCCTTGGATTTTCGCGCTATTGCGCTGCTGAAAGCGGTTGAGCGAGCGCGGCGCGGTTTCTGTCGTGAGATTCACAAAGCTGCTCACGCTCACGAGTCCGCCGTCAGCGGCGCGCACTTTCATTTGCAGCACGCTCTCGGGGTTTGCTCGCTTGTCGAGCGTGACTTGCGGAATGACTTTGTAACTGCGCCCGTCGTAATTGAACCGATTGACGTAGCCGCCACCCAGCAGCACGCCGAGGTCTTGTCCCACGCTTGCAAGATCAAGCCCAAGGTCGGCGACTTTGCTGCGATCAAGATTGATGCGCGTTTGCGGCAAGTCGATCTTCAGATCGGTATCGACATATGCAAACTTGCCGCTTGCCCAGCCAGCACCAACCAGCATGCCAGCGTATTTCTCCATTTGAGCGACATCTTCAGCGCTGGTAATGACGAGTTCGATATCAAACTGGCCCGCGCCAGGCAGCGGCGCCGGACGAAACGGAAGCGCTCGCACTTCTTGAATGCCCATCATGTGTCCAAACGCTTCACCTTGAATCGCTTCGGTCGTGCGTTTGCGATCATGCCAGTCGCGAGTTTGAATGCCGCCGAATCCGCCGTTGACTTGGGCAACTTGGAAGAAGAACTTGGTTTCCTCGATGCCCATCATGCCCTTGGCAACTTTGTCGAAGCCGCGGAGCGTGTAGTCGAGCGTGGCATCAGGAGCGCTGATGACGACGTTGAAGACGATGCCTTCGTCTTCGGTCGGCGCGAGTTCCTTTCGCGACATTTGATAGAGCGGCACCGCAGCCGCGGTGATGAGCACGCTCGCGAGTGCGACGATCCAACGGACAGCGAGCACTTGACCGAGCAGTTTGTCGTACACGCGACGCAGACGTTCGAAGCCAGCGTTGACTTTCCGCGTGAACCAGCCTTCTTTGCCACCGGCGGGCGTGACCCATGCACTCATGATGGGACTGAGCGTGACGGCGACGATGCCTGAAACAACCACTGCACCTGCGAGCGTGAACGCGAACTCGCGGAACATGACGCCGGTCAGGCCGCCTTGGAAGCCGATGGGTGCGTACACCGCGGCAAGCGTGATCGTCATGGCGATGACGGGTTTGAAGAGTTCTCGCGCACCGATCAACGCGGCTTGAATCTTGGGCTTGCCTTCGCGAATGTGTCGCTCGACATTTTCGACCATGACGATGGCGTCGTCGACGACGAGTCCGACTGCGAGCACGATGGCAAGAATGGTGAGCAAGTTGAGCGAGAAACCAAAGAGCAGCATGACGAGGCATGCGCCCACCAGCGAGATGGGCATGGCAACCAGCGGCACAAGCACGGTGCGCAAACTGCCCATGAAGAGGAACACGATCAGCGCGACGATTGCGATGGTTTCTGCGAGGGTTTTCGTGATTTCCGCGATTGCGTTCTCCATGTAGTACGTACCGTCGTAGGCAAGTTTCATGTCAACGCCGGCGGGCAGCGTGGGAGCAACGTCTTTGAGTCGAGCTTTGAGCGCTGTGGCTACTTCAAGCTCGTTCGCGCTGGGAAGAGGCCACACAGAGAGATAGATCGCGGGCACGCCGTTGAAGCCGGTCTGGCCGGTTGGTTCTTCGCTACCGAGTTCGACCTTTGCGATGTCGCGCACGCGCACGACGGCGTTGTCAACTTCGCGTACGACGAGATTTTCGAACTCGCTGACGCTGCGCAAGTCGGTATTGGTGAGCAAGTCGATTTGCACATCGCTGCTCTTGGTGCGACCAACCGCCGCGAGAAAGTTGTTGCGGCTCAACGCTTCTCGCACTTCGGTCGGCGTCACGTCGAGGGCTGTCATTTTGTCTTTATCGAGCCAGACCCGCATTGCGAGTTCGCGTTGGCCTTCGACACCGACGCGTTGCACGCCCGGCAGAGCCTGCAACTCCGGCTGCACTTCTCGCACGAGATAGTCGTTGAGCTGCGTCAGGCTCATCTGCTCGCTGGTAAAGCTCACGTAGAACGTCGCGTAGGGCTTGTCAGTGCGTTGAATATCAACGGCGGGGGCTTCAGAGTCTCGCGGCAATTCGCTGCGGACTTGGTTGAGTCGCGCGGAGATTTCTGCGAGGGCATCGTTGCTGTTGTGATTCAGACGCAGCCGCACTGTCACAACTGACAAGCCTGCGGTACTCGCACTCTCGATGTAATCAACGCCGTCGATGGCAGAGACGACGCGCTCGATGGGCGTGGTGATAAACCCGCGCACGGTCTCGGCACTCGCACCGATGTAAGCTGTGGTGATGACCACCGCACTGCTTTCGATGCGCGGGTACTGGCGAACAGGCAGAGCCGAAATCGCTCGCCAGCCGACCAACAAGATAATGAGATTGACCACCAGCGCCAACACCGGCTGCTTGATGAAAATGTCGGTAAACGATTTCATGCTTCATTCCTGACGCCGGACCTGAGGCGCTGCGAAGGTCCGGATGAACCTGCACACACCGTCCGACATCGCAATTTCTGATACGAGTCAAACGTATTCGCTGCTTACAAAAGTCCACTCATCGTCACTTGCCTGCATCGGGCGCGGTGGCCGGCTTCTCAGCCTCTGGTGGCATGGGCGGCATAGCCGGCGGAATCAGCGCACCATCGCGCAACTTGAAACTGCCATCACTGGCGATTTCTTCACCCGCCGTCAAGCCTTCCATCACGATCACTTTGTCGCCGATGGTCGGCCCAAGTTTGATGAAACGCTGGTAGGCACGCTTTGTGCCGGCTTTGTCCTTCTCTTTGTCTTTGCTTTCAGTCACGACGAACACGTGATCGCCAAAGCTCGCCCGGCGGATTGCTGTCGATGGGACCGCGAGATATTCCTTCTCAGGGCCGATGGGAACGGTGATGTCGAGGAACATGCCAGGGCGCAGCTTGCCGTCTGTGTTGGAGACTTTGCCTCGCACACGTATGTTTCGCGTACTGCTGTTCGCGGCTGCATCGATGGCGACAACTTCGATGCCGACTGGCTGGCTGCCCAGAACATCGCTCGTGACTTCAACCACATCGCCGACATTCACGCGGAAGAGTTGGTCTTGCGGGATCGGAAAGTCAACGAAAATACTGTCGCTGACTTCTTGCAGACCCACCATCGTCGCGCCTTCTGCAAGGTATTGACCGGGATGAACGTTTCGCATCCCGACGCGCGAATTGAACGGCGCACGCAGCGTCTTCTTCGCGAGTTGCGAGCGAACCTGCTCGACGCGTGCCTTCGCACTCTCAAGCTCGGCTTTCACCCGATCAACATCTGCCCGACTTGTCGCAAGATTCGCCACAGCCGTATCAAGCTCGGCCTGCGGACCGGCCTTGGCGTCCACTGCCTGCGTCCACCGGCGGACGTTGGTTTCTGCGAGTGAAACCTGCGCTTCCACAACGCGAATGTTCGCGTCCGCGACGCGAACCGATGCTTCTGCGGCCGCGAGGTCAGCCTCTTCCGTCGTCGCATCGAGCATCAGCAGCACATCGCCTTGCTTCACCATGCTGCCGGACTCAAACTTCACTTCCTTGACTGTCCCGCCCACTTCCGCCGCGAGCGTGATGGACTGCGTTGCGATGATCGTGCCGGCAAGCTCGGCCATGGGTCGCCATTGCACGCTGCCAACAGGCACGGTGGTGACCGCTTCCGCGAACTCCGGCGGCGCAGGTGCATTCATCGCGGCTTTGATACTGCGCATTTTCCAGACGTACAAGCCAGTGCCGACCGCAAGCAGTCCCAGAGCGATGACCGACGCGGTGATGATGTTGTTGCGTTTCACGAGAGATTCCTTCATCAGTCCGCTGCGCGAACTTAATTTTGAGAGTGAGATTGCCGCTTTGATGCCGTGTTTAGCGAATCGCCGCTTCGCGTTCTACCAGTTCGACAACGCGTTGTAGCGATGCACGAACTTGGGCCAGCCGTTCTGGCGATGCGTCAATCAATCCAAACAGCCAACTAAACCACAGACCATGCATGGCGAAGACGATTGCTTCACCAGCCCATTGGGGCGCGTCATCTTCCGCCGCGAGCCGAAGCAGATTGTCGTGCGCATCGCGCGCAGGCTTCACGTTCGCGGGGTTGGCGGTCATCGCCGCCATCATCACCTTGCCTGAACGGCGCATCTGGTCGTTCCAACCTTCCGCGTCGGCGATGCATGCGTTCAGAAGCCCGCGCGCCACACGAGCTCGGCCCGGACGCACGCTGGCAATCGCGGCTTCGTAATCGCTGCGCCATTGGTCAGACATGCGCGTGACGAGTGCGAGCAGCAGTGCGTCTTTGGTCGGAAAATGATGGAGCAAGCCGCCCTTGCTGGCTCCGGCTTCTTTCGCGACGGCATCAAGCGTGAAGGCCGAGACGCCGTCGCGGTCAATAACCACCTCGGCGGCATTCAGCAGGACATCGCGCGGAGTTGGTCGGCCGTCGGGCTCGGGTGCCATGGATGATGATACCGTCCAGTCGGTCGGTTGCCAACCGACTGGACGGTTTTGGGGGTAATCCTTTGGAAATTCGATGTTTATCCACTCGATAAAGAGCACGGACGCCTAGTGAAAACACCGGATATCGAGCATTTTCGTAACTCTTCGAACCTTGCAGCATCCGGAGTGGTACTATTTGAATATCCATTCTCAATTAGTGCGTGTTCACAGCCGATGGCTGGACACGCGGGTACGGAGGCCCGAGAGCAACGTTCGCGGAGACAAGGATGACGTCAGTTTTCGATCAATCTCGCCAGTCCGCTCGCATGTTACGCGTGCTTGTGGCAGTAGTCGCATGTGTTGTGGCCATCGCCTCAGCTCCCGCCCGGGCGCAGGGCTTTGATGTGAAGTGGCCGGCGTTCAAAGCCGCTCCTTTGGACGTCGTTGTGACTGTGCCGGCACTCAAAGGGCTTATCGAGCCGCTGACGCCCGAAGGCAGCACCGTGACCATGCTGATGAAGCCGGGTCGCAGTGAGCACAGCTACGAGTTTTCCGCGCCCGACATCGCGGCACTGACCAAGGCCGATGTTGTTTTCTTGGTGGGCCTCGAGCTTGAGCTTCGCGTCGAGGATGCGCTTGCTCGCAAGCAGAACGTCGCACGCCGAGTCGTGAACTTTGGCGAAGCACTGGGACTCAAGCAGTCGGAGGGGCACGAACACCACGACCACGCACCAGGCGAAGTGTGCAACCACGGTGGTGACTGGGTCGACCAGCACCTGTGGCTTGATCCAGTGCTGGTTGAGCAGATTCTGCCCAAGCTGCGTGATGCTGTGCGTGAAAGCCTGCTGGTGAAGGCCGCGTGGAATGATGAAGTCGAGAAGCAATTGAACGCACGCTACGACATGATGCTCAAAATCGTGCAGGAAGTTCACAGCGAGTGGGCGAAGAAGCTCGAGCCGTTCAAAGGAATGGCCATCGTGACCCACCACGATGCGTTCAGCCGGCCTGCCAGTCGATACGGCTTGACCGTTGCCGCCGTGATTCGCCCGGGCCAGGCAAGTGAAACAACTGCACGAGATATTGCCAACGCAGTGAAGGCCATCCGCGAGCAGAAGGCGTCGGCAGTCTTCATCGAGCCACAGTTTGATGGGTCAGTCGCCGAGCGTATTGCCAAGCGTGCGAATGTCCGCATAGGACAGCTTGACCCGGTCGGTGACGGCGACTGGTTCCGCATGATGCGCCGCAATTTGCATGAGCTTTCGAGCAAACTTCGCGCGGAAAAAGATGTGGCACCAGTGCCTGCCGACCCCGACGCGAAGAAATCTGACAAATAGTTCCGGCAACCCGACAACGAGCAAGCAAACACACTGCTCGCTTCGCCCCTACCTTGCTCCATGACCGCAGTCGCGTACGAACACGTGAGTTTCTCGTACGGCAAGGGCGAGGATGGCAAGCCTCGCACTGCCTTGCAAGATATTTCCCTGCTCGTGCGCGATGGCGAACGCCTGGGCATCCTTGGTCCAAACGGCGGCGGCAAAAGCACGCTGCTCAAACTCACGCTGGGTTTGCTTGATGGCTACGAAGGTTCGATTCGCGTCTTCGATATGCCGCTGGCCGAAGCTCGCAAGAAGCGATTGATCGGTTACGTTGCCCAGCGTGTTGAAGCCGAACTTGCGTTTCCGCTTTCGGCTCGGCAAGTTGTCGAACTCGGTGCGGCGTTCTCCATCTCGCCCTTCCGCGGGTTATCAGCGAGTGAACGCAGCGCGGTGGATGACGCCCTTGCAGTCGTCGGCGCGACGAGCTACGCCGACAAACACATCGGTTCGCTCTCCGGCGGCATGTTGCAACGCGTACTGATTGCGCGAGCGCTCGCGGCCAAACCTCGCTTGCTGATGCTCGATGAACCCACGGTGGGCATCGACCCGGCGGGCCAGCAGCAGTTTGCGGAACTTATCGTCAAGCTCTCGCGCGACATGGGGCTAACGATCATCGTCGTGAGTCACGACCTTCGCACCATCGCCGCTGGCTGCGATCGTGTCGCGTGTCTTTCTCGCACGCTGCACAGTCACGTTGCACCTGAAGGTCTGTCGCCTTCGGTGCTGGCTGAAGTTTTCAAGCACGACGTTGCGGCAATCTTCGGCGATCTACACGTTGACGCACACAGTGCCGCGAACTGCAAAGACCCGTCGCACGTTCACGGCACAACTTCGCTCACCGTCAAGGGCCAGACAGTCCCCACTCAGACAGGCAAAGGCCAGGCCGGTGACGGCATCACCTTTGAAGGAAAGAAGCCGTAATCGCAATGGGATTGGCGCTGCTCCTTGCCCTTGGTGCATTCCTCGCGACGCTGCTGGTCGTGGGCTGGACGATTCGCGCAATCACTCGTCCGCCTCGCCGCACATACGCGAGTGCCTTGGCCAAAGGCCGACCGGGCGAACCCAATCAGCTCACGCCTCGTGCCGATGGCACGCCGCGGACGTATGAGAGTTGGACAATTCCGTTTCGCGACGTGCACCTTCCTGTGTGGGACATGCCGGGTGAAAACGCGACGGGACCTGCGATCATTCTGTCACACGGCTGGGGCGACTCGCGCATAGGCGCCCTCACACGGGCTCACTTCATGCTGCCACTCGCCAGCCGCGTCATCATGTGGGACATGCCCGGACACGGCGACGCGCCCGGCACCACGCGCATGGGCGTTGACGAACACCTCGCACTGCGAACCCTGGTTGAGCGTGTCGTCGCGAGTGGCTCGCCGCATGTTGTGCTCTTTGGCTGGTCGCTTGGCGCGGGCGTCAGCATTCGTGCGATGAGCAATTGGCTCGACGCCGCTGCCAAGAGCGTCCGCGGCATCGTCGCCGAAGCACCGTATCGGCTACCCATCACGCCCGCACGCAACGTGCTGCGTTCCTTCGGCGTGCCGCACGGCGTGACGACCAACATCGCGATGGCCATAATCGGACTTGACATGCGCGCGGGCTGGGAGTGGGACAAACACGAGCCGTTCGATCGCGCACACCACGCTGGCAAACTCGCCGTGCCCCTGCTCGTTCTGCACGGCGCTCTCGACGAAATCTCGCCCCTCGCTGACGGCCAAGCAATCGCTGATGCAGCCAAGTCGAGCAAAATCTGTACCCTCGAACAAGCCGGTCATCATGGCTTGTGGACAAACGAGCAAACTGCCGTTGCGTGCTTCGAGGCAACACGGGACTGGCTTGCAAAGTTTCCAGCTACCGTGACCGACTGAATCAAGCAAACCGTTATGGCGTTGACATGCATGTCGCGGACCAGTTGACTTCTTCACTAAACACGTACTCGACCCCTCCGGCCCTCGGGGACTTCGGCCCTTCGGTACTCAGTCGGTTCTCACTCAAAAGACACAACCCCCGGCAGATAGCCGAGGGTTGTGGGAGACTTTATGTGCACAAATCAAGCGGTTGATGTCAACATGCACGCAACTGTGGCTCCGCCTCGTTGCGTGCCATGCCGCGTTAGCGGCGACGACGGCGACCGGCCATACCAGCCGCCAAGCCTGCGACAGCGAGTGCTGCCGGGCCGGGGACGATCTGAGCGGCGCTGCCGACTGCTTCACCCGAGTATGCCGTGGTGAAGAAGGTTGCGTTGGCGTTGAGGACGATGAGCGTCAATACGCCGCTGAGGGGGCCTGAACCAAAGTTGGGCGTCCAACCGCCCGTGTTGCCTTCGATGATTCCGTTGCCGGTCGTGCTATCGAAGACGGGAGCCGTCATCGAGCCGCCGAAACCGGCTCCAGTGAGGTTCTTGCTCCACACGCCGCTGACGGGCGAACGGAAGACGTCGCCGTTGATGTCGGTCACGACAACCATGCCCACAGCGGTGGCCGTGGTGGCATTGATGCGAGTGACGTTCATTGTCACCAGCACGTCGGCCACATCTGGACCAGACACAAAGCCGGCAGAGAACTGCGCGGACGATGCGTTGTTGTTGCGATTGAAGCTGCCAACAGTGCGGAGCGTGGCCGTATCAACCGCACGAGCGGTGAACAAGCCTGTGTTGGGCGTCGTGGGCACGTAGCTGCCCGCGAGGCTATCAAAAGTGAAAGACGCAACAGTCACCTGAGCGCTGGCAGTACCCGCCAAGAGCCCGGCTGCTGCCATCGTCATAATCAAAGTGGAAACCTGCATCTCTTCTCTCCCTGCGTAACGGCTTGCATCATGAGCAAACCGCGTTGTGCTTCCGATGTGGTTCATGAGTTGCAGATGCACCCAATGAATGCTGATCGCGCGTCAACGACTCCACGTTGTTGCACATATCAATCAATTAGCGACGACGACGAATGGCTGCCACACCGCCCAGACCCACGAGGGCCAGAACGCTGGGCGTGGGAACAACTTGGCCCGAAACGCCCACGGCGAAGTCGTTGAAGTTATCCACAAAGAAGCCAGAGTTGCTCGTGCCGAACACGAGGTTCACGATTGCACCCGTGAGGGGGTTGCCAGGCAGGTTCATGAGCCATGAACCGTTGTAACCGTTGAACGCACCATCGCTCGAGCCATTGTCGGTGAGGGTGATGTTGGTCAGGTCGCCGTTGAAGAAGTAGAAACCCGGAGCAATGTCGTACCAAGTGCCAGTGACATCAGCCGAGAAGATGTCGCCATCAGTATCGGTGATGCTGATGACGCCAGCGCCCGACGCCAAGCCGCCGCCGAGCACGTTCACGTTCATCGTGATCGCAATATCAGCGAGATTTGGATCAGTGACGAAACCCGCAGGGAAGTTAGCATTGCCGACCGTCGAGATGGTGCGATTGAAGTCGCCGACCGTCTTGAGAGCCGCAGTGTTCACCGCGTTCGCATTGAAAACGCCCGTAGTTGGGCTGCTTGAGGTATATGCACCTCCCAAGCTGTCGTATGAAAACGAAGCAAGGCCCGTTTGCGCCATCGCCACGCCGCTCGTAAGAGCCAACGCCGACAGCAGGGTAATGCCATTCAACCGCATGTGCGATCTCCTCCTAGTTCCTGCGCTCGGCGTCTCGGCCGTCCACAGAAACAACCCATTGCTGGGTGTCTTGTCTATACGTGCGCACCCTCTCCAAGGTGAGCACTGTCTCTGACCGGTAAGCGTCTCAGAATTAATGTCCGGCTTCAAGGGCAAACTGCAAAATCTGCCAGTTATTTTACACCTTCGCCCTATCTTCGCATTCCAGATACAGTTGTTCCAATAATAATGAACCCCCCGGTGGTGGGACCGAGGGGCTCAAAGGAGGGCGGGATCGGGTCCCCGAAGGGCATTACCGGACTGGGGTGGACAGTCCGCTCCTCGCAACCCCGCCAAGGGGTGGGTCAACAAATTCTTCTCCATCGCTCACAAAGGGCACACCGTTGTGACTCACGCGTGCTGTTGCCCGTCTTGCCTGCCCGAAACATGGTCTCCCTGGCGTGAGCTCGGCGGCGGCGTCCAATGCCAGTGCCGAGCCAGACTTATCCTTTGTCTCCGCTGCCATATCTATTGATATCGCCCGGTACACCGTCTGACCACGCCCCGTGCGAGGCGTTGAACGAGTTCGATCCTGACCTTCCCGTCCCGGTGCAAGTCCTTTTACAAACCGGCCTCTGCGAGACAAGCAACAGCTTTTCCTTGCGAGCCCCTTCAGTGGGCCCCTTGCGATACGATGGAGTTGAATCGCGGCACGCACCTTTCGACGCGTGTCGCCGACAGTTTGTTAACTACAGCCCATGCTGTTGCCGCAGTTGAGGCACTTGTAGCAGGTGCCGCTGCGAACGGTCACGTTGCCGCACACATCACAGCCCGGGGCGTCGCTCTGTGCATCCGCCAGCACTTCACTCAGCACATTGGCGGCGCTGCGAGGCGTCACTTCAATGTCCATCGTGCGTTCGGTCATGTGTACGTGCACGCTCTTGCCGCCTGAGAGTTCCATAGGCAAGCTGCCGACATTCAAGGTGTTACCCAAGTTCTGCACGGGCTTGGCCTTCGCCTCCGTCATGCGACCCGGCGCGGGATCAATCAACTTGGGTTGCTCGCCGCCGCGGTTGGGAGCATTCGCCTCGCGGTAGCCCGCGATGAACTGCATGCCCAGCCAGCGGAAGATGTAATCAACCAGGCTCTTCGCAAACGGGATGTCGGCATTCTCCGTCATACCCGCCGGCTCAAAGCGCTGGTGGCTGAACTTCGTCACCAGGCTCTCAATCGGCACGCCATACTGCAAGCTCACGCTCACCGCCGTGCCCAAGCTGTCCATGAGGCCGCCGATGGTCGAGCCTTCCTTGCTCATCGTGATAAACAACTCGCCCGGCTTGCCATCTTCAAACAAGCCCACCGTCAAATAGCCTTCATGGCCCGCGACGTTGAACTTGTGCGTCAAACTGCGACGCGTGTCGGGCAATCGGCGACGCCGAGCGCGGTACGCATCCGCAGACACGCTACTCGCCGCAGCCGCCGCGACCACAGGCTTGGCCTCCACCACCGGCAGAACCGGCGTAGGGTCCGCCTTGGCCTCAGCTTGTGCCTGAGTTTGCGCCTGCTCGTCGTTGCCCGATTCCTTCTTCGCTTCGTCCGCCGTCGCACTCAGCGGCTGGCTCAGCTTGCAACCATCGCGATACAACGCATTGGCCTTGAGCCCAAGTTCCCACGACAAGCGATAGCAATCCTTGATGTCCTGAATCGTCGCTTCGTTGGGCAAGTTAATTGTCTTGCTGATTGCACCGCTGATGAACGGCTGAGCCGCACCCATCATGCGAATGTGGCCTTCCGCCGCGATAAATCGCTTGCCGAGCTTGCCGCACTTGTTGGCACAGTCAAAGACCGACAGATGTTCAGCCTTCAGGTGCGGCGCACCTTCAACCGTGCTGGTGCCGCAAATAGTGATGTTGAGCTGCTCGCACTGCTGCTGCGAAAGACCAAGTGCCTTAAGCAAGTTGAAGTTGCCGTCGGCCATCGCCTTCGCCGGATCAAGGCCGCACGCTTGCAGAGCTTCCGCCGGAATCGCCCAGCTTGCGAACGCAAACGAAAGCTCAAACACGCCCGGCAAGCCGCTTTCGATCTGCGAGATGCTCGACTCAGGCAGGCCCTTGCTTCGCAGGAAGTCGCTGAGCTTCTGGCCGCTGTCAACGCTGCCCGCCGGAATCGCGACGTCCAAGCTGAGCGTGCCCAGCAGATACGTCATGATCTCCCGCACGTGCTGCGTGCTGTAACCCATCGCTTCCAGCGCGGGCTTCACGCTTTCGTTCGCAATCTTGAAATACCCGCCGCCTGCGAGCTTCTTGAACTTCACGAGTGCAAAGTCCGGCTCCACGCCCGTGGTGTCACAATCCATCAGCAGGCCGATCGTGCCCGTCGGCGCAATCACCGTGCTCTGCGCGTTGCGATAGCCCCAGCGTTCGCCAAACTGCACGCACTCATCCCACGCTTCAACGCTGTGCTCCAGCATCTCCATCGCGTTGCTGACTTTCACCTTACCGCTTCGCAGCAGCGCGTGATCAATCGGCACCGGACGAATCTTCAGTTGCTCGTAGCTGCTGCTATCGCGAGCCACGCCATATGCCGCCAAGCGGTGGTTACGCATCACGCGAAGCATGTTGCCCGAGTCAGCCGCATAGCCTGGGAACGGACCTTGTTCCTTCGCCATCAGCGCGCTCATGCGGTAGCTGCGACCGGTCAGAATCGCGCTCACACACGCGCACACCGCCCGGCCTTCATCGCTGTCATACGCAATGCCCGCTTGCATGAGCATCGCGCCCAGGTTGGCATAACCAAGGCCCAGCGTGCGATACTTCCACGAACGCTCCGCGATGTTCTTGCTCGGGAATGCCGCCATCAACACGCTGATTTCCAGCACAATCGTCCAGATGTCCACGCCATGCTCAAACGCTTCAACGTCAAACTTCTGCGTCTTGGCATCAAAGAACTTCAGCACATTCAGCGACGCAAGGTTGCACGCCGTGTTGTCAAGGAACATGTATTCGCTACACGGATTGCTCGCATTGATCCGGCCCGCGCTGGGGCACGTGTGCCACGCGTTGATCGTCGTGTCGTACTGCACGCCCGGGTCCGCACAGCGCCACGCGGCGTCACCAATCACGTCCCACAGCTTGTTGGCGTTGTACACCTTCGCAACTTTGCGCTCGCCGCCTTGCTTGCCGCCCGTGCGGAAGTACGTCTTCCACTCGCCGCCCGCGTCGAGGGTTTCAAAGAACTCATCAGGAATGCGCACACTGTTGTTGCTGTTCTGACCCGCAACCGTCTGATACGCCTCGCCGTTGTAGTCGTAATCGAGCTTGAGTTTGAGATCATCGCACTGCTTGACAATGTCAGGGTTGTGCTTCTTGAGCAGCTTGAGCCCTTCCACCATCGCCTGCACCTTGATCTCTTCGCGAACCTTCCACTCGACAAACTCTTGAATGTCGGGGTGATCCATATCAAGGCACACCATCTTCGCAGCTCGGCGAGTCGTCCCGCCGCTCTTGATGGCACTGGCCGCGCGATCGCCAATTCGCAGCCAGCTCATCAGCCCGCTGCTGCGTCCGCCGCCGCTGAGCTTTTCGCCATCGCCGCGAAGCGTGCTGAAATTCGTGCCGGTGCCGCTGCCGTACTTGAACAGGCGCGCCTCACGCACCCACAAGTCCATGATGCCGCCTTCGTTGACCAGGTCATCATCCACGCTCTGAATGAAACACGCGTGCGGCTGGGGATGCGTGTACGCGTCGGGCGCGAGCGACACTTCGCCCGTCTTGTGATCCGCAATAAAATGGCCTTGAGCCGGACCCGTCACGCCGTACGCAAAGTTCAAACCCGTGTTGAACCACTGCGGGCTGTTGGGCGCGCACATCTGGTGCGTCATCATATACGCAATCTCGTCGTAAAACGCTTGCGCGTCTTCTTGCGAATCGAAATAGCCGTACATCTCGCCCCAGAACCGCCAGCAACCCGCCAGCCGGTGAATCACCTGCTTCGCGCTGCGCTCAGGCCCGGTCACAGGCTTGCCATTCTCCATCTTGACCGGCGACACGCCCGGCAAGCCAAACGGATCCTCAAACTGAGGCACGCCCGCCTTGCGGAAATACTTGCTCACCATGATGTCGGTAGCAAGCTGGCTCCAACCCTCGGGCATCTGAGCGTCTTTCATTTCGAAGACGATGGAGCCGTCGGGGTTCGTAATGCGCGAGCTGCGCGTCACCCACTTCGTGCTTGCGAAGGGATCAGAACCGGCTGTGGTGAATTTGCGTGTGATCTTCATGGCTTTTCCTTGCCCGTCCATGGGCGATTTCAAGAAGGCATCAAGGCATACGGCATCTAGGCATCCAGCCATCAGCCGCCGAGACTACGAATCAAACCAGCGAAAACACGTTCTGACTCATCGAGGAATGACTTAGCACTTTCGTAATCAGTCTCTTCGATGCAGCGAAAGTCGAGTGCGAAGAGCAGTTGCGTATCAAGCTTGTACAACTCGCCACGCGCCTGCTTGAGAAACCAGACGTAATCCTGCGTGTTGCCGCGTCCGCATCCCTGCGCGATGTGACTCGCAACCGAATACGAAAGCCGCCGCAACGACGCCATCAATCCAAATCGCTCGACGTCAGGCAGTTTCCCGGCGAGAGCGTAAATCTGTTTGCCCAAGACATAAGCCTTTTGCCATGCCATCAAATCGCGATATGACTTGATTTCCCCTGCCATCGCTTGATGCCTTGATGCCATCTGCCTTGATGCCTGCTTTTCAATCAACCTTCGGAAGTGTCAGTCCACCTTGGTTCTGGTATTTTCCAGCCTTGTCGGCGTAAGAAACTTCACACACCTCATCCGCCTTGAAGAACACAAACTGAGCTATCCCTTCATTCGCATACACCTTCGCCGGCAGCGGCGTCGTGTTTGAAATCTCGATCGTCACTTTCCCCTTCCACTCCGGCTCAAGCGGCGTGACGTTCACGATCAAGCCGCACCGTGCATACGTGCTCTTGCCCACGCAAATCACCAGCACATCGCGCGGCACTTCCAGGTACTCAACCGTTTCGCACAACGCAAACGAGTTGGGCGGAATGATCACATGATCCAGCCCCAGCTTGTCGCAATCAACCTCGACCAGCAAGTCGTCCGTGAAGTTCTTCGGATCAACCACCGTGATCTGCCCCGTGCGAGGCGTGGGCGTAAAGATCTTGAACCGCGGCCCCACGCGCACGTCATAGCCGTAGCTGCTCACGCCGAAGCTGATTTTGCCCGGGCGCTTCTTCGCTTCTTCAAACGGCTCGATGCGCACGAGCTTGCGAATCTGTTTGTCGGCAAGAACACCCACCGGACGCTCCTTCACGCGCAAGTCGAGGCGCCAATCGAGGCGAAGCTCCACCCGCGCACACCCAACACCGTTCCACCAAACCCTCCCGGCACCACCCGGAAGGCCACCCAATCGACCCAAGACCAATCAAACGCCTTGCAGATTCCGTACGCCCGAGGGCATACCCATGACCGAAGAAAGGGCCATCGACCATGAACAAAGCACCAGATGTTCCCAAGCGAAAGGCCTCAAACTCATCCGCGAAAACCAAAACCGATGTGTCGAGGGGGACAGCATACCACTACGGATCGTATGTTCCAAGGGGGTAGGGCACAATTTGCAGTATGAATTTTGCGGAAAGCTTGTAAACTGCGCCCAAGTGGTTATTTCGACGCGATTTGTGTATCAACCAATCCCTCTGGAGGTTTTCCACATCCGCTACGGGCCGACAGGACATGACAGGACATAACAGCTTGTTCGGGTGTGCTTCCCCGGGTTGTCCCGGTTTTTGCACATGTTGACCGCAACCGCGGGTGCCGCTGAGCGAGTACAGTGAGAGACTGCTGCGTCGCCTGCTGCGCCAAGAGCGTACAAACACGGCCGCAGACCCTGGCCGCCGCCTGGGTAATGACCTTCTGAGGAGTTTCGCATGGTGAGCCAAGGCGTTGTCGCCAGCAAGTTTATGTTTGGAGTTGCCATCGCCGCCTCGCTGGTGGCCTTCGCTGGTTGCGAAAGCGGCCCCAAGCCCAAGCCCAAAGTTGTGCAAAGCGACTTGCCGCCCGTCGAGCCCGCCCTGCGAGGCCTCATCGGCAGCGAAGTGCAATTCCGCAACGTCACGCCCACGCTGGTCTCCGGATACGGCGTTGTGGTGGGCCTTAATGGCACTGGCGGGCTGGAACTCAACGACGCCGTCGCCAGTACGATGGAACGCGAAATGGCTCTGGCTGGCATCTCGCGGAATGTGGACGCTCTCAAAGGCACGGCCCTTTACGGCAAAAGCCCGCGCGAAATTCTGCGTGATCCCAACGTGGCCGTTGTTGAAGTAACCGCGGCCGTCACCCCCGGCGCGCCAGTCGGCTCGCGATACGACGTCCGAGTCATCGCTCTGAATGCCTCCAGCCTCGAAGGCGGACGCTTGTGGGGCACGGACTTGCGACTGGGCCCGCCCAGCGTCTTCGGCGGCGTGCAAGCTCGCAAAGTGGGCGTGGCGCGCGGAGCCGTGTACATCAATCCGTTCGCCGAAGCCGAATCTGGCGTGGGCGGCGTGCAAGTTCGCGCAGGCCGAGTGCTAGGTGGCGGCGAAGTCGTTGATTCGCTAGACGTGGTGCTGACGCTCAACGCACCCAGCCACGCACGAGCCCGCGCAATCGTGAGCGCTATTAACAGTCGCTTCCCCACCGGGGCGGGCGACGCCAACTCCACGGCCCGCGGCCGCAACGACAGCACGGTGGAACTCACAATTCCAGGTCGGTATCGCAACGAACCAGTGACATTTCTGAACTTGGTGCGGAACATCCAGATCGATCAGAACTCACCCGAGGCGCACGCCCGGCGGTATGTCGAGTCTGTCAAGCAGCAACCTGAGATGGCAACCGAACTCTCCTGGGGCATGGAAGCCCTGGGCGAACGTGCGTTGCCCGTGGTCCGCGATTTGTATGAGTTCCCCGAGCTTGTCCCGCGCATGGCTGGCCTCAAGGCCGGTGCACGTCTGAGCGACCCGCGAGCCGCCACGTTCCTGCGCGACCTCGCAACTAACGGCCAGGGCACCGTGCGCACGCAAGCCTACCAACTGCTCGGAGAAATCGACGCGGGCCCACGCATCGATATTGCCCTGCGCGAAGGACTCAGCAGCAGCGATCTCCTTGTGCGGATCGCCGCATACGAAGCGCTCGCCAAGCGTGCCGAGCGACTGCAGTTTGTGTACTTGTCGCGCATCCAGAACGAAGACCCGGACCTGCGCCGCAACAAGTACAGCCCGGGTCAGCTCGAAGAATTTGCCCGGCTTAATCTTCCCGCTGGCTCCATCCAAGGCGTGTCGCGAGCTCCAATTGAAGGCAAGTTCCTGCTCGATCTGGTCGACGGCGGCGAGCCGCTCGTCTATGTGACGCAGCAGAACACGCCGCGCATCGTGGTTTTTGGCGCGGATCAATCAATCAAGATCGCAGGCTTGGTCAACATGTGGGATGACACGCTGCTGATTGCCAACGACGAAAAGCCCGGCATGCTGAAGATCCGCATGAATCGTGTGGGCCGATCAATGGCACAACAATCCGTTCGCGCAAACTTGCCTGATCTGATTGTTGCGCTCGCCCGCGAAAACACGCCTGCCGATCCCCGGCCTGGCTTTGACCTCACGTACTCACAGATTGTTGCAACGCTCAGCAAGTTGCAAGAAAGCGGCTCAACCCGCGCAACCTTCGCAACCGAGAGCGACCGCTTGAATGCATCGCTCGTCGCCGCACAGAACGCTCGCGACATGATCGAACGGCCTGAAACCGAAAACGACAAGGAACCCATCTTCATTCGCCGAGGCCCCGCCACGCCTTCAAGCACTTCACCCTCGGAAGATGCCAAGCCGACGATCACGCCCATCGGCGCAGCACCAACGAAGAAGTAATCGCAAGCAGCATCAACAATTATAACAAAAAACGCCCTTGCACATGCAAGGGCGTTTTCTATTCCTTGTTTCCAACATGCAGCCTGTCACGTTTACGTTATGAATCTCACTTGATATCAATGCACGCCCGCCGCCGCCAGCCAACGCTCCGCATCCAACGCGGCTTGACAACCCATGCCCGCTGCTGTCACCGCTTGGCGATAATCCGCATCCGCTACATCGCCCGCCGCAAAGACGCCCGCGATGTTTGTGTAGCTGTTGCGGCTCTTAAGTGCAACGTAACCCTTCTCGTTGAACTCAATGCCCGAGTCCTTGATGAACTTGGTCGCCGGGGTGTGGCCGATGGCGATGAACAAGCCTTTGACCGCAAGCGTGCTGCGCTCGCCCGTCACGGTGTCTTCAAGCAGCACACCTTCGATCTTCTCATCACCCAAAACATCCACTACGGCCTTGTTGAACATCACCTTGGCGTTGGGCCGATCCATAAATCGCGATTGCATGATCTTGCTTGCACGCAGCGAATCTCGGCGGTGAATCACATACACCGTGCTGGCAAATTTCGTGAGGTAACTGGCTTCTTCCATCGCCGTATCGCCGCCCCCCACCACTGCCAAAGGCTGCCCGCGGAAGACCGGCAATGCACCATCGCACACCGCGCACGCCGAGACGCCGCCACCAGTGGTAGCAAGACGCATTTCATTTGGCAGGCCCAGCCAGTTGGCGGTTGCGCCCGTCGAAATAATCACGGCGTGAGCCTGGACGGGCTTGCCATCAGCGGGATGCAGCGTGTGAGGCTTGCCTGGCGTGCGAGAAAACTCGCAGCGAGCAATGTCATCCTCAATGACTTTCGTGCCGAATCGCTCGGCTTGCTTGCGGAACTTCTCCATCATCTCCGGTCCCATGATGCCGTGCTCGAAGCCGGGATAGTTCTCGACTTCGGTCGTCAGCATGAGCTGGCCGCCGGGAAGTACGGGCCCTGGGTCTTGCTTGGGCACGCCGCAGTAGACGATGGGCTCAAGCTGTGCGCGTGCCGCGTAGATAGCTGCGGTCCAGCCAGCAGGGCCTGAACCGATGATGACGACTTTGTGAGCGGCGGGATGAGCAGAGGTTTGGGCGGAAGCGTTGGACATGGTTCTTTCGTTCGATGCCGGCGGGACGCGCCAGTGACCGCAGCGAGTTGCACTGCGCGATGTGTTAGGGGAATTACTTGAGCACTTCGAGATCAACCAAGTGCTGGCGATACAGACTCAGCACAGGCGGCCACACCAAGTAGTCAGCGCCGCGCACCACCACAGGCGTGTTCTGCACGTTCTTGACCACGTTGTTAGCATTGTCGCTGCCCACGCTGTAAATCAGCATCGCTTCCTGCTTGAACGTCAGCGTAAACGTCGCGTTGGCCGGATCGGGAACTTGTGCGACGATGACTGACTCGACGCCCTTTTCCTTATCCTTGCCGCCGTCAATTGTGGGACGGAAGTAGTTGAACGCAGGCTTCGTGAATGTGTCCGCCGCACCGGTGTTGAACGGATCGACGTCGACTTCATGCGTCCACTGCGGACGCGGGCTAGCAATTGATGGCGGGAACGTGTTGTTGCGATACGTGAAGGCCAACGCTGCGAGCGAAGACCGCGTGCCGCCCAGTTCTACGCGCGCCAGTTGCCGCAACGTGCGAATCTGCGAGACATCAGGAATACTCGAGAACGCCATCGTCTTGGCTCGGTCAAGCTGCGTGTACTTCTGTTCAATTGCCTGGAAGCGATCGAACCAGTTGAGTTGGAAACGCTGCCCCCAGTCGTTGTACACGCCCGCGAGCAATCTCGATGCTTCTTCTTGATTGACCTGGCTCTGCGCCGCGCCGCGCCAACGGGCGGATTCACTGAACAACCGCAGCGGCCGACCAGCCGTGCCCACCTTCGCCATCGTGCGTGCAAATACATCGGGCTTTACGCCGCCTTTAGGTTCGTACACGCGCTCAATCACCTGCTCAGCGGCGATACGGTCGGCATCGGGAAGCGTCAGACGCGTGATGTCTGGATAGCCGCTGCCTTTGATGTCTTTGTTCGCGGAAGGTGAGAGACGATCGATGATCGTGCGCAGCTTCGCAAGGTCGAGCTTCTTGCCGCCCGTGCGGAAGTCGACATACGCGATATCACGAATGCGCTCCAGCGAACGCATCATCGCATGCATGCCCCAGTCAGCTTCCACGTAGAACTTGCGGTCGGCAAACTGCCGACCAAACAGCGTCATGCGCAGCATCAGTTCGAGCGCATCATCAACCTTGCCTTCACTGGCAAGGCGCGTCGCTTCGACGTTAGCCAAAATCTCCAAGCGCTCAATCGCCGGCATGTACATGTGCTGAGCAGCAGCCAGCGTCGGCGGATCACCAAGCTCCGTGTAGAGCTTCGCACGAATCAGGTCCGCACTGACGCCATCAACGCCGTAAGGCTGCGCGAAGACGAATGCCTTCTTCCAATCTGTCTCTTCCGTCACCTTCCGCAGGCCGTCAATCACCGCTTGCTGCTCGGGTGCCTTCGCCCACGTCGCGACGGCAGCAAAGTCCGCAGCGTTGGCAGGCAGCACCCGCGCGCGGTGAATATCGCGCACGCTTGCCGGGGTCGCGGCACTCTTGGCAAGTGCTGGCAGCAACACCAAGTCACTGCGACGTGCATCAGGAATGCCCGCAGTCGCGGCGTTTGCACGCGAGACAAAACCGTCTGACTGGGCGTGCGCAACTGGCACGCTCACCAAGCCAGCGGCGAAAAACAGCGACAGCAGCGACGACATCAACATCCGGCGATTACGCATAGGTCCGGATGATAGCGGACTTGTGCGGAATCGGTCGGCGAACTAGCCAGACGAAACTATTGTCGAAACTGCCGCCGAAATGAGTGCGACCACCGCATGAGCGGTGGTCGCAAGAGGAGAGAGCTTGTCATACCTGGCCCAAACAACCCACCGAACAATCCGCCTTAACCTTCGCCCACAATCGCTTTCGAGAAGATCGAAGCCGACTTGCGCATGAACTGCGTAGGCTTTTCATGGTTGATCTGCTGATTCAGCTTGGTCAAGGCTTCGTCGATGACTTGGCGAACGCGCTCGCGGCTGATGCCGACTTCTTCCGAAATCTGCTTGAGCGTGAGGGGTTCGCAACCATCAAGGCCAAACCGCATGCGAAGGATTTGAGCTTCGCGATCGTCGATGGTTTCGAGCAGTTCGCGGAGCAAACGCAGGTCTTCGTTGGCGAAGGTGCGTTCATCGGGCGTGCCCACGCGCGGATCAGCCAGAATTTCTGACATGCTCATAAGTTCGCCGCTCGCATCGCGAGGTGCAACCTGAGGAGCTTGGAAAGCCTTGATAGCTCGGCGGATGACGCGAACCTTGCGAAGCGGCAGGTCCATCGCCTTCGCGAGGTCTTGCAGCGACGGGGTCTGGCCCAACTCGGCTTCGAGCTTGCGGTGAGCAATCTTCCACTTGGAGATGAGCTCAACCATATATGCAGGAATGTGAACCGGCTGGCTGGCGTTGATCAAGGCACGCTTGATGCCCTGCTTGATCCACCAACTGGCGTATGTGCTGAAACGCGCACCTTGTGCGGGGTCAAAGCCTTCAACTGCGCGGAGCAGGCCGATATTGCCTTCTTCGATCAGGTCGCAAAGTTGCAAACCGCGACCGGTGTAATTCTTAGCGATGGCAACAACCAGCCGCAGATTGCAGCGAATCATTCGCTCACGGGCAACAGGGCAATTTTCGTTGATGATCTTCCAACCTAGCTCGCGCTCTTCTTCTGCATTCAGCAGCGGCATTTTGGTGAGTTCGCGGAAATAGAGTTGCATCTCCGACTGCACCTCGGTCTCGCGACGGCGCGGACGCCCCGCGGGTTCTGCACCCGGGGTGGACGCGATCGGATTGTCTTGGTAGCTTGCCAACTCTCGTCCCATCCTTCGGCGGAGCACCGCCGTCTCCTCTACACCACGCAAGACGCACGCCAAACGAAACGGCAGGTCTCTCAAGGAGCTACCTACCTATCCGCTGCGCCCCGTCCTGGGGTTTCATCGACTAGGGGGATGGGGACCTAAAGGCCCTGTCTCTCGCGCATCCTCCCACTATGAAGATGACACCGATTTTTCCGTATGCAAGGAAAGTAGCGAGAATTTTTTAAAGTTCCGCCACATCTTGCTCACTTCCCCTCCAAATCCATCCCCGCATGCGGCAATCCTTGCCTTCGCAGACACATATCATGCCCTGTTGCTAGTATTCCGCAAGGACCAATAACCACCTATCGAGGTATTTTCCCATGAAACGCGACATATCAGCCCTGCTTCGCGAGTGGCCTTTCAAGCCCGGACAGGTCAATGCCCGGCTTGTGACCGGTAATGACGGTGCTGATCGCGTTCAGGTGCGGCTTGACCTGGGAATCTTGCAAATGCACGCAGATGAACGACCTGACGGCATTCGCCCCTTCGGCTTTCTTTCGCTGCTCGAATACTTTGAGGCAAAAATCGACGAATCCAATGGCGATAACGCGCAAGGCATGCGCGGCGAGCCCGAAGAAGAAAAAAATGATCCCAGCGACGCCGAGGATGTCACCCTGACCAGTGACGACTGCCGGGCCCTGCGCGAGGAAGCCGCTCAGTTCTACCAGCGATATGTCGCGTGCCTCGCGTTAGAGGACTTTGATCGCGTGATTCGCGACACCACGCGCAATCTGCGCGTGCTCGACGTCTGCGCCAAGTTCGCCGCAGACGAACAAGACCGCCAGGTGCTCGAACAGTTCCGCGCGTACATCATCATGGTCCGCGCCCGCGCCCTCGCAAGCCAGTGCATCAAAGACAACGAGCTCAAAGCCGCGGTCCTCGCAATCGACAACGCCCTCGAGCAACTCAAAAAGTATTTTGCGGCGACCGACAAGCCACAGCAGTACGAACTCGCCGACGAAGTTCGCATGTTGCAGAGCATGCGCGAAGCGCTGGTGCCCAAGCTTCCCATCAGTCAGAAGGCCGAACTCAAGCAGCGCCTGCAGCGCGCAATCGAAACCGAAAACTACGAGCTCGCCGCAATTCTGCGCGACGAACTCAAACAACTCGAAAAGCAATAACCCCGATGCCCAACTTGACGCCAACCCGACGCCGGACCTGAGGCTCCGCGAAGGTCCGGATTCGAATCACCAACTGCGCACCTCGCTCAATTCCCAGCCGCATCAGGCACAACCGCCGCCGGATGCTGCACACCCGTGTGCTGATCAATAAATCCAACAACCTGCGCAGCAAACGCCTCATCCATCAAATACCCAATCTCATGCCCACCCACTTCGCCAATCAACAACTGCACTGGCATCTGCGCTCGCTCCGCCGCTGCAAACAACCGCTTCGCATTTGAAACCGGCATCACACCATCAGTACGAAAATGCGTGATCAGCACCGGCGTACTCCCAAGCCTGCGAATGTTGTCCGACGGATCACAACCATCGGCGTATGCGATGACGTAACCAATCACCGGAATAATCGCATTGGCCGCATAACGCCATGACGAAAATCCGCTCGCCGCAACAACCGCTTGCATGGGCTGACCAGCGTCATTCGCTTGCGCACCCATCGCCAGTGCATATGCCGCACCCATGCTGTGGCCGAAAACTGCGACGCGCTGCGGATCAACATCAGGCCGAGATCGCACATATGCCAGTGCCGCCGCGGCATCTCGCGAAAAGCCTTCGTTGGTCATTCGGATGTTGGTGGAGTTACCAAAGCCGCGATAATCAAACGTCAACACGCGGTAGCCCGCATCGAGCAAGAGCCCTGTCGAAAGTCCATCCTGGCACTCGGTCGCGCCGTGGCAATAAATGACGGTGACATCACGCCGACGATAAAACTCGGCGAGCGCTTCGCCGGTGATCTTGTCATCAGGCTTTGGCTCCCACCACCAGCCTTCGAGTTCGATGTCTTTGTCGCCTCCGGGAAATCGAACGACAGTGACTTGTTCCGGAATGCGATCAGGCAGTTTGCCAACCGGCACGCGCGATGGCGCGTGACATGCGGAGAGCAAGACAATTCCGCAGACCAATGCCGCGATAGATATGAGTGGACGCATTGACCTGAGCGTATCGAGGTAATCGGCATTCATAATCGGATCAGGCTTGAGCGGCGACTGACGGAGCATTCGACGAACCTGCTAACGCAGCTTTCCGCGATCCCTCGCCACACAAGTCCGCAAGAGCACCATCAAGCTGCGAAAATGCAAACGCGAATCCCTCGGCGAGCAATCGTCGAGGGATCACATATCGCCCATACACCGCCAGTTCAGGATCAGTGCGAAACAGCAGCGGCGCGGCAACTTTCACCATCCAGCCTGCAGCAGGCGGGGCGATGCCCACCGCGCCCAGTCCGCCCGCGTATCGACGCAGCGTCCGCATGAACTCACGCTGATTGACCGGCGTTGGCGAACTGGCAATGTAAGTTCCTTGCATGGATGCATCGCAAATCGCTCGCGTGAAAATCTCGTTCATGTCGCGCTCGTGTATCCAACTCATGCCCTGCGAGCCGCTGGCGACAGTGCCGCCCAGGCCCAATCGCGCGAGCCGCCGCAACATGCTCAGCGCACCAAAGTGCCCGCCGCGATCACGACCAAGCACGAAACTGGTGCGAAGCACCACGCCACGCTGCGACGCGAGCTTCGCGTTCGCAAACGTTGCCTCCCACGCCTGCCCCACTATCGGAGCGAGGCCATAACCCGGCGGGCTCGTCTCGTCGCACACCACGCTGGGCGGGTCACCAACAATGTGGGCCGTACTCATCTGCACCCACGTCGCCGGCGGCGATGCAACCGCACGGCACGCCTCGCCCAGTACGCGAGTAGCCTCCACGCGCGAACGCAGAATCTCATCGCAGTGCGCAGGCGTCTTCACGCAGTTGACAGATCGCCCCACCAGGTTCACCAGTGCCGTCGCGCCATCAATCACGCGCGACCAATCCCCAAGCGTGCGTGCATCCCACGACACATGCTGCCACGGTCCCGCCGCAGGCTTGGATCGCGAGAGGATCGTGACCTTGCAGCCTTTGGCCACCAGATGTTCAGCCAGTGCGAGCCCCAGAAAGCCCGAACCGCCGGCGATGACGACATGGGATTGGAGAGTCATACCCCATGATATCGACTGTTGTCACATGTTTCAGAAGTAATTGAAAGATTTTGAATTTTCACGCTGCGAGTGGCAGGACCGATAAAAACGATGAAAAAGAGCTCTCGACGCTAGCCACGAACACACCCGGTCGATCACCCGCCCGCTCCATCGCCGCCAGCACGCCCCGCCGGTACGCCCACCGCCGCAGCGTCAGCGAACGCTCCCACGCATCGTGAGCAAGTTCCTCGGCGAGCGACTCATCGGCGTGAACACTGCGAGCATCGAGTTGCTGGAACCAGCCGATCATTTTTTCGCACACGACACTATCGTTTTCAATTGCCTTGCGAAGATGCAGCCCGGCTTCATCGTCGTCAAGTTGAGCCGGGCTCCACGCGCTGCGCCACAAGTTGCTGGTGTGCCACATGTGCAGACTGGCCCAGCCGCGATTGAAATCACGATGCAGCGTTTGCGTGGGACTCGGCACACGTTCGAGCCAGGCCTTTGCATCAGGTTGTTCAAGCACGGTGACCCCCGTGCGTGCGCGGAGTTTGCACACCATGTCGGCAAACACTTCTGCATCGGCAGTTGCAAAATTCGTGAGTCCTCCCACTCGTCGCAGCGCTTCGGTGGGCACGCTCAGATGGGCTGCGTCGATGGGATCTGCCTCGGGACGATCAGGCCGATGCAGCGACCGGCACCAGCGATCGAGCATGGCGCTCCAGAGCGTGCGTTTTTCGCTCATTTGGCAGAGCACGCGTCCGGTGACGCAGGAAACGCCCGAGCCGGCGAGCGCTGCGTGTGAACGCACGTGAGCTGCAAGCAATTCCGGTTCTGCAAGCAAACCTGGCTGCAGAAACAGACTGTATTTGCCGCCGGCGGTTGTCAACGCCGCGTTCGCGTAGTGCATCCACGTAGCTGGAGCAGTGAGCCCGGGTTGTACGAATCGCAGCGTGCCGCCGCGGCTGCCGCCCGCGCGCGTCCACGCGTGTTCGGCTGCGATGGCGTCTTCACTCGTGAGCGGGCAAGCAAGCAGCACTTCATATCGCTCGCTGGCGAATTGCTGGCGAGCGAGGCGTTCGAGCATGGGGGCGATGCCGGGCTGCCATGTCGATGACGCGACGATAACGGAGATATCCATCAATGTGTTATCGACGGAAAAAGCAGTGTGATTTGGTGAGTTATCAGAAACAAATGCGAAAGTGCGTACAAGCAGCCGTCGATGGGTGTGGGGGACGCGATCTGTCATCAGGCAGTCGCCGATGCACGCACAACGAAAGAACCGAGCACGTCATGCACGCCAACTTCTTGCCCACCAACACAACGCCCGCCCGCCCCAGCGATCAACGCACCAGCCCGCGCGTGCTCACGACGCGGCCCGTCAAGCTCTTTCATCCAGCCACCGCGCGGTTCATCCCGGCCCATACCTGCGACATGAGCGGCGGCGGCGTGCTGCTGCAAGTTGCATGGCCCACCACCATTGTGCCCGGCGAACCCGTCGATGTGTACATTCCGCCCGATCAACACGTGGTGATGAGCGATAAACACCGCGTGCCCAGCACCGTGCTGCGCGTGCTCGCCAGCGGCGACATCGCGATGATTTCTGTGAAGTTCAATGTACAGCAGCAATCGCAGACGCATCGCGCAGCCGCATAAGTGCGCTTGAGCATCTCTAAGACTCTGAACTGCACGGGAACTGCGCAGCTGAAGCACTTGCATGAGGCGCTCCATGTCTGGATGGTTATCAGCATATTACGAGCCAAACTGAACATCAGACGCTTCTTGCCACCCGCAAGCTGTTAAGTACGACACTCACACTGCTGCAAGCCATGGCCGCACTGGCGATGATGGGCGAGAGCAGTAAGCCCGTGAACGGGAACAGCACGCCTGCGGCGATGGGAATGCCCACGACGTTGTACGCGAACGCCCAGAACAAGTTTTGTTTGATTGTGCGCATCGTGACACGCGACAACCTGATTGCGTTGATCACGCCCTGCAAGTCGGCTCGCATCAGCGTGATATCTGCCGCGGCCATTGCGACGTCGGTGCCTGATCCCATCGCAATGCCCAGATTGGCCTTTGCGAGTGCTGGAGCATCGTTGATGCCGTCGCCCACCATTGCAACGACGAGTCCCTGTGATTGCAAAGCCGCAACTTTCGCTGACTTATCACCTGGCATGACTTCGGCCATCACTTCATAGACGCCAACTTCACTCGCGATGAACTTCGCGGCGAGTGCATTGTCGCCCGTCATCATGACCACTCGCAAGCCCATCGCTTGCATGTCCGCTATCGCTTGCCGACTAGTCTCTCGCGCGCGATCTACCACCGCGATTGCGCCCAGCTCGCGACCGTTGGCAGCGACGAACATCACTGTGCAACCCATCGCTTCGCGCTCGCTGGCCCGCTGATTCAGGCTCAACTCCACGCCACTTGCGACCAGCATTGCGGCTTTGCCCACCAACACATGACGGCCTTTCACATTCGCTCGGACACCCGCGCCAACATCCGCCGCGAATTCGCTGGCTTCATCGAGCTTCAGTTCGCGCCTCGCAGCCTCACGCACGATTGCTGCAGCGAGTGGATGCTCACTGCCGTGCTCGGCACTCGCCGCAAGCTGCAGAACGTCGTCACCATTTACACCTGAGACCGCCATCACCTCACACACTGCTGGCTTGCCTTCGGTGACCGTGCCGGTCTTATCCAACACGACGACCTGCACTTTGTGTGCGGTTTCCATAGCCTCGCCAGAGCGAATCAAAATACCGCGCTGTGCGCCAAGGCCTGTGCCGACCATAATTGCGGTGGGTGTTGCCAAACCTAAAGCACACGGACACGCGATGATCAACACCGATACCGCGTTCATCAGAGCCATGCTCAGCCGCGTTTCTGCGTTACCGGCAAACCACCACACGGCGAACGTCGCGACGGCAATTGCCACCACAATTGGCACAAATACGCCGCTGACTTGATCAGCCATGCGTGCAATCGGTGCCTTACTCCCTTGTGCATCTTCGACGAGTTTCACAATTTGCTGAAGTGCCGACGCGGCTCCAACTTTTGTCGCAACCACTCGCAAGGTGCCGGTGGTGTTCATCGTCGCGCCAAACACGTCGCTTCCTGCTGACTTCTCAACCGGCACGCTCTCGCCTGTCAACATCGACTCATCAACTGCCGACGTTCCCGCCTGCACGTGTCCATCGACCGCGATTTGTTCACCGGGTCTTACCACAAATGTATCACCAACGCGAACGTCTTCGATCGCCACGTCATACTCGCGCCCTTCTCGCTCGACGCAGGCGGTCTTGGGCTGCATGCCAATGAGTTGCTCGATTGCAGCCGTCGTTCGCCTTGTAGCTCTTGCTTCAAAGTACTTTCCCAGCAGAACCAACACGACAATCACCGCAGCGGCTTCAAAATAAACCGCTGGCATATTCAGTTGCAGGCCCGCGTGTTCTGCGTGCTGCGCACCGCTCGCAAACATCCGCGGCCACACCGTTGCCACCACCGAATAGACAAACGCCGATCCTGCACCCAGCGCAACCAGTGTGTCCATATTCGCTGCGCCATGGCGAAGTTGCTTCCATGCCGACACGATAAATTGTTCACCGCACCAGACGAGCACGGGCAGTGTGAGCACGAGTTGCACCCAAGGCATCCAAGGCTTGTCGAGCCATGTAATTGCACCGTGCGACATCGCGATTACAACAACCGGCAACGCAAGCGCCGCTCCGACTATCACCTTCGTCAATAGTCGCTTTGCGCGTGCGTCCTCGCTGCGAAGCATACTCGCTGGCTGAGTTATTCGTTCGCGTTGTGCAGTTGCATGCTCCACATCATGCCCGCACGCCAAATGACGAGGAAGACTTGCTGCGTTCGATTCAGTATTTGGCATCGGCTCATGCACCCGAGCCACGGCCCCAAAACCAATAGCTTTCACTGCGCCCACCAACGTTTCGTCGCTAATCACTGCCGCTTGGTACCAAACCGTCGCGACTTTGGTCGCAAAGTTCACATTTGCTGTGCGCACGCCCGGCTGCTTGGCCAGCTGCTTCTGGATTCTCACCGCACACGCCGCGCACGTCATGCCTTCGATGATCAAATCGCAACGCTGGTTGCCTTCAGGTGTACTCATCGCGTGCTTCTCATGCAATGCACTCTACATATGCACAACGTTCGTCCAGCTCTTTGATGCCGCAGCATGCGTCATGCACACCTTCTCCCTCACTTTGTTGGCGACGACTTTGGCTGATCACTCGTTTCAAGCTGGTGTTTCGCAGCTCGCCGACCCATCTCCTCAATGCTTGTCACGGCTTCGCTCACCGCCAGCAGTGCCATCGCGCTGCTTTCTATGGGTTGACGCTGATCCCAAGGCGAAACTCGCACGCCCCACATTGCTCGCTTGGGCTGCGGACACGCGAACGCGCTCGCATCATCAATTGATAACTGTCGCAAGAAGCGCATGGAAGGCAGCAACTTGCTGAGTTGCGGATATAACTCGTCTGCATCCGTCAGCCGCTCGTCGCGCAGCATCGCCGCGGCAAACGCCACGGGACGCGCGGTGCTCCAAGTTGGCCCGGCAATGCCGCTGGCATCACGCGCGTCGCGAGTACCAAACACGATTCCACCCTCCAAATCGGCCTGTCCGCTCTCGGCTCGTATTGTCCGCTCCCAAAGCATCGCCCGCATCTCTCGCAGTGCGGGCGCACTGGCGATTTCTCCTTCACCCGCTAGCCGCTGGGTCGCGTATCCCAACCAAGGCATATGCGTCACCAGCGCGCCGGGCGTGGCTTGCATCAAGAGCGACCGCACCCCACTTCTCGCACGCGAAAGGTCCACTTCGCGGGTTGCGTCCACCGCAAAAGTCGTTGCCAACTCAGCCATCGCGAGCGCCACCATTGCCCGACTACCAGGCAGGACAGTTTCGGCCCAGTTCTCTCCATCGTGCGACTTGCCTATTACGACTCTCGCTTTCTCGAGTGCAGCTTTCCATGACTCGTCTGCCAGCGTCGCATCGCTGCCCAGCCACGCCATCGTCACCACGCATGCCGCTGCAGTTGTAGGTTCATTCAAACTCGTGGCATCAAACTTGATCACATCCCCCAAGAGCTCGCGTGCGAGCTTGCTTCCTCGGTCGCCGCTTCGCGCCAGCGTGGCACATAGCACCGCTCGCTGCAACGCCGATGCCACACTGTCAGCTCGATCCTGAAACGGCAGATACGTTGCAAAAAGCTGCGATCCATCGGGTGATCGTGCGACGCGGCTGGCGATGTGATCAATCAACTGCTCACGATACTGGCGAAGCATCGGCAAATTCACCTCACGCAGCTCAACCACTCGCGACGAACGCATCAGCAGCAACCCAGGCCCGCCCGCACGTAATTCCACCATCTGCACCACGGGCCCTCGCCACACCCTAACGCCCTTGGTTCTTCGCAAATCTCCCAGTTCCTGCCCAGCTACGCCCGGCATGGGTATCGCCGGATCACCAGACAGCAATGCAATGCTCGACACAATCGCCGCCGCTGGCAAGTCGCCCGATTGCATCATGCGCTGCGGAAAAATCACCTCGCGCGTCTCACCCACCTCCACCCATATCGCTTCAAGCCCATGTTTCACATCGCTATTTGCCTGTGCGAAGGTTGCGGCTTCCAAAGGCAACCGCTCGCCAGAAACTTCCACTCCCGCCAATACTCGCTTGAACATCTCACGCCGAGCCTGCTGCTGCAACGCATCGTTCGCCGCAGGAATCTTCGCATCCGCGCTCGCGAGCGCCCGCGTTACCACCGCTTCCAAACTCTCGGCACCATCTCCCTCCGCGCGAGCAATCGTCTCACCTTGCAATCGCAATGTGACGCACACCGCCGTCGCGCCCGTGAGCACCGGCGCGGCGACCTCCTCGCCCTCGCCGCACCACCGCTTGAGTCGCTGTTGAACATACGTCAGCGCGATTCTCGCCGTGCCTGAATCAACAGGCGTCGTAGTTTGCACAACAGCTTTCCCGCTCGCGCCTACCGCCTGCGCGGGCATTATCTGCCGCGCGCAAGCTGGCCATCCAGCCCACGCGACGACCAACGCCGCATAACACGACCACCGCCAGTTCCGATCCGTTCGACGTTGCGATGTTGCTTTCACGCCACAAGTGTTGCACCATAGTTGTTGCGTTGCCGCAACATTCGCTACGTGCCGCGCTGCGACTTTTCCGCCGCTCGTCCTAGAAGCCTGCAATTGACGCAATTTCGCTTCACAAACGCTCTTTCGCGCGGTAGCATGCACGCATCGTTTTCCGTCCCTCTCTTTGGCACACGGATTGATCTATGACTAGTGTTGACGTTGGACAGTTCGGTGCGACTAGCGATCTGCTTGAGGCAGACGCCGCAGCCAACGTCCGCGTTAGACCTGCTATCGCGGCCTTCGCAGCCGCATCAAATCCAAGAGATGAGGCTTTTATGTCCCTGCTTTTTTCAATGTCAGACACTCGCAAACGCATCATCATTCTCAGCCTTTTGAGCTTTCTTGCTATGTGCTGAGTCGCGTGCTGAGTTCTGACTTTTCGCTTCACGCGCCCATCACGCGCCCATCACGCGCCCATCACGCGCCGCACCGCCTTCTCCAACACCTCCTGCGATATCGCCACCTGCCCGCCGCCAACGCCCGCCCGGTGGTTGTAAATCGCCGTCGTCCGCGCCGCCTCGACGATGTCCTCAACTTCTGCCGCGTTCCCGGCTCGGCTCAAAATCCGCTCAATTGCCTCCGCCGGGGTTAAACCCACCAGCGAACAACCCGCCTCACTCGCCCGCTTGAGGTAATACGTCGCCACCTCGCGCAGCACGGCCTTGTACTCGGTGCTGAGTGCACCAGACCGACGCACAATCGCTGCGGCACCCGGCAAAACGACCTTCATCCCAAACAAGTTGTCAAGGTCATCACCTTCTGTGAGTTTGCTCGCAGTCGCAATGACCAGCACGTTGGGCCGATTCGCCACCGTCTCGATGAGTGCATCCAGTTCCGCCTCAACTTCTTCATCACGATCACTCTGAGGCGACTCCGACTCAAACACCTGATCCAGACTTGGCAGCAGCAACGCGATTTTCTCATCGCTCTTGCGTCGCAACAGTGTCTTCGCTTTCGCCAGCGCATCACTATTTCGCGGATTGTAAATCGTAATCAGCCGCGTCATTCCCGCCAACTGCGCCACCCGCCAGGCAAGCGACTTTTTCCCCGACAGATGCGGCCCGATGATGAGCATCTCGTTGCCCAGTTTCAGATCGTGATACGCCGCAGGATGCTTCGCCCGGTCAACCAAGTCCGCGATATCCGCGAGTACATGATCCAGCCCCGCCAAGTGCGACACCTTCGTCCCCACCGCCTCATCATCCATGCTCAGTGCCACCCGCTCGCGCCGCTTGCGCCAATCAATCACAAATTCAATCAGCGGCGGCAACGCTGCCGCCGCTGCGACCACGGTCGCAAGGACCAGAACCTGATCGGTCGCGAGTTTCACAAAGTTAGTATCGCCGTCTTGCACGCCGAACTCTACGACGCCTGCACCCACCACTTCGCCATGCTACAAAACGACAACACCCGCGTTGCCGCGGGTGTTGCCAATCAATTGCTCAAAGCCCGTCGCTCAGCCCGGAGGGGGGAAGCAGGCCCAGCGAACGCGACTTCCAACAAGTAATCCTTACCGCACAATCGCGCCGGTAATCGCGTTCACCTTCACGCTGCGTTCCCGGCCAGCCTGCACAATCTTCACTTCATAGATCGCAGTTGCGCCTTGCATCTGCATCTCAATCTCGCTCACATCACCGCTTCGCGCCGCCAGGGCCCTGCTGATGGCACTCGCGTGCCCGATTGCCGTCTGACCAGCAAGAGCGTTGAACAATGCCGCTGCGGTCGCCGCATCGCCCGCGTCCAGCCCCTCATTCTCGCGACGCACGATTGCGCCAGTGCTGGGCGTGAGTGAAATCTCTTCCGCCGCCAGCGAGCCAGCTTCAACCGTCTTCACTTCAACGACATTCTGGAAGCGATTAACCTTGAACTTAGCTTCCAAAATCAACGTGCCCGCCGGCTCAGTTGCGAGTGCGTTGCTGATCGCGTTCGACAGCAGCAAGGCATTCCCCGTCAGTGCAACCGGGGGCGTTGTGCCACCACCAGCCGGAGGCGTACCGCCACCAGCTGGTGGCGTGGTCCCACCCGTTGCCGGAGGCGTCGTGCCGACCGGCCGAGGCGTGCCGACCGTCTGCACACCGACAATCGCGCCAGTCGCTGCATTCACGCGCACTTCCGCCGCCGCCCCGTTGACGAACAGTTCAACCTTGTACGACAAAGGCCGGCTGCCCGAACGCTCCAAACGAATGTTGTACGCCTGCAAGCCCGGCACCCGCGCTTCAGCAATGCTCGCGGCTTGCGCAAAGCTCACGGTGATGGTGCTCTGCGAAACGGCGATGTTCTGCAAGTTGCGCTGATCGCCGCCACCCACGTTGCTGCGACGAACACGCCGCACCTGGCCCGTGGACGCATTGATATCTGTCCGCACGCTCTGGCGGAAGGTGCCCACGCCCGTCTCCGAACGATAAACCCACACGCCATTCTCACGCTCAAGCTTGATACTCGAAATCACGCCGGTGGGGTTCGCGGCTTTGGTAATGTCAAACGCCGACTGCCAACCAATCAGCGTCGTTGCTGCGGGAAGCACAGTGCCCCGAGGAAAGTCATCGAGTCCCGATGCGTGCACGTTGTTCGCACATCCAGCAGCCAAGACCAACACCAGAGCGATACGAGCGAAACGACTATTCATGACAAACTCCTTCAGTCACAATGCCCCTCGGCCAGACTGCACAACACCGCGTTGCACGTACTCGACCCACAAATGTAGTGAGGGTCGCCATTCATGCGATAGTTCGACCCAAACCCTCTCAACTTCTCTAAAATTTCCCACCGACGCCTGACCTGAGGCCGCCGAAGGTCAGGATTGCCCAGCTATCGACCCCAACCATCCCAAACCCTACCCCTACAACTCCCCATGCGCCACTTCATCCACTACACAGGCCTACTCAGCGCTGCTGCCGGCGTTACCATCCAGTTTTTCAGCCCTCCGGGCCTTCCTCATGCCCGCGCTCGAACCAGGCATGCTCCTCCGCCTCTTCGGCTGCATCGCCGTCTTTCTGGGTATCACCCTCATCCTCGCCGCCCGCGATCTCACAAACCGAGCCCCGCTCGTCGCGTGGGAAGGCATCCTGCGTCTCGTCGGCGGCTCCATCCTCGTCTACGACGGCATCACCACCAACCTAGGCCTCCACGGCACACTAGCCGGCGCGGGCGATATCGCCATAGGCCTCACCTACCTCATGGCCCTATCTCGGCACCAAAACACCACCCTCTCCAAACTGCAGTACGATCAACATCGCAGAGTAGAATCACACAACAGCGACTAGAGCACTTTGCCCGCTGGCACGTAGTACGTGCCCTGCTTCGCCGCGATGAACGCTGTGATGTCATCGCCGTTCACTTCGCCATCGCGATTGAAATCCGCCGTGTCGCACGGCTGCATCACGCCATTGATGATCGTGCCGCAGCCGCTCGAACTCCCCGCGTTCACCGCCGCAATCAGCTTTTCAAGATCATCCCCACTGCCCGGCGACGTGCGATCATCCTCATACCCATCACGTCACTCATGCTTGGACGCTCCCGACAGAAAGCGCGTTCGCTAGTTCTATGAGAAACTCTAAACTTGGATTTACACCATGTCCGAGTAACGCGAATGAATGTCGCGGTTCGAACCCGGGCTCTGGCGTCGGCGACATGAGAAGAACGGCCTGTTTGCCATCACTTCGCGTGACAAGAAACTCGATGTCATCGGACAACTCATGCGTCTCCTTGCGCTCGACTCTCGCAATATCGACGTTGGTAATCCCGTGTGCTTTCAACCAGGCAAGTGGATCTCGTACCACAACGGCGTCGCAAATGCAAGGAAGTTGTTTCTCATTCATGGACCCAGCCAGCCTTTCACGAATCCCCGCCATGCGGCAGTCGCACAGTTCGTAGCGGTTCCACCAGTCTGTGTCACGGCCGCAGCGTTTCGAACCGGAATTCCTGCGATTGTAAACCACACTTTCGACAGCGATGTACTTGCTGCTCGCTCGCGTATCAGCAGGCCCGCTCCGGTAGCACCCCAGGCGTGAACAAGCTTACCTCCGGACCCGTATACCACATGCGTATTGCCATTTACAGTTCGACCAACCGACACATGCATTGTTGGCATGCCCGCCGCCTGCGCGCCGCTCAACAAAGACGCCGCTAACAACGCGCCACCCGCCGTGTACCCAGCGTACCTGCTCGCGGCCAACTGAGGATTCTCGGCGTCATACAACATCCCCATCGCATCGAGTTGGTGCTGCGAATATCCGGCCATCCCGATGGTCACGACTTGCACTGCGGCATTCGTCGTCACCAGAAATCCATCGCTCGCCCCTCGAAGAAAGTTCTTCGCGACTTCGCGCTGCGTCACCACGTCGATGATCGTCTCGACCCAGTCATCATCCCACGCCCACAACCCCATCGGGTCATACATATGCACCGGCTCGTTCCCGCAGCATGCATATCTATTCAAGCCATCCACGAAGTACGCCGGGTCCGGCTGGAGCAATACCCCCAGTACCGTCACGACATGATTCGGTGATTATCGAACTCACGAAATGCATGGATCGGGTTGTAAGTATCAATGATATTGGCAAACAACAACTTTGACTTAATTTACATAATTTTTATTATGCCAAAGGATCAGATGTCAAATCTTTTAGAAGCATATCAGCTAATGATGCATCACGTTTATCGACACGTCGCCCAAAATACAACAGATAATACTTGCCAGTATAAAATACATCAGCTTCTGCCGAAATAATTAGAATGACTGAACGTCCATCCGCATGCGTCACGACGTACTCATTACCGTCAATCACTCCATTTGCCAGAATAGTTCTGCCTGGACTGACTGTTAAGTTTGAATCACATCGTTCAATGCTAGTAATAGGGTCCGTTGCAACACTTGGGCCACAGTACCAACCTTTACCATAGTTCACGGCAACTTCCTCCAACCTCGCACAAATGCTTTCCCGGCTGCTGTCACACAACTGTAGGCCGAACCCCCAGTCATCATGGCAGCTGCCGAATTGCGAATTGGGATTCCAGCTAGCGTGAGCGATCTTCCCACGAATGCAGATTCTACAGCTCTGCTGGTAACTATGTAGCTTCCACCTGCACGCCCGAACGCATGCGCATAGACACCTTGCGAACTATACATCATGTGAAACTTGCCGTTTCGCATGAAACCGAGATGCACCTCCATCGTTGCCCCGGTAGTGCTACTGATCCCACTCACGAGGCTTGCCGCTAACAACGCGCCACCCGCCGTGTACCCAGCGTACCTGCTCGCGGCCAACTGAGGATTCTCAGCGTCATACAACATCCCGATTGCATCGAGCTGCTGCTGCGAGTAACCAGCCATCCCAACAGTCACCACTTGCACTGCGGCATTCGTCGTAACCAGAAATCCATCACTCGCGCCTTGCACGAAGTTCTTCGCCACTTCGCGCTGCGTCACCACATCAATGATCGTCTCGACCCAGTCATCATCCCACGCCCACAACCCCATCGGGTCATACATATGCACCGGCTCGTTCCCGCAGTATGCATATCTATTCAACCCATCCACGAAGTACGCCGGGTCGGGTTGCAGCCAACGCTGGACTTCAGGCTCATACGCGCGGTGTCGCACGTGATAACTATGCAGGTGCCGGTCGTACCAGTAGCCGCGGTACAAGAATCGGTACTCGCCGATGTCACCCGCCGGCACGTAGTACGTGCCCTGCTTCGCCGCGATGAACGCTGTGATGTCATCGCCGTTCACTTCGCCATCGCGATTGAAATCCGCCGTGTCACACGGCTGCATCACGCCGTTGATCATCGAGCCGCAGTTGCTCGAACTCCCCGCATTCACCGCCGCAATCAGCTTCTCAAGATCACTTCCAGTTCCAGGCGACGAGCGATCATCCTCATACCCATCATTATCAAAATCAACATCCAGCCGCGAGCCCGGCATGCCGTTCACATCTTGCAAACCCTCGTCGAGGCCCAACCCCGACGCCCCCACATTCACCGGCACACCAAACGCCGTGTACGCAATCCGCACCGGATACAACCCCGGCGTCGTATCCGTCGGCGAGTCCTGCCGCGCCAGTGCCGTATCAAACACCCCAATCACATGCCCCGCCCGATCCTGCAAATACATCACCCGCCGCTCGAGCGTCCCATCCCCAT